>ERZ808246.453-NODE-453-length-34482-cov-4.747872_pt1 | contig 34482 bp, 30 predicted proteins | sample MGYA00521083_ERZ808246 | MGnify/ENA primary metagenome ERZ808246 (study PRJEB31516, sample SAMN03275577) | gut metagenome | biome: mammalia-associated habitat; material: feces | host: Papio cynocephalus | place: Kenya | collected 2012-07-07 ...
GTGTAAATTTTGAGTTAGCACTCATTTCCTGCGGTTTTAATCTTCATAAATATCACTTGAAGAAACAAGCACAACAGCTTGCCGCCTGATAAAAACTAAAAAGTTTTTAACATGGCTGACGAAAACTCGTCGGCTTTGGTTACTGTACCTTAAAAGCTGGATTTTTTCAACATTTCAACACTTCAATACAAAAAAATCATCCGAGACTCGTGATTAATCGAATCTCGGATTTTTTCGACTGTTTTTTTACAGCCCCTTTTTTATGCATTGTTAGTTTTTTTGCGTTCTTTCTTTTTATGTGTAGCCTATTATCCTTATTTCACTTTTTGCGCTCCGGGCATTTTTAACAGCCTGTCATTTTTTAGGGGCTTGGAAAAAATGTTCGGAATGGATTAATCGGAATTTTACTTTTTGCATACCGGGCATTTTTAACAGCCCGTCATTTTGTTTAGGGGCTTGGAAAAAATGTTCGGAATGGATTAATCGAAGGCTAAACGCCGGAAAACGGCGTTTAGCCCTTGCCCGACGGCGTACAAGGGTACGCCGAGGGTGAGATTAATTCATAGCAAAAAGAAATAATTTAAAAACAATCTGCTTTTACGCTTAAATTTCAATTCTTATTGCGTTCTTTCTTTTTATGTGTAGCCTCTTATCCTTATTTCACTTTTTGCGCTCCGGGCATTTTTAACAGTCCCTAAAAGCTTATGCCTCCGCCGCCGTGCGTATCCCCCGAAGAGCTTGTGTGCGTCGAAGAGCCCCCGTCCGAATCTGGCGGCGGGTCTTTCGGCTTCGGCGTGGCGGTTACGGTGCGATAAAGGAAAATATCGTCCGATTTTGTAAGAACCATACTGCCGGGCTTAATGTATCTTGAAGCGCCTGTCTGCATTTTTACCGATTTGTGCTTTGATTTCATTACTCCCACGCCTATAAGCCCCGCTACGGCGCCCAAAACAACCGCAATCGCAAGACGTATAAGCGTCTGTTTTATGCGATAGCCTTTCATATACTCTTTGTATTCATCGGAATTATAGTATTCGTCCGAGTAATAATAGCCGTCGTTTGTGTCGGAATTATCGCCCGAAGAAGAAAGCTCGCTGTCGGAGAAGTTCGTGAATTCTTTAAACACACTGTAAAAATCGCGGTCGTTCAAATATTGCACAACGCTTTGGCAATATTCGTCAATGTCGGCGTCCGAAAAAGCCGAAATGCACGTTCCCTTTGTTGAAATATAAAGCTTGTTTTCGCCTTTTGCGTTACTTTCGCTGAAAACGAGCAGGCACAAAGCGCCGTCGTCTTTATAGTCGTTGTAATCGTAAAAATCGTCGGCATATTCTTCGTCGGTCTTGTCGCCGAGCGTGTCGACCGTTACAACAACAAGGCTTATGTCGTACTTTGTCGAAAGCGCGGAAAGCTGTGTCTGCAAAAGGGCTTCTTCATCGTCCGAAAGAAGCGCGCCGTTGTCGTAAACGAGCGTGTCGTTAAAGCCGAAAGCGCCGGTGCAAAGAACAGAAAAAAGCGAAAATACCGTCAAAATAAGAGCAACGGTTTTAAAAAATATTTTGTTTTTCATTTTGCACCCTCCTTTAAACCATAAAGTAGCCGAGCATGAGCTCGATTAAAAAGGCGATTGCCGCAGAAATGCCGCCGATTATGCCGAACCATTTGGCGCTTGCTTTTTTGTCTATCGGCAGATTTCCGATGAATTTTCCCGTCTGACCGTTCATGGCAAAGGTGTATTTCTGGCCGTTCCAGTCGGTGTTTAAAAGCCACACGGGGCAAAGCGCATATTTTGCCCTGCCGTTTTTAAGATTGATGTTTCCGGCGTCGATTTTAAGGTTGCCGTATTCTGAGGCAGTCTGAGAAAACGAGGATTCCGTGCTTTGCTTTATGCGCTGATTTGCACGCTCAACGCTCTTTTCGGAGTCAACGTCGTATTTGTCGGCATAAAAACCCGCAAGATACGCCGTGTTGAAATCCACAGCCTGTGAAAAATCAAAAGGCTCAAGCGATTCCGAAAGGTCGTCGGGCATTTTTACAGAGCCGTCAACGGGAACGTTTTCAAACGAGATGCTGCCCGCGCGAAGAAGCGAGAAATAAGAGGTTTCAACATAGTCGTTTTCGCTGTCGCTCCACATAGCCGTTTTTGTGCCTTTAAAGCAGTATTCTGCGTTAACGTCGGCGTCAAAAAGCCAAAACGGAACATATATGCCCTTGATTTCGTCGATATGGTTTTCGGAGGTGAAAACCTTCGGCAAGAGCCGTTTGCCGCTCATGTGCTTTTTAAGCCCTTCTTTGGCGGCTTTTTTGTCTAATTTAAACGGAAGAATGAAGTCGGGCTTCAGCGCGCCCGAAAGCTTTCCCGACATAACGACGGGGTTGCCGCAATACGGGCACGAGGAGGCGGCTGTCGTTTCGTCGCAGATAATTTCGCCGCCGCAGGAATTGCAGACGTATACAACCATTCCGCTGTTTTCGTCAAGCTTTTGCGTTTCTTCGGAGGTCCAGTTCATACTGTCCTCTTTTGAAGTTTCGTTTATTGCTTCGCCGTAGGATTTTAACGTGTCAATGTCAAACTCCGTGTCGCAATAGGGGCATCTGAGCTTTTGAAGCGAGGGGTCGTAGTTAATGCTTCCCCCGCAGCTCGGGCATTTGTATTCGAGTAAGGTCGGCATTATGTTACCTCCTTTATCTGTCTATATCGTCTGAATTGAAAATATCACCGCACTGAGGGCAGAATTTCGGCGGGTTTTGGGGGTCTTCGGGCACCCAGCCGCATTTGCTGCATTTATAGCGCGGCGCGCTTTCGGGGCGCTTTGCGCCGCATTCGGGGCAGAATTTGCCCGTGCTTTTTGCGCCGCAGGCACATACCCATTCGTCCGAGGGCTTTTGGCTGCCGCAGTTTGTGCAGAATTTGCCTGTGTTTTCCGCTCCGCAGGTGCATTTCCAAGCGTCGCTTTTGGCTGTTGCGGCGGCTGATGCTGCCGCGTTGTTCTTTGCGCCCATTTCAAAAAGATTTTGCGCGTTCATACCGCCTGCGTTCATTGCCATACCCATACCGATAAAGCCGTTCATAGCGCCGCTTTTGTTTTCCGCCGCGGCCTTCATGGCGTCTGCCTGAGCGCCCGTAAGCGTTGCCGCCGCCATTGTGGGGTCGCGCATTATCGCGGTGCGCTGAGCCTGCTTTATAAGCTCCGAATCCTCTTCTGTAAGCGTTATCGGATTCATGGCTACGGAAACGACCTTGAGTCCGCGGATTTCACCCCATTTTTTTGAAAGCGCGGTGTTCATAGCGTCCGAAAGCTCCTCTGCGTGCGCGGGAAGAGCCGAAGGTCTTATTTCGGATTCCGAAATTTTTGCGAACGCCGGCTGAAGAGCCGAAATAAACTCGGTTTTAAGCTGACCTTCTATTTCTTCTCTTTGATAATCGACTGCAACGTTGCCGCAGACGTTTGTATAGAAAAGAATGGGGTCGGCTATTTTGTAGGAATAAACGCCGCTGCATCTGACCGAAACGTCTATATCAAGCCCGATGTTTCTGTCAACTATTCTGAAGGGAATGGGGTTCGGCGTGCCGAATTTATTGTCAATAAGCTCTTTGGTGTTGAAATAGTAAACGCGCTGGTCCTTGCCCGTGTCGCCGCCGTATGTAAAGCGTTTGCCGATGGTTTTAAAGGTGTTTTTGATGCCTTCGCCGAGCGAGCCTGTAAAAATGCTCGGTTCACTTGAAGAATCATATGTAAATTCGCCCGGCTCTGCGCAGACCTCAACAACCTTGCCCTGGTCAACGATTATCATACACTGACCGTCCGCAACGGCTATGCCGCTTCCGTTGGAAATAACGTTGTCGTTACCTTTTGTGTTTGATGAGCGGTTGCCTATTCTTTTTTGACCTCTTACAACGAGCGTGTCGTTGGGAATCGAGTCGCAACAGAAAAATTCTTTCCACTGGTCGGCAAGAGTACCGCCGACAGCGCCGGAAATCGCTTTGATAAGAGCCATAATCAATCACCTTTCGGATAATGTAGTAAAAACACTGCGAATATATTGCAGTATCTCAAATATATATTACAATATATTTATAGTATTTGTAAAGAAAAATATTAGCTCAGTCGATAATTTTTGACAAAAACCGCCGAAAAAAGCCGCATATTTTACCGCAGGACGGCTGTTTGTAAAAATATACAAAAAATATTGACAAAGTTTTACCGAGAAAGAAAAGCCGTTTATTTGTTTTTCTTGACTAACGGAGTGTTTTAATTTATAATATAAAAGATAGTGTATGTAAAAGCGCACTGTCACAAAGTGATAATAATTGTTTTTTACCACAGCGCACATTGCGGCGCGTTTGAAACTTTTATTGTTATTTAACTTGCTATATTAGAAAAAATCAAAAAAAGAAAGGAGAATCGGATTCACTTATGGAATTAGGCTTAGCTATAGCTCTTATTGCAGTCGCTGTTGTTTTGGGCGTTGCAATAGGTTTTGTAATCGGCGTTGCCCATCGCAAAAAAGTGGCAGAGGCCGCTATCGGCTCTGCAAGCGAAGAAGCAGCCCGTATTTTAAACAGCGCCATGACAGAGGCGGAGCAGAAAAAGAAAGAAGCCGTTCTTGAAGCAAAAGATGAAATTCACAGACAGAGAACGGAAACCGAGCGCGAGCTTCGCGAAAGACGAAGCGAAGTTCAGCGTCAGGAACGAAGAATAATTCAAAAGGAAGAATCTCTCGACAAAAAGGTCGAAGCACAGGAGAAAAAAGAGGAGGCCCTTGCCAAAAAGATAAAAAATATCGAAGACAAAGAGGCAGAGGTCGAAAAGCTCAAAAAGAGCCAGTTTGAAATGCTCGAAAAAATTTCGGGCTACACCAAAGAACAGGCGAAGGAGGTTCTTCTTAAAGACCTTGACGAACAGCTCATTCACGAAAAAGCCGTTAAGCTTTATGAGTATGAGCAGACCACCAAAGACGAAATGGATAAAATGGCGCAGGAGATTATTTCGGGCGCTATCCAAAGATGCGCGGCAGACCATGCCGCAGAAGCCACCGTTTCGGTCGTGCCGCTTCCCAATGACGAAATGAAGGGCAGAATCATAGGCCGCGAGGGCAGAAATATCCGCACGATTGAAACAATAACGGGTGTTGACCTTATAATAGATGACACACCCGAGGCAATCACCGTTTCGTGCTTTGAGCCCGTTCGCCGCGAAATTGCAAGGCAGACGCTTGAAAGACTTATTCAGGACGGAAGAATTCACCCTGCAAGAGTCGAAGAAATGTATGAAAAATCAAAGCGCGACGTTGAGCACACCATTAAACAGGCGGGCGAAAAGGCGCTTATCGAAGCCGGCGTAAACGGCGTTCACGGCGAGCTTGTAAAGCTTTTGGGCAGACTTAAATACCGTACAAGCTACGGTCAGAACGTGCTTAACCATTCGCTTGAGGTTTCGTATCTTGCGGGACTTATGGCGGCTGAAATCGGCGCAGACGTAAAGCTTGCAAAGCGCGCGGGACTTCTTCACGATATAGGCAAGGCGCTTGACCACGAGTTTGAAGGCTCTCACGTTGAATTGGGCGTTGAAGCCGCAAGAAAGAATAAAGAAAGCGAACAGGTCATTCACGCAATTCAGGCGCACCACGGCGATGTTGAAGCAAAAACCGTCGTTGCCTGTCTTGTTCAGGCTGCCGACGCCATTTCGGCGGCGCGCCCGGGCGCAAGACGCGAAAATGTCGAATCCTACATAAAACGTCTTGAAAAGCTTGAAGAAATCGCAAACTCGTTCGACGGAGTTGAAAAATCATTTGCGATACAGGCGGGCAGAGAAGTCAGAATAATGGTTAAACCCGAGGTCATTTCGGACGACCGGATGATACTTGTAGCTCACGATATTGTCAAAAAGATTGAAAACGAGCTTGAGTACCCGGGTCAGATAAAGGTAAATATTATAAGAGAGAGCCGCGCAATCGATTTTGCAAAATAAACCGACCGCAGTTGAGCCGGCAAAAGGCGGCTTAAAAGGCTCTTTCGGGTAACAGCCGATTAACCGATAAGCACAAATCCTTTTTAATTAATCGGCAGCTGCTAAAAGTAAAGGGGCTGTAAAAAACTTTTTACAGCCCCATACAATTTTAAAAAAATCACCTAAAAAACAGGAGGTGTAATTTAATGAGATTACTTTTTATCGGCGACGTTGTAGGAATGGGCGGCTGTGAGTTTTTAATGAAACGTCTTCCGCCGTATAAACGCGTCGCGGGAATAGACGTTTGCATTGTAAACGGTGAAAATTCGGCGCAGGGCAACGGCGTTACGCCGCGCTCGTGCGAAATGATTTTTTCTGCCGGCGCAGATTTTATAACGCTCGGCAACCACTCGTTCAAACGTCCCGAAATATTTGAATATCTTGACAAAAACGTCCCCGTAATAAGACCGTATAATTTCCCCGAGGGCGCGCCCGGGCGCGGTGTTGATATAATCGACAAGGGCAGATACCGCATAGCGGTAATAAATCTTATGGGAACGGTTTATTCGGAGCCGCTTACAAACCCGTTTGCGGATATTGACAGGGCGCTTAAAGAAACCGACGGGTGCAAAACCGTTATTGTTGACTTTCACGCCGAGGCAACGTCCGAAAAACGCGCCATGGGCTTTTATCTTGACGGCAAGGTGACTGCGGTTTTGGGAACGCACACACACGTTCAGACCGCCGACGAACAGCTTCTTCCGTCGGGCACGGCATATATTACCGATGTCGGAATGACGGGTCCCGTTCAGTCGGTTCTCGGCATAGAACCGTCGCTTGTTATAAAAAAGCTCAGAACAAATCTTCCCATAAGGTTTGAAAACGCCGGCGGCGATTATATGATAAACGCCTGCGTTATTGACATTGACGAAAAAAGCGGAAAAGCCCGCAGCATCGAAAGGGTTGATATAAGATGAAGCGTGTTTTTGCTTTTTGCCTTGCTTTTTTGATGTGTGTTTCGCTTTGCTCGTGCGCGGGCGGCGGCGACGGCACAGAAACGACAAAAGAATATAACGTGCCCACGCCCGTTATTAATACCGATGTTGCGCTTCCCTTTACAAGCGCCGACGCAGTAGACCCTTTCAAGGTGAAAAGCACGCTTAACGCAGACCTTATGACGGCGATATACGAAAGCCTTTTTGAACCGTCTGCGGACGGCAAGGGTACGCCGCTTCTCGCTTCTTCAGGCGAAATTGACGGAAAAAAAGCAAGAGTTACGTTAAAATCAAAAATCAAATTCAGCGACAAAACGGCGCTGACTTCGCAGAATGTAATTAAATCGTTTTCGCTTGCAAAAAATTCCGAAAGATTTTCGGGCCAGCTTCACAATGTGGCGTCTGTTACGGCAGAAGATGAGCTTACGCTCGTTTTTACATTAAACGAGCCGAGCGCTTTCGCTTTGAATGTTCTCGATTTTCCGATAGTTTCCGGCGACAGCGGGAATTATGTCGGCACGGGCGCATACAAAATTTCGTATCTTGACGGCGAAATGTATCTTGAAGCAAACGAAAATCACGAGGGCTATAAAAAAAGCACGTTAAAGCAGATTGCGCTTTATGATATGGCGGGCGTTTCAAGCGCGGTTTATCCTTTTAAAGCGAACGAAATAAGCGTTTATAAAAACGACCTTTCATCGGGAAAATACGAAAACCTTTCTTCAAAAACGGTCAGCGTTCCGACAAACAACCTCGTTTATGCGGGTGTAAATATGAATTGGAAAGGTTCGCTTTTGTCGCTTGACTATATAAGGCATGCCATAAATATAGGTATCGACAGAAAAACGATTGCCGCGTCCTCGTTTTTGGGACAGTGCAGTGCGACGGTTACGCCGTTTAAAAAAGAGGTATATGTTTCAGACGAGCTTATTCCCGAAAACGGCAACAAAGAAAGGGCAATTTCGGTGCTTGAAGAAAACGGCTTTCTTGAGACGGACGGCGCGGTGCGCTCAAACGGAAGCACAAGCCTCAGAGTAACTGTTCTTGTCTGCTCCGACAACAAATATAAAGTCGATGCCGCCGAAGCTCTCAAAAAATCGCTTGAAGCGCTGGGCTTTGGGGTGACTCTTAACAAGCAAAACAAAGAGGATTATTTAAAGTCTCTTTCACAGGGGCATTTTGATATTTATATCGGCGAAACCGCGCTTACGGACGATTATGATTTTTCGGCGTTTTTTGATAAAAAGGGCGCTCTTAATTACGGCATAAAAGAGGATTATTTTAAAGAATACACCTCGTTCAAGTCGGGCGAAACAACCGTTTCGCGTTTTATTGAAGGGTTTTATACAGCCGTTCCGTTTGTGCCGCTGTTTTACCGCAGCGCCGTGCTTTCCGTCAACCCCAATCTTGAGGGCGTGGAAGTCTCGGGCGGCATATATAAAAATGCCGGAAATTGGAGCTTTAAGTCGGAATAAGTATTTGTTGAAGATTGCGTAAATTTTAACAAAAAAGTGCTTGTATTTAATGTATGCGTAATGTATAATAACTAAGATACACAAAAAGGAGTTGACAAAATGGATCCTATTAAAGTGGATTTTTCCGGCAAAGGTAAGCCGAAAGAGGTTGTTATCCCTCCCGAAAAAAAGGTACTGAAAATAATCATCAACATAATTGTAACAATTATCGGCTCTGCAGTGGTTTATTACTTCCTGCTTCCGCCCATGAACTTCAAGGCGCTGGAGTTTTATTACTTTATAGCGGCGGTTGTTGCGATTTATGTTGCCATAACGTTCATTACTTCAAAGGCGTTTGCGCGCCCCGAATACATTCCTTATGTCAAAAAGCGCGCCACCGTTCCCGTAATTGTGCTGCTTGCTTTTGCGCTTGTGCTCGGCATAGGCTATCTTACGGGCTGCGCTCTTTTCAGAGCAAAGGCTTACAGCGAAATTATCGACGTCGGCGTTGAGGATTTCGGCGAAAGCGACAGCATAACCACAATAACAAAGCTTTCAGAGTTCAGCTCCGTTCCCATGATAGACGACGAGGTTGCCGAAAACCTTGCAAACAAAAAGCTCGGCGAGCTTTCAGAATGGGTTTCGCAGTTTGTTCTTGACACGCCTTATTCAACGCAGATTAACTTTAAGGGCAACCCTTACAGAATTTTCCCGCTTAAATACGGCGATGTTTTCAAGTGGTTCAACAACACGCGCGACGGTATCCCCGCATACCTTGCCGTTAATATGTACACGCAGGAGGCAAAGGCGTTTGTCCTTTCCGACCTCGGGCTTCCCAATATTCAGGTTTCTTCAAGCGAATATCTCAACGAAAAGCTTTCGCGTGTGCTTCGCTTCAAATATCCGACGTATATGTTCGGCACACCCTCGCTTGAAATTGACGAAAGCGGCCATCCGTATTGGGTTTGCGAGCGCATAGACAAGACAATAGGTCTTATCGGCGGCGAAGACGTTATAGGCGTTGTGCTTGTTGACGCATGCGACAAAAATAACGTTAAATATTATTCAAGAGAAGAAATAGACACCGACGAGTCGCTTGCCTGGATAGACCAGATTTATTCTGCCGACCTTCTTGTTAAACAGTATAACTACTACGGCAAATACGGCAAAGGCTTTATAAACGCATATATCGGTCAGTCGGGCGTTATGTCCACAACCGACGGCTACACCTACATCGCTTCGGGCGACGACGTTTGGCTTTACACCGGCGTTACCTCGGTTACAAGCGACGATTCAATAGTCGGCTTTGCAATTATCAACCAGCGTACCAAAGAAGCCCATTTCCAGAGAATTGCCGGTACAACCGAAAGCGGCGCACAGGCTTCTGCACAGGGTATCGTTTCGGATAAGGGCTGGAAGGCAACCTTCCCCATTCTTCTTGATTTGGGCGGCGAAGCAACTTACTTTATGGCTCTTAAAGACAACGGCGTTGTTAAAAGCTATGCTATGGTAAGCGTTGAGCGCGTTCAGGACGCCGTCAGGAGCGAGGACGACGCCAACCCCGACCTTGAAGCCTGCCTTAAAGCGTATACAAACAAGGTTAAATCAAGCGGAGTAAACATCACTATAGATTACAACGCGGTTCTTCCCGATTCTATAACGGGCGACAATACAAACAACAGTGACGACGCTCCCTCGGGAGATACGGTTGAAACCGTAACGGGCACTGTCACCGATATACGCACGGCGGTTGTAAACGGCAACAGTATTTATTATATCGCCGTTTCGGGCGCGTCTTCAAGCGACGGAAAGAGCATTTATTTCTCAATTCCCGCGTCTGACGACGACAACGTTGTAATCCTTAACACTGGCGACACGGTAATCATTAAATATAAGGCTTCAAGCGGAAAGATTGTTCCCGCAAAATCCGTAGAAGTCAAGTAAGTATGAAAAACGGTCTTTTATTCGACCTTGAAAATGAGTCCGTCTGGACTCACCTTAAAAACACAACAGAACCTATTATTGTATTCGGCACCGGAAACGGTGCCGATAAGGTTTTTAGGGCGTTTTCAAGGTATTCTGTCACCGTTTCGGGCGTTGCAGCAAGCAACGGTTTTGTGCGCGACAGGTGTTTTCACGGGTTTAAGGTTGAGTCTTTGTCGCATTTTGAAGAGATTTATGAAAGCTTTACCGTGGCGGTGGCTTTCGGCTCGTCTTTAAAAAGCGTTATGGATTTAATAAAAGAAATCGGTGAAAAGCACGCTCTTTTTGTGCCCTGTGTGCCCGTTGTCGGCGAGGAAATTTTTGACGATGAATTTGTCGAAAAGAATGGGGAAATGCTTAACAGGGCGTATTCGCTTCTTTCCGACAGCGCTTCAAGGCGCGTTTTTGAAAGCTATGTCAATTTTTCATACAGCGGCAGGCTGTCGTATCTTTTTTCGTGCGAGAGTGAAGAAAGCGAAGCGTTTTTAAACTGCATTCACTTAAAAAATGACGAAATATACGCCGATATAGGCGCCTATAGGGGCGACACCGTAGAAAGATTTTTAAAGTATACGGGCGGCGAATACAAATATATTGTCGCGGCCGAGCCCGATAAAAAGAGCTTCTTGAAGCTTATAAAAAATTGCGAGGGGCTTGAAAGGTTCTATGCAAAAAACGCGGTTGTAACATCGCGCGACGGCGAAATACCGTTTTCGCAAAGCGGCGGGCGGCAGTCTTTCGCGGGATGCGGCGAATTGATGTGCGGCGTAACACTTGAAACGCTTATGGACGGCAAAAAGCCCTCGTATATAAAAATCGACGCCGAGGGCGAAGAGATGAGCATTTTAAACGGCTCGAAAGATTTTTTAAAGCAGTGCAAGCCGAAAATGAATATAGCGGCGTACCATAAAAACAGCGATATTTTCGACATTCCGATTTTACTAAATGAAATTTGTCCCGAATATAAAATTTATCTGCGCCATTTTCCGTATATCCCCGCGTGGGATACGCTTTATTTTTGCGAGACGGAATAACGAAAAGAGGTGAGCGCGTGAAAGCAGGAAAAACCGGAGGGGATTGGAACCCGTGGCACGGGTGCACAAAAATAAGCCCCGGGTGCAAACACTGTTATGTCTACAGGCAGGACGAAATGTACGGCGAAGAAAAAGAAAGCAGCGTTTGCCGCAAGACCCAAAGTTTTTCTTTGCCGATAAAAAGGACGCGCGACGGCAGCTTCAAAATACCGTCGGGCAGTATGGTTTTTACTTGCTTCACCTCGGATTTTTTGCTTGCCGATGCAGACGGGTGGCGCCCCGAGTGCTGGGAAATGATTAAAAAAAGAAGCGACTGCGCCTTTTATTTTTTTACAAAGCGAATTGAAAGGCTGCCGCAGTGCCTTCCGCCCGATTGGGGCGACGGTTATGACAACGTGCTGATAGGCTGTACTGCGGAAAATCAGGAATATGCCGACAAACGCCTGCCGATTTTTCTTGACCTTCCGATAAAGCACCGCTCAATAATCGCGGCGCCGCTTCTCGGAAAAATTGATTTTTCGCCGTATCTTTGCGAAAAAATAGATATGCTTTCTGTCGGCGGCGAGTCGGGGACAGAAGCGCGCGTGTGCGATTACAATTGGGTGCTCGACATAAGACGCCAGTGCGTTGAAGCGGGCGTTCCTTTCAAATTTCATCAGACGGGCGCGCGCTTTTTAAAAGACGGAAAGCTTTATAAAGTACGCCGCCCATACCAAATTATTCAGGCAAAAAAGGCGGGTATCGACTATTTGCTTGACTCGGACAGAATGCCCGAAGGCGTTTTGCCGAAGCTTTCAGCCGAATTCAGTGACGATATAACGCTTGAAGGCTATTAAAACGCAAAAAATAAAAGGAGTTTTGAAAAGCAGAATAAAAAAATCTTCCAAAACTATTGACAAATCGCTTGTTACATATTATAATTAACAAGCTTTCATTGGAAGCGAACATACTTACTCGGCAATGGGTGTTGTTCACATATACGGCGGCATAGCTCAGTTGGCTAGAGCACTCGGTTCATACCCGAGGTGTCGTAGGTTCAAGTCCCACTGCCGCTACCAATCAACAGCTTTGTCGGGTAAGTTGTGAATATAGAAGCCCCAAAGCTTCACTTGCGGCCCGGTGGTCAAGCGGCTAAGACACCGCCCTTTCACGGCGGTAACACGAGTTCGATTCTCGTCCGGGTCACCACAAAAAAGCACTTGCTTCGGCAAGTGCTTTTTTAGCTATTAGTTGTTAGCTTTTAGCCGTTAGCGCGCGGCTTCGCCGTGCGAGCCGTTGGCCATTAGCTGTTAGCTGTTAGCTACGCGGCTTCGCCGCGAATTATAATCCGCACGTTGTGCGGAAAGCCGTTAGCCGTTGGCTGTTAGCTGTTAGCTACGCGGCTTTGCCGCGAATTATAGTCCGCACGTTGTGCGGAAAAATCAAGGGGAACGCTTCGCGTTCCGGCGGGCGGCAGGTATTTGAAGTAATAGGTGAGAAGTAAGAGGTAAGAAGTGATTATAATCCGCGTAAACGCGGAACAGTATAGGAAAATGCTGCGCATTTTGGCGGGCGGCAGATTGCCGCCCCTACGGGAACGATAGGAAAATCGCCGCGGGAAAGGGTAGGTTTTTGCGTGGAAAAACCTATATTGCGTGTTTATTGACGGGCAAATTACAGTACTGAAATAAGCCTATAAACAATCAAATATTTTAAATGACAAACCCCGTATTCGGACAAAACCCGTTCACGGGGATTTTTATATCGACATAAATAAAACCCTGCAAACGGAAAATATATCCGTTCACAAGGGTTCATTTTATTTTGATGTGAAAATGATAAAATGCGGTTTTTCATTTTCATTTCGTAGGGGCGGCAACCTGCCGCCCGCCAAAAACGCAAAGCGTTTTTCCGCTATACACCGCGCATTTGCGCGGTTACAATCGCGGCGAAGCCGCGTAGCTAATAGGTAGCAGTTAATGGCTAACGGCTCGCGTGGCTTTGCCGCGCAACGGCTGAATTTGAAAACGATATAGAAATGATTAAACAAAGTTACCGTCACGCAGGCTACCAGCTAACAGCTAACGGCTACAGGCTACCCCGTAGGGGCGGCAACCTGCCGCCCGCAAAAACGGCAACGCCGTTTTCCTTATACACCGCGCTTTGCGCGGTTACAATCGCGGCGAAGCCGCGTAGCTAACAGCTAAAAGCTAACCGCTAACAGCTAAAAAAACCGACCCGAAAAACGACGGGTCGGTAAGTTTTGAGACAAATCAGTCAGCTGTGTAGGGGAGAAGAGCTATATGTCTTGCTCTTTTGATAGCAGTTGTAAGCTCTCTCTGATGATAAGCACAGGTGCCTGTTACACGGCGGGGAAGGATTTTTGCTCTGTCGGACATAAAACGACGAAGCTTTGCAGCATCCTTATAGTCAATCGTCTCGACCTTATCTACACAAAAAGCGCAAACTTTTTTTCTGCCCTTTTTGTTAGGACGGCGATCGCCCTTGTCGGCTTTATCATATGCCATGATATTTTCCTCCTATCGGATAAATCGTTAAAAATCAGAACGGCAAATCGTCATCGTCCTCATCGGCGGTGAAATCAGAAACATTGCCGTTGGAAAAAGCTGCCGGAGCTGCCGCGTCGGCAACGGGTCTTTGCGAAGCGCCGCCTTCGTTTTTGGAGCCGCAGAAGCTTACGTTGTCGGCAACTATTTCAAAGGTTTTTCTTCTTATGCCGTTTTTGTCCTCATAAGAACCGGTCTGAATTGAACCCTGAACGGCAATCATAGAGCCTTTCTGGAAATATTTGCAAACAAATTCGGCAGTCTGGCGCCAGCAACGAACGTCAATAAAATCTGCCTGACGCTCTTCGCCCTGTCTTACGAAAGAGCGGTCAACGGCAACGGTTATGCGAGTAACCGAAATGCCGGACTGAGTTTTGTTAAGCTCGGGGTCTGCGGTGAGCCTGCCCATAATAACTGCACAGTTTACCATTTTAAAAGCGGAGTACGCAAGAAAGCCTTGCGGTACTTTTTCCTTTCATAGAATAAATTTCTTACTTCTTGATAATAAGAGAACGAAGAACGCCGTCGGTGATTCTGAGAACACGGTCAAGTTCCGCGGGGAATTCCGACTCGCACTGATGATTGTAGAGAACATAGTAGCCGTCTTCTTCGTCGTTGATGGGATACGCAAGTCTGCGCTTACCCCATTCGTCAACGCTGTCAACAGTTCCGTGAGCCTCCATCATTGCCTTGAATTTCTCGGCAAGCTCTTTTGCAGCCTCTTCACCCTTAGAGAGAGAATAAACTACAACGGTTTCGTAATTGAGTGACATCGTTTGCACCTCCTTCCGGACATATGGCCCTTATAAGATTTAAGGGCAAGGAATAATCGCTGTAAATACTTACAGCGATTACACATTATAACAGTATTTTTCGTCTAAGTCAAGACTTTTCGGAATTTTTGAGATATATTAAAGGTAACGAACAACGCCGAGTTTTTCCATTATGGCCATAAACAGGTCAACAAAGAAAGTAACAAGGTCATAAACGCCGTATTTTTTAAGCGCGTCGGTCGCGTTATCGCCCAAAATTCCGTCGGCGGGTGCGGCGTATTCGCTGTCAACGAACGGCTCGTCAAAATTATAATCTGCGCGCTCGCCGTTCATAACGGTAAAGTCAAATACGCGTTTGCCGGTGGGGGTAACTTTGTTGCCCTCGGTGTAATAGTCTATCTGAAGCTGAATAAACTTGCCGCTGACTTCGGGAAGCGTTCCTGTTACGGGAATCTCGATTTCTTCTTCGGGACCTACCGAAACGAATGCAAGCGGTCTTGCAACAAGCTCTGCGCCCGTGATGTTGATGGCTGTTATTGTTATGGGGTATTCCTTAGAAAGGTTTTTAACAACAAGCGTGTCGTGCTCTGCGCCGACAAATCCGTCTGCGTTGCCCTTAAAGTAGGCATAAACGGCGTTAGAACGGTTTGTTGAAACGTGGAACTGCGGATATTCGGGTGAAGAATAAACGTCTGTTAAAGAGTCGGTAAGAAGAAGCGTAACGGCAAGCTCTCTTGTGTAGTCGTCAAGGAAGGTCATTCCGTGGAAGAGCTGGTCAACATACCATGTGTTTTCAGGGAGATAAGCCGTTGTGCCGTCAACCTCCATAGAGGGTGAAATGTGGTTGTGCGAAGCGTTTGTGCAGGTGGTTTTAAGACCTGAATAGCCGTCCGAGAAGCGCTTGCCGTAAGGCGCGCAAACAGCGCCTGTAGAGTCGTTTGTTGTGATGATTGCGTCTGAGTTTTCACAAAGACCCGTAACGGAAGGGTTGCCCGTACCCGCAATTATCGAAACGTTCATACCGTATTTTTCGATGCAGTCTTTAAGAGCTTTGTCATAGTTTCTCATAATGTCGTGGTGAACAACATCGCTTTTTTCAATAATGCCGGCGTTCTTTTCGGGGTCAAGATATTTTGCTTTAAGAGCGTCGTAATACTCTTCGGGGATAAAGTCCCAAATGCTGCCGAAGTTACCGATAACCTCCATAACATAGGGAAGAATGCCTTCGATAACGTCGTTTAAGAAGCCCGTATTAAGAGCCGTCATAAGCCATTTGTAATCGTTTTCAGAAACGAAGCCGTGCTCAAGGAAATAAACAAGGGTGTATGTGTCAAGCTTAACATTGCGCGAAACAATGTCATAAGCAAGCGCCGCGCCGCCCGCCGCGGGAACGGTCATAACTGCGTTTTTAACGTCTTTTTTGTAGCCGTAAAGCGAAAGATATGTTGCGGTTACCTGACCGCCGTGCGAAACTGCGACAAGGTTAACCTTGTCTTTGCCGGAGTCCTTTTTGACCTCCTGAATAAAGCTGTCAAGTCTTGCGGCGCAGTCAAGCACGCTCATACGCCAGTCTTCTGTGAAGAAATAGCACTTTTCTTCGCCTATAAGAGAAGAAACCTCGGCGAAAAGCTCGGGCTCGCCTTTAAATTCGTTAAGACCGTTTTCGGTAAGATATGCCATATTGCAGTTTGCCGCTATGGGGTTTGCAATCTGAATGTTGTTTACGCTTGAGCCGTCGTCGTTGCAGCGAAGAACGCCCAAAAGGTCAACAACCTCTTCGCCGACCGTCGCGCCGAGCTGCTGCCCGTTGCCGCCTGCCGTTGCGATAAGGCCTTTGCCGAGGTCAACGATTCTTTTAAGGATTCTTGATGTGACCTCTTCCATACCGAAGTGCCAAACGCGCTCTGTGGAGCCGTCTTCTTTTACAAGGTCAAGCTCTGTGCCGCTGTAGCCCGGAATGAGGATTACGGGGTAATCGGTTAAAATGTCGTCATCCGTCACCGCCGACGCCGCAACGCTTAAAACGGAAAACAGCATAACGATTGAAAGAACAAGGGGAAGTATTTTTTTACTCATTTTTTGCTCTCCTTAAAAAAGTAATGTATACTGTTCTTATTTTAAAGGAAACAGAGTGCTTTTTCAAGTAATATGTGTCGAAAATATTAACAAAAAATCAACCTGTAATTTAGAAATTAGCTCAAAAATCCGTGCAAAACGCCGAAAAGCCTTGAAAAAGCGATAAAACATTATATAAAGCGCGTATTTTTCTTTTAAATTTCTTGACACGGCTTTTTTTTGAGAGTATACTGCAATGTGTAATATTTTTGGCTGTGAAGCGGAAATTTACATACAAATCGGCATCCAGAGAGGAAGCGGTCGCTGAAAGCTTCTTGCCGTGTGTGTATTTGCTGCCCGCCGAGCCTCGCTTTGAAAAAAGCGCGGAAGACTCCGTTATCGGTCATACGAGAGGTGTATTTTGCACAAATCGGGTGGTACCGCGGCCAAAAGCCGTCCCGAAAATGCAGAGTGCGCTTTTATTTTTTTATTAAGGATGGTTTTTTATGGAATGGACAGGTCTTAACGAACTGAGAGAAAAATATCTTGAATTTTTTGAAAGCAAGGGGCATCTTCGTTTGCCCAGCTTTTCGCTTGTTCCGCAGGGCGACAAAAGCCTTCTTCTTATTAACGCGGGCATGGCGCCCATGAAAAAATATTTTACGGGCGAGCTTACCCCGCCGAGAAAAAGGGTCACAACGTGCCAAAAGTGCATAAGAACGCCCGATATAGAGCGCGTCGGCAAAACGGCGCGTCACGGCACGTATTTTGAAATGCTCGGCAACTTTTCGTTCGGCGACTATTTCAAAAAAGAAGTAATTCCGTGGGCGTGGGAGTTTTGCACCGAGGTTATGAAAATGGACCCCGAAAGGCTCTATTGCAGCGTTTATCTTGACGATGACGAGGCTTATGACATTTGGACAAAAACCGTGGGCGTAAAACCCGACCACATGGTGCGCCTCGGCAAAGAAGATAACTTCTGGGAGCACGGCGAAGGTCCCTGCGGCCCCTGCTCCGAAATATATTATGACCGCGGCGAAGAGTACGGCTGCCACAAGCCCGACTGCAAGGTCGGCTGTGACTGCGACAGATACGTTGAGTTTTGGAACCTTGTTTTCACGCAGTTTGAAAACGACGGCCACAACAACTACACACCCCTTTCGCACCCGAACATTGACACCGGCATGGGTCTTGAAAGACTTGCCTGCATTTGCCAGGGCGTAGACAACCTTTTTGAGGTTGACACAGTGCGCAATATAATGAAGCACATAATTAAAATTGCGGGCATCGAATATCACGAAAGCGAAAAGAGCGACGTTTCGCTTCGCGTAATAACAGACCATATCCGTTCAACAACGTTTATGATAGGCGACGGCGTTTTGCCGTCAAACGTCGGCAGAGGCTATGTTTTAAGACGTCTTTTAAGACGCGCCGCGCGCCACGGCAGACTTCTCGGCATTGAAGGGCCGTTCCTTTCGGAGGTCTGCAAGACGGTCATTAAAGAAAACGAAAGCGCATATCCCATGCTTCGCGAAAAAGAGGACTACATTGTAAATGTAATCGCCATGGAGGAAAAGAGCTTTTCAAAAACCATTGACAGCGGACTTGAAGTGCTGTCGCAGATGATAAAAAATTCCGACGGAAAGGTGCTTTCGGGCAAAGACGCGTTCAAGCTTCAGGACACATACGGCTTCCCCATTGACCTCACAAGAGAGATTCTTGAAGAAAGCTCAATGACCGTCAACGACGAAGAATTTGAAGAGCTTCTTAAAAATGCAAAGGATACAGCAAGAAAAGCAAGAAAAGATGCCGGCGCAGAAGCATGGAAAGGCTCGTCGCTCTCGTTTAAAGAGTGCGGCAAAACAGAATTTACGGGCTACAGCGGCACAAACTGCGAGGGCGAAGTTATCTGCATTGCAAAAGACGGTGAAAAGAGCGAGTTTGTCGGCGCGGATGAGGACGCTGTTCTTGTTCTTGACAAAACGTGTTTTTATGCCGAAAGCGGCGGTCAGGTAGGCGACACGGGAACAATAACGGTCGGCGCGAATGTATTTAAAGTAAACAACACAACAAAAACGCACGACGGAACGGTGCTTCATTACGGCACGCTCGTTTCGGGCGACGGCATAAAAATCGGCGACAGGGCAGAGCTTTCTGTTGACAGCGCGCGCCGCGAAGCAATCATGAGAAACCACACGGCGGCGCACCTTTTGCAGGCGGCCTTGCGCGAAAAGCTCGGCACACACGTTGAACAGGCGGGTCAGCTTGTAAACGAGCATGCGGTACGTTTTGACTTTTCGCATTTTGCACCGCTCACTTCGGAAGAGCTTTCTGCGGTTGAAAACAGAGTTAACGAAGTTATTATGAGCGCAATACCCGTTGTGACCGAAGAGATGAGCGTTGACGAAGCAAAAAAACGCGGCGCAATGGCTCTTTTCGGCGAAAAATACGGCGATAAGGTAAGAGTTGTTTCGGCAGGCGATTTTTCAAAGGAGCTTTGCGGCGGCACGCACGTTAAAAACACGGGCGCTATAGGACTTTTCCGCATTGTTTCCGAAGCGTCGGTGGCTTCGGGCGTAAGAAGAATAGAGGGCGTTACGGGCTTCGGCGTTACGGAGTATATGAACAGCCGCGACAAGCTTCTTTTTGACGCGGCGGCGGCTTTGAAGCTTTCAAACGAAAAAGAGTTGCCCGTAAAAGCTCAGGCGCTCAGTGCCGAGATGAAATCGCTTGAAAAAGAAAACGCAGAGCTTAAAGCCGAAATTGCGGGAAGCAAGGCGGCTTCGGTATTTGAAAATGCCGTAACGGTTAAAGGCGTAAGGGTCCTCAGCGCAGACCTCGGCGAGGCGGGCGCTCAGGAAATCCGCTCTATGCTCGATTCGGTTAAAGACAAGGGCAGCGACATTATCGCCGTGTTTGCGGGCAAACAGTCCGACAAGGGCACATGCTCTTTCGGCTGCTATTGCGCACCCGACGCAATAAAGCTCGGCGCGCATGCGGGCAACATAGTCCGCGAGGTAGCGTCCGTCGCGGGCGGTTCGGGCGGCGGAAAGCCCGACTCTGCCATGGCAGGCGGCAAAGACCCCTCAAAAATTCAGGCGGCGCTTTCGGCGGTTACAGGTATAGTAGAATCAAAGCTTAAATAAACTCACGGCGAAAAGGGAGGATTTATTATGGACTGCATTTTTTGCAAAATAGCAAACGGTGAAATACCTTCAAAAAAAGTGTACGAGGATGAAAGCGTGGTTGCGTTTTATGACCTTGACCCGCAAGCCCCGACGCATATTCTTGTAATTCCCAAAGAGCACATAGCTTCGGCGGCTGAAATAACCCCCGAAAACAGCGCGGTTGTCGCACATATTTTTGAAGTAATTGCAAAGCTTTCAAAAGAGCTTGATATGAAAGACGGCTTTCGTGTTGTTTCAAACTGCGGCGAAAGCGCAGGCCAAAGCGTAAAGCATCTTCATTTTCACGTTATGTCGGGCAGAGCGTTCACCTGGCCCGCGGGCTGATATAAATAATTAATACAACCCGAAAACGGACTGTTCGTAAAGAGCGGTCCGTTGTTTTTGTGAACTTATTGATTTTTTCTGTAAACCGTGATATACTGATACTAATTGATACTAACTGATACTAATTGATACTAATTTATATCGGAGCGTTTTATGGATATTAACCTTTTTATGAAAATGTTTAACGATAAGCATTTTTGCGATTACAAAAAAATGAAATATAAATACGGCGAAAATTTCGGCGATTTTTTAACGGCTCTTCGCGAGTTTTATTACAAAGAACTGCCGCTTTCGGATTTTGACGGGAACAGCGTTGTTTTTATAGAGACAGCCGCTTCTTTAAAGCAAAATACGGTAAAGCTTCTTTTGCAGTCCCAAGACGGCGGCTACGGAATAAAGGCGGCAGAGGATGAAATTGTTGCAACTTCCGCAATCGAGAGCATTGATTTCAGCCGTGACAGCGTGCGGAAAATTCTTAGAGGAATGGCGCCCGAGAACTGTCCCGAGGAGCGGATTTTAGCTCAAAAGCGCGGCGTTGAATTTATTGCGGATTCAAAGAACAAAATAACCGAAGAAAATCTTTACAAGCTTTATATGTTGACTGTCGGCGGGTTTTTAGGTAAAGACGAAAGCCTGAAAGAGGGACATTTTTACAGGCACGACGCCGTTTATGTTGTGGGAAGCAGTATAGAGCACCTGGGGCTTGACTTTAAAAAAGTGCCCGGGTTTATGAAAAATCTTGTCGCCTTTGCAAATGCCGACGACGGCATAAACGATTTAATAAAGGCATCAATAATCCATTTTTATATTGCGTTTGTTCACCCGTATTTTGACGGCAACGGCAGAATGGCTCGGCTTGTTCATTTGTGGTTTTTAATTCAAAAGGGCTACAGAGCCGCGTTGTTTGTTCCGTTTTCAAGCAGAATCGAAAAAACAAAAAAAGCTTATTACGACGCCTTTTCTTATGTTGAAGAGAATAAAAAATACAGCGGCAGAATCGACGTTACTCCGTTTATTCTGTACTTTATAAATAATGTATATAATAAAATGGGCGACGGCATTTCGTTTGAAAAAAATTCGGATGCTTTTTGCGAAGCTCAAAAAAACGGCGAAATTACCGAAAAAGAAACAGCACTTTGGCATTTTGTCGTTGCCGTTTACGGCACGGGTGAGTTTTCGACAAAACAGCTTGAAAAGGATTTCGGCAACGCCGCATACGCAACGGTAAGAGGTTTTGTTTTGAAATTTGAAAGACTTGGATTGATTTCTTCTGTAAAATACGGCAAAAGAATAAAATATAAAGTAAAATAGACAGCCGATTTGCGCTTTAGAAGCTTGAAGGGGACAGAAATATATGAAACGGCCGATGCTCATTTCGGGACTGACAACTGCTCTTACAGCCGCAATTTTTCTTTGCTTTAAAGAGGTTGCGGCTTTTAGCTGTGCTGTTTTCGGCGCGTTGGGGTTTCTTGTTTTTGTTATATTAAAAAAGAAGATAAAATTTTCGGCGGCGTTTACCGCTGTTTTCATTTCGGCGGTAATTTTTGTTTCGTCGGTTTCGTTTTTGGCGTTTTACGGGTTCTGTGAAAAGCCCGCGGTTTTTTATACGCGCGGCGAGCGCGATATTAAAGCGTATGTTTCAAAGCTTCCCGAATACAGCGAGGATGGCACCGTTACATATGTTTTTAAAACCGAAAAAGCAGAAAACGAAAAAACGCGCTTTAAGTTTACATATACTTCCGAAAAAGACGAAAAGCTTGAGCTTTATGACGTTGTTTCGTTTAAAGACGCGTCATTTTACGGCGCTTCCGAAGATGTTTTCGGCAACGCATATTCGTATTCGGAAAAAGTGTTTTTAAAGCTCAAAGGCTTTTCTTCTTTTTCGGTGCTTTTTAAAAAGGATAAAACGCCGTATTATGCGTGCCTTATGTTTAAAGACGGCTGCATAAAAAATATGAAAAAGTATCTGTCCTCTGACAGCGCCGCAATACTTTCGGGTATGGTTTTCGGCGACAAATCTTTTATGCGCGCCGAAGTGAAAAACGCCTTTAAAGCAAGCGGCGTTTCGCATATTATGGCGGTTTCGGGCTTTCACGCTTCGCTTTGGTGCGGGATTTTGGCAGCATTTTTAAAGCTTTTTTCGGTTTCGGAAAAAACAAAGGCGGGAATTTCACTTTTGTTTCTTGTGCTTCTTTGCACACTGTCGGCGTTTACGCCGTCTGTAATAAGAGCGTCGCTTATGATGGCGCTTGTTTTAATCGGCCCGCTTTTTAAAAGGCGCTCCGACAGCCTTAACTCTTTGGGGTTTGCCGTAACCGCGCTTTTGATTTATAACCCGTATTATCTTTTTACACCGGGCTTTTTGCTTTCCGTTTTTGCAACTGCGGGCGTGATTTTTTCAACCGCAATTGAAAGCCGACTTAAAATAAGAAGCTTTAAAATTGCGTTATTCGGGAAAATTTTTGCCTTTATCAGGTCAAATGTTATTGTCAGTGCCGTTTCGTCTGTTTTTACAATGCCCGTGTGCGTGCTGTTTTTCAAAAGCTTTTGCACCGTGTCGCCCGTAACAAACATACTTGCGGTTCAGCCGTCGTTTTACGCTATGGTCAGCGGACTTTTTGCGGCTGTGTTTTCGTTTATACCGTTACCGTTTGCCGCAAAAATTGCAAAGGCACTGTTCTTTGTTCCCGAAATTCTCTTAAAATTTGTAAAATTCGTGACCTTCGGCGTTTCAAAAATACCGTTTTCGTCTGTACCTGCCGATTTTCTGACGATGGCGGCGCTCGGACTTTCGATAATTATTTTCGTGTGCCTGTTAAAATGCTTTAAAAATCAGAAAAAGAAACGCACAGCCTTAAAATGCGTTTCATATTCGCTTTGCGCCGCATTGGTTTTGCTGTCTTTGTTTTCTTGTTTTTTGCCCGTTTCCCATAACAGGCAAATAACGGCGGTGTCGTCAAATGGCAGACCGACGGTTGTTTTGCGGTGCGGCGGCGAATATGCCGTTTTGGGCGCGCCCGAAACTAAAAGCGCGCAGTATGAAATTAAAAATTATTTGCCGATAACAAAAGAAGAAAAGCTTTCGTATTTTGCGATAACTTCAAAAAATGCAAGCAAAGGCGCAATTGAATTTATTTTTGAAAACGCCGATGTAGGGTGTGCCGTGATAAACGAAAAAAGCTCCGCCGAGACAAAAGAGCTTTTGGACTCGCTCGGCGCTTTTACGGTGAGCGCTTCAAAATTCAGGCTTAATAACAAAATATATGTCGAAACCGTTGACACACACGGCGAATATTATGCTATAATAAAAGACGGCAATAAAAGCGCGCTTGTGTCGCTTTCGGGCTATAACGAAAGCTTTTCAAAAAATGCCGATATTCTTATCCTCGGCGAAAACGAGGCGAAAAATTTTTCGGGCTTTTGCAAAGTGCTTGTAGTCTGCACAAAAGACAGCGCCGAAGAAAGCTTTAAAAATATGCTTTCAAGTCATTGCGGCAGGCTGATTGTTTTAAGCGACGGAGAAAGCCGCAAAGTAAAATAACCGACGATTTAAAAATCAAGCGAGGGAAAAAATTGTTTTTTAAAGAAGAAGAGCTGAAAAAGCAAATTAAAAGCGGGGATTTTGCCCGGATATACGTGCTTTACGGCGACGAGAGCTATTTAAAGCAGTATTATGCCGAGTTAATAGCCTCAAAAACCGTTGAAAAGGATTTTAAAGACTTCAATTTGCATATTCTTGACGGCACAAAAACCGATATAAACACGCTTTCGGACTGCGTTTTGTCGTTTCCGATGATGGGCGGCTTTACCTGCACGGTGGTTACGGATTATCCTCTTATGTCGCTCGTCGGCGATAAAGGGAAAATAAACGGTGATTTTGACACGGTTATTTCACAGCTTCCCGAAACGACGGTGCTTGTGTTCAAGGTCGATTCCGAAGTTGACCAAAAAAATGCAAAATGGACAAAGCTTTTAAAATATATCGACTCAAACGGCGGCGTTTGCGCGGAGCTTTGCAAGCGCACTTCTTCACAGCTTGTAAAGCTTATTACGGACTCGGCAAAAAGAAAAGGCTGCGAAATTTCGCGCGAGGACGCTTATTATATGCTTGACGCCGTGGGCGACGATATGAGCACATTAAGAAATGAGCTTGACAAGGTTTGCGCCTATAAAAAAGAGGGAGCGGTAACGCGCGCCGATATAGACGCCGTTGCCGTAACAAGCGTTGAAGCAAAGGTCTTTTCGCTTTCAAGATATATTGTTTCTGGCGACGCCGACAACGCGCTTTTAACGCTTTCAAATCTTTTTAAATTAAGAGAAGAGCCCGTTGCAGTGCTCGGCGTGCTGTCAAAGGCGTATGTCGATATGTACAGGGTAAAGGCAATTAAAGAAAAGGGCATTCCCGCAGAAAAGCTTTCGGAATACTTCCCCGCGTCTTATCGCGGCAGAAGCTTTATAATCACAAATGCCGCGCGCGACGGTGCAAAATATTCGCTTTCGTCGCTCAAAAATGCGCTTTCTATGCTTTTTGACGCCGACAGACGGCTTAAATCCACAAACGAGGACCAGAAAGCCGTTCTTGAAGAGCTTGTTTTAAGGTTGCTGAGAATATAATGATTAAAACTGACAGAGCCGTTATAGTCGAGGGTAAATACGACAAAATCAAGCTTCAATCCGTGCTTGACGCGGTAATAATCGAGACTGACGGCTTCGGAATATTTAAAGACAAAGAGAAAAAAGCGCTTATTAAAAGGCTTGCCTGCGAAAAGGGCATACTTATTCTGACCGACAGCGATTCGGCGGGCTTTAAAATACGCAACTACGTCAAAAATATCGCCTCGGGCGGCGATGTGATAAACGCTTATATACCCGATATTTTCGGCAAGGAAAAGCGCAAAACGGCGTATTCAAAAGAAAAAAAGCTCGGCGTTGAGGGTATCCCCATAGAAGAGCTAAAAAAAGCGCTTGAAAAATGCAGTATTCCTTTTGAAGAGACAAACAACGAGCCGCGCGAAAAAATAACAAAGCTTAATTTGTATGAAGACGGCTTTTTCGGCAGGGACGACAGCAAAATGAAGCGAAAAGAGCTTTTGTTAAAGCTTAATTTGCCCGAAAGAATGTCATCAAACGCGCTTGTTGAAATGATAAACGCCTTTATGAGCGCCGACGAATACAAAAAAGCCGCAGAGGAAATTAAAAAGAATTATGATAAATAAAAACGATGAATTTGAACTTGAAATAACCGGCTGTACTTCGGATGGCGGCGGGGTCGGCAAAAAAGACGGAATGGCGGTTTTCGTCGAAAATACCGCCGTGGGCGACGTTGTTCTTTGCCACATAATAAAAGCAAAAAAGAATTATGCCGTCGGCAAAGCGCTTAAAGTTTTAAAGCCGTCAAAGGACCGCATAAATTCCCCGTGCGATGTGTTCAGCACGTGCGGCGGCTGCTCGTTTTGCCACATAAAATACGAAGCCGAATTAAAGCTTAAAGAAGAAAAGGTAAAAGATGCTTTTAAAAGAATAGGCCACATTACCCCCGAATTTGAAAGTATTATCGCTTCGCCGCGCGAATACCGCTACCGCAACAAGGCGCAATACCCCGTGCGCCGCGAAAACGGACAGCTTAAAATCGGATTTTACGCCAAAAAAAGCCACCGCGTTACAGATTGCGGCGAATGCCTTTTACAACCCGAAAAATTTACGGAAATTGTAGAAACCGTAAGGCGCTGGGTGCAAAAATTCGGCGTCGGCGTCTACAGCGAAGAAACGAATTGCGGGCTTTTGCGCCACATCTTTTTGCGCCTTGCCGAAAAAACCGGCGAAATTGCGGTGTGTCTTGTAATAAACGGCGACAGCATACCGAAAAAAGACGCGCTTTTAGACGAGCTTTTAAAAATCGAGGGCTTTAAAACGCTTGTGCTCAACATAAATAAAAAAGCGTCCGACACCGTCCTCGGAAAAGAAATGATAAATATTTACGGCGACGGCTACATAACCGACGAGCTTTGCGGTGTAAAGGTGCGAATATCGCCGCTGTCGTTTTATCAGGTGAACCGCTCGGGCGCGGAGCTTTTATATAAAAAAGCCGCCGAATATGCGGGGCTTTCGGGGGACGAAACGCTGCTTGACCTTTATTGCGGCACAGGCACAATCGGGCTTTCGATGGCAAAAAGCATAAAAACGCTTATCGGCGCCGAAATAGTCGCCGACGCCGTTAAAGACGCGCGCCTTAACGCCGAAGAAAACGGAATTTTAAACGCCGAGTTTATATGCGCCGACGCATACGAAGCGGCAAAAGAGCTTGAAAGCCGCGGCATAACGCCCGACACCGTTATTCTTGACCCGCCCAGAAAAGGCTGCGCAGAGGAGCTTTTAAAAACGGTTGCCGATATGTCGCCGAAAAAAATAGTCTATGTCTCGTGCGACCCCGCAACGCTCGCACGCGACTGCGAAAGGCTTTTAATGCTCGGCTATAAACCCGAAAAGGCAACACCCGTGGATATGTTCCCGAAAACAGCGCATGTCGAGACGGTGTGCTTGCTAAAACTTAAATAAACATTGTGCTTCAACGAAAATACACTGTTCGGTTATGTAAAAAGAGCACCTTTTATAAACCGTTTCATTTTGTCTGCGTAAGCGTCATTGACTTTTATGCCCCTAAGTGCTATAATAAGGGGCATAAAAGTCAATTTGCTGTTTAAAGAAGGTGATCGTGTGAATATCTCGGATAAAATAATACAGCTTGCAAAAGAAAATAACGGTATTGTTACAACTGCCGCACTTTCAGAAAAGGGCATATTGCGAGGAAACTTAAAAAAGCTTGTTGACGAAGGTAAACTTGAAAAAACGGCGAGAGGCGTATATATTCTGCCGGAAATATGGGAAGATGAATTTGTGAACTTGCAGGCACGGTTCAAAAAAGGCGTTTTTTCTAATGAAACAGCCTTGTTTTTATGGGATCTAACCGACAGAACACCGAATAGGTATGATATGACATTTCCGCATAATTATAATTTAACAAACGCCAAAGGCGAGGGCGTGAATTGTTCCAGAGTGAAAAGGGAGTGGTACGCCGAAGGAGAAACGCAAATAGAATCTCCGGGAGGGAACAGAATAACGGCTTATAATATGGAGCGGACATTATGCGATGTTTTGCGTAAGCGAGGAGGAGCAAATACAGGAATTATTGCAGAAGCGTTCAGGCGATATGCAGTCAGACCGGATAAGGATATTCCGCTTTTGTCGGAGTATGCGAAAAGATTTTGCGTTGAGGAAAAGGTTCGAAGCTATTTGGAGGTGCTGATATGAAAAATGCAATGCAGCTTAAAGCTGTAATTAAGACTATATCAAAAGACAAACATATTTCGGCACAGCTTGTGATGCAGAACTTTATGTTGGAACGCTTGCTGGAGCGAATCTCTGTTTCAGCGTATCATCAGAATTTCATATTAAAAGGCGGTTTTCTGATAGCGGCTATGGTGGGGTTGGATACTCGCGCCACTATGGATATAGATGCAACAATTAGGGGGCTTCCGGTTAATGCAGAGAGCATCAAAAAGATGTTTCTCGATATTTGCAAAATTGATTTGCACGATGATATAACTTTTGAGTTTAAGAAAATCAGTGAGATACGGGAGGGCGATGAATACACAGGTTACCGTGTCTCATTGTCGGCAAATTATCCGCCAATGGCTGTGCCTTTGAAACTAGATATCACCACAGGCGACAAAATCACGCCGAGAGAAATAGAGTATCGTTTTAAACTGTTGCTGGAAGATCGGGAAATCTCCGTGCTGGCGTATAATCTCGAAACGATTATGGCGGAAAAGCTTGAAACCGTTGTTTCAAGAGGCGACCAGAATACAAGACCGCGAGATTATTATGACGTTTATATACTTGCTAAGCTGCAATACAGAAATATTGAAACCGAGTATCTGAAAGCGGCATTGGATGCAACATCGAAAAAACGAGGTTCTTTTAAAATTCTGAAGAATTATAAGAATATCATTGATGTTGTCAGAAACAGCGATATAATGATTAAGCAGTGGAAAAATTATCAGAAAGATTTTGAATATGCCGCCGATATCGGCTTTGATGAGGTCTGTGACGCTGTAGCACAGATGATGGACTGTGTATTTGAGATCGATGCATAGTGTTTTTTAGTTATGTGAGTTGCTTTTGGCGGTATGTGACGACGTGAAAGCAAAGGCGGAATTTTTATGGATATTTGGGAAGAGTTATATTTAAAAGCGAAAGAGCGGTACGGACCCGTTGACGTTACGCCGTTTTTATATGCTCATAATGTTGTGTGCGCACTTGAAAGCGAAAGCGGAAAGATTTTTACGGGCTTTTGCATAGAAAGCTGCGGCGGAGTTGTAAATTTGTGCGCCGAAAGAGTTGCGGCAATCAATATGTATGTGAACAGCGGCGGACCGTAATAAAAAGGCTTATAGCCTTTCGCGACAAGCCGCCGTACGGCGGCGGATGCGGTATGCAGTGCGGCGCTTGCAGAGAGTTTTTTATGCAGCTTTCGCCGGAAAACCGCAACACCGAGATAATGCTTGATTTTGAAACCCGCGAAACGGTGACTTTAAACGAGCTTATGCCGAAATGGTGGGGCGACGAAAGATATAACGCGCAGAACGGCTGATTTTTTCATATCTCAAATAAAATGCGGTGAATATGAAAAGCTTTTACGGCGCGACAGATTTCTGATATTCAGCAATAACCCCGACGGTAAATCAAAAATACCGTCGGGTTATTTTTGCCTTTATTCAAACATTTTTTCATAAAAAGTATTTATATTTGACATATTTTGCATTGTGTGCTATTATAAAAGCAACAGTTACGGATTAGTGCTTTTCGTCAGCAGAGATATTCTTTTTTAAAGTATAAGACCACCCCGGGTTACTTAAAGAATACTTGCCGTCTTTGCCCCACGCTTCCAACGGCAAATCAATGCCGAAATATTTGACGTCTGTTTGCTTTACGCCGTCGATGAATATTTCGCAAGGCTCTTTTTGGAAGGCGGCGATTTGGTCTATGTTCTCTAAGTCTATGTCGGAAATATTTTTTATCAAAACTTTTATTTCTGTCAATTGAAACACCCTTTCGTAATTTTTAGTGCTTTTCGTCCAACTCTTTTTGAGCCTTAATGTTCTCTTTCCCGTCTGTCAGAGCAAGCCACTCGTCGTGGTCTCGCATTTTGTCGGAATCGGGTTCGAGGTAATCAAACTGGTCTAAATATTTTTCCAAGGTGTAGGTTGCCCCGCGAAAATCACCGAGGTCTTTAGGGTTCATTTTGCTGTTATCGAGGTCAATTGCAAATCTTTTGACGTGCGTTTGAAGAACTCCGTCGATAAGCACCTGAAAATAGACGCCCGGACTCATTTCGCTGTTTCTCTTTTTGGCGTTTGCAACGCGAATAGTGATTTCTTTCAAAATTTTCACTCCTATTTTATTTTTTAGGGCGCACAACCGTAACTCGGCGTCAGCCGTGTATCTTGACAAATGAACACCATGCAACTTTGTTGTGGCTCTATGCCTTGTTGGATAACCGGGTATAGGTGTACAAGCCTTGCCGTATGGTCGGGCTAAGTGGTGTTATATATTGAACTATGACCTTAGCAAGAAAGCTAAGGCAATACCAAGGGGTTATTGCGCCGTGATAAGACTTTTTTTCACGGCGAAATAATTCTTTTAAACATTCGCGCCTGTTTATTGACTTAAACAGGTTTATCAACATATGTATGAGCACGGTTTGTGCTTATACGACGTTAATTATTTATGAGGAGAATTTCAATGAAAAAAGCGTTATCACTTGTATTGGTTTTAATTATGGCGCTGTCTCTTGCGGCGTGCGGCGGTGTTTCCGAGACCGAAACAACGTCCGAGATTTCAACCCAGCCTGAGACTTTGGTTGTCCCGAACGTTGTCGGAATGGATAAAGACGAAGCCGTCAAGCTCCTTGAGGGGATGGGGTTTGAGACGGAGCTTAGCGCCGAAGGAATCTTTTCAAACCTCGGACTCCATCCTGATTGGAAGGATAAGGAGAACGAGGTTGTTTTTCAAAGTTCCAATCCGGGAAGTACCCGTCCGCTGAAAACGGTTATTACTATGAGATATGCGTCTGGAGTTATGTTCGATAAATACGAAGAAAACCCCGACGGAACTATAACAGTAACTTTTTTAGGGGAATGGTATACACCGGAGGGAATATTGACAATTCCAAAGACATATGAAGGGAAAACCATTTCCTGTATAAAAGACAATGGACTTCGAAAAGAAATTAGCGATGCTGATTTTGGAGGAGTAAAAACCGTTAGAGTCCCGAAAGATGTGAAAGTTGAAGTAAACATTGATTGTGATTTAGAGAGATATTAAAGTGGGGCAATCACAGCCCCACTTTTTTCTCAAGAGCCTCTAATCTTGCGTTAATTGTCGGTAGACTTTTTGCAACAGAAAATACATAATACCAAGATATAGAACCGCCTCCTCCTTCGCCGACCTGAAGGTAATTTGGCGTTAAGTTTACGTTATTGCCGTTAGCGTCGGAGCCGTGTATTCCGTTTTCGGATATAGTCCAGTCACCAATAGAAACGCCCGAGGACAGCACAGAACCCGCCTTTATCGTTCCGGTAAAGCTACCGCTTGTCGCATAAACACTTCCTGTGAAGGTTCCGCTTGTGGCTGTGACCTTGCCCTTTATTTCCGCACTTGTGGCGTATAAATTGCCGTACTTGTCAACGCGAAACGGGCAGTCGCTGTAATCGTCGTGATTTTCACCGCCCGCGGCAAATACCGTGCCGCTGTGGTCTGTCGGCACCTGAACCGTTGCGGTTTTTAAGCCGTTGGTTCCACCGCCGTATATCTTGTTGTTTGAGATTACCCACCCGCCGATTTTACCTTCGGAGGCGCTTACTTTGCCGTTAAAGCTGCCGTCGCTCGCATAAACACTGCCCGTAAAACTTCCGCTCGTTGCGGTGACTTTACCCTTGATTTCTGCGTCCGTCGCGAACAGCTTGCCGTCTTTGCCGACTCGGAACGGGCAGTCGCCGTAATTATCGTGGCTTTCGCCGCCTGCGGCAAAAACATAGTAAGAGCCGTCTGCGGGAATTTGCACAGCCGCCGTTTTGAAACCGTCTGTGCCGCCCGCATATATTTTGTGGTTGTTAATCGTCCAGCCGCCGACCTTGCCGAAGGTGGAGTTAATGCCGCCCGACAGAATAAGGTTGCCGTCGGCGTCCGCGTAAAACTGCTTGTTGCCCGCGGCGTCTTTAATAGTTATTCCTGCGGTCGTGCCGTCGTTTATGATGGTAAGACCGTTTTCGTTTAAGGTAATGGCATAAGTGCCGTCGTCCCTCGGACTGCCTAAAAGCGAAAGGGTTTTACCGACAAACATTTGCCCGAGGATTATTGAACCCGCCACGCCGTAGTCGAAAACATCTTCGTCCGTTTCGTCGTCGTGATAAAGGTAAATCTTGCCTATGGCGGTGGCTACGCTTTGCCAATTGTCCTTTGTGATGGCAAGTGTGTTGTTGATTATGCCGAGCTGTTCAGGGCTGAACAGGGGATTGTTAATAAGTATAAGAGAGTACCCCTAAAAACAAAATCCTTGACCTCGGTTATTCCGAAAGGCAAGGATTTTTTCTTTAAAAAACGGTAATTTTATTTTAAGAGCCTACACTTCAAATGATTTTGTTTTCAGTCAAGTATTCTTCCGTCGGTTGAAACGGTCACGACCTGCCACGGAATGAATTTTCCGCTTTGCTGCAAGGCGGTTTTTGCCGCGTGTTCAAGACCGCCGCAGCACGGAACCTCCATACGGACGACGGTTACGCTTTTAATATCGTTGTTTTTGATTATTTCTTTAAGCTTTTCGGAATAATCAACGCCGTCAAGCTTGGGGCAGCCCACAAGCGTTATGTGTCCTTTAATAAACCGCTCGTGAAACGCCGCATAGGCATAAGCTGTGCAGTCTGCCGCAATCAGCAGCTTTGCGCCGTCAAAATAAGGCGCTTTTACGGGCACAAGCTTTATTTGCACGGGCCACTGTGACAGCCTGCTGACGGGGTTTTTAAAAGAAACATCTTCGTCCCGGCATTCTTCATGCTCTATTTTTTTAGACATACTTCCCGGGCAGCCGCAAGGCAATGTCATACCCTCTTTTTTCATTTTTTCCTGCATCCTTTTCTGTTTGTTTTCAATAACCGCTTTTTCATCATAAGCCGCCGCTTCGCGCTCGACAAAAGTGATTGCGCCCGTGGGGCAGGCGGGCAGGCAGTCGCCGAGCCCGTCGCAATAGTCGTCACGCATAAGCTTCGCTTTGCCGTCAACCATAGCTATTGCACCCTCGTGACAAGCCGCGGCACATGCTCCGCAGCCGTTGCATTTATCTCGGTCGATTTCTATAATTCGTCTTTTCACAGCAATACCTCCTTGATTTTTCGTCCTTATTATAATACAATAAATCAGATAATTCGGTTGATTTTTCAACAAAAAAGGAGTTTTATGAAAGAATTTTTTTCCGTTATCCGTTCTTCGCGGCTTTTCTCGGGCATTTCAGAAGAAGAGCTTTCAGACATACTTTCGTGTCTCGGCGCAAAAAAAGAGAGCTTTCCCAAAGACGCGTTTTTATTGCGCGTCGGCGATACAACCGACTCAATCGGCCTTGTTCTTTCGGGGAGCGTCCTTGTTATTCAGGAGGATATTTGGGGCAACCGCAATATTGTCTCAAAGGCGGCGCCGGGGCAGACCTTTGCCGCCGCTTATGCCTGCGCCAAGGGTGCTGTGCTGAATGTGAGTGTCACTGCCGAAACGCCCGTTACCGTAATGTATTTAAACGTAAATCGCGTATTGAATACATGCCCTTCGGGATGTGCTCATCACAGCCTCATTATTAAAAATCTGCTCGGGGTGCTTGCCGAAAAAAATCTGCGGTTCGGCGAAAAACTGACTCATATGGGTCAGCGCACCACCCGCTCAAAGATTATGTCATATTTGTCAGCCGAAGCCAGACGCCTCGGTAAATATGAATTTGACATTCCCTTTTCAAGGCAGCAGCTTGCAGACTATCTTGCCGTGGAGCGCAGCGGTCTGTCGGCGGAGCTTGGAAAAATGCATAAAGAGGGGCTTATCGACTTTCACAAAAACCGGTTTGTTTTGAATATATAATCTAATCCGCATTTTTCCGTTTGTCGGCTCGAATTTAACTTATCAAAAAACAATAATAATGCATTTAACACTTTCATTTTTCGGGGAGCTGTGCTACAATCAAAAAGCAGGGCGGCTCTTTATATGAAAAATAAAATAAAGCAAACAAAATTAAGACTAAGGAGTTGTATTTATGGCAGCACAGATTTACACATTCAAGGTTACATACAAACACTGTGAAGGGAAAATATGGCGCATATTTGACGTTTCTTCAAATTACGACCTTGCGCGGCTCGGATATATGATTCTTGCAAGTTTCGACACAATGGCTTATCACTTGTTTTCTATCGAATGCAATAACACGATATATGAAACCGCAATTGAAAACTACGGCGAATACCCTCTGCTTCAGGAGGCAAAGCTTTCAAAACTCGGCCTTCAAGTCGGTCAGCATATGGGAATGGTTTATGACTTCGGCTGTGAGCAGGAATTTGATATTGAGCTTATAAAAATTTCGGATATGAGAAAAGGTACGGGCAGAGCCTACCCGAAAGTTATCGACGGCGCAGGCAGGGGCATAGTTGACGATATGCACGTACTTGACCTTATGGAAATTATAAAAAGAACCGACAAAAACGGCAAATCCGATTTTAAAGTCGCAGTCGATGATGACAGAAAAATGATATGGGACTATCGTGACTATAACATAAAATATGACAACTACGTGCTTAAAGGTGATATTGAGGCAATACGCGAAGGATACGAAGAATACGACGAATACGAGCTGTGATGTAAAACCCGGGAAGCCCCTAATACAGCGCCGTATATTTCTGCAAAACAAACCGATAGCGCCGCCTGGGCGCCCATAAAACCTCTGCCGCGCTTAAACCTGTGCGAAAAAATATTCCGAAATACGATATTTTTTCAAAAAACTCTTGCAATCGGCAAAAGTATATGGTATTATATCATTCGCTATCCGGGTGTGGCGCAGTTGGTAGCGCGCTTGACTGGGGGTCAAGAGGCCGTG
>ERZ808246.455-NODE-455-length-34358-cov-7.401189_pt1 | contig 34358 bp, 29 predicted proteins | sample MGYA00521083_ERZ808246 | MGnify/ENA primary metagenome ERZ808246 (study PRJEB31516, sample SAMN03275577) | gut metagenome | biome: mammalia-associated habitat; material: feces | host: Papio cynocephalus | place: Kenya | collected 2012-07-07 ...
CCTCGCGGCAAATTTGTCGTGATTACGGGGCTGAGCGGGAGCGGAAAGTCGTCCCTCGCGTTCGACACTCTCTATGCGGAGGGACAGCGGCGCTATATGGACACGCTTTCGACCTACGCGAAGCATTTTATGGGCATACTCGAAAAGCCTCAGGTGGAGAGCATCGAGGGGCTCAGTCCGGTCATCGCCATTGAGCAGAAAACAACGGGAAAAAATCCACGCTCGACGGTAGGGACGATTACGGAAATATATGATTTTCTGCGACTTCTGTATGCCCGTGCGTCGAAAGCCTATTCTCCCGCGACGGGAAAGGAGATGGTGCGATACGCGGACGACCAGATAGTTTCGCTGATTATCGGAGGCTACGGCGGGCGCAAGTGCCTGCTTCTCGCTCCTCTTGTCCGGGGGCGCAAGGGGCACTACAAGGAACTGCTCGCCCAGCTGCGGAAGAGGGGATATGCGCAGGCGCGGATTGATTCGGAAATCGTCAATCTTTCGGAAGTCGAGGCTCTGGACCGCTACAAGCCGCATTTCATCGAACTTGTGGTTGATAGGCTCAAGCCGGAGGCGAAGGACGAGAAGCGGATCAGGGAGTCCGTGATGACTGCCCTGAACATAGGCAAGGGTTCGCTGGCGATTCTTGATATGGATACGGGCGAGCTGCACCATTTTTCAAAACATCTGGTGTGCCCGGACACTGGACTGTCACTTGAGGAGCCGGCCCCGCACACGTTCTCATTCAATTCCCCGCAAGGCTATTGTCCTCACTGCAAGGGACTTGGAACCATCGTGAATGTCGATGTGAAATCCATAATCCCAGACCCGTCTGTTTCGATTGCGGACGGGGGGATCGTCCCTCTGGGAAATATCCGTCAGACGAAAAAGTTTGACATAATCCGTTCTATTGCAAGGAAATATGACTTCTCGCTATATGATCCCATCGAACTCGTCCCGCAGGAGGCTCTGACTCTGATAATCTACGGCTCGGACGAACTTTTCCGGGTCGGGGAGGGCACGATGTCGGAGATGGTATCGTTCCCGGGAATCGTGGGCGACATCGACGACAAGATTGTGTGCCCGGAGTGCGGAGGGACGAGGCTTAAGAAAGAGTGCGGCTGTTTCAGGATTGACGGGAAACCGATTTGGGAGGTCTCGGCTATGGAAATCAGCACGCTGAAGGAATGGCTGCTGAGCCTGCCGGGGAAGCTTGACAACCGTGGAAACGCGATTGCCCGGGACATTCTCAAGGAACTTGATGAGAGGGTGCAGTTCCTGCTCGATGTTGGGCTGGACTACCTCTCGCTCGACCGTGCCACCGCGTCGCTCTCGGGAGGAGAGAGCCAGCGAATCAGGCTCGCGACGCAAATCGGGTCGAAGCTCGTGAACGTGCTCTACATCCTTGACGAGCCATCAATCGGACTGCACCAGAGGGATAACCGCAAGCTGATTGCGTCTCTTCAGGAACTGAGGGACAGCGGCAATTCGGTGATGGTCGTGGAGCATGACGAGGAGACGATGAGGGCGGCCGACTGGCTCGTGGATGTCGGCCCCGGAGCAGGCTCGGAGGGCGGACGCATCTGCATGAACGGGCCTTTTGGACTGCTGGCCGCGCATCAGGAGGCGGTGGAAGAAAAAATTCCGGGGTTCGTGGATTCGAATGATGAGGAAGATGTCGCGGGCGGTGCCGGCGTGGCTGCCCTGACGGACGCGGAGTGCGGGTATTTGGCGGAAAGGACAGGGGACACGATAGATGATGTCCGTGCCGTCGTGAAGCATTGCATTTTCGGCAATTCTGTGACACTGGACTATTTGCGTGGAATAAGGAAGATAGAGGTTCCGGCCGTCCGTCGTCCGGGGAACGGGTTGTTCCTGACGATAAGAGGGGCGCATGGCAATAATCTGAAGGAGGTCGATGCGGCGTTCCCGCTCGGCTGTTTCATAGGTGTGGCCGGAGTCAGCGGCTCGGGGAAGTCGACTCTTATAAACGAGACTCTGATGCCGATTCTGAAGAACAGGTTCTTCAAGTCTGGGCTGCCGGTGCTGCCATACGACTCGATTGAGGGGATTGAAAATATTGACAAGGTCATAGAGATTGACCAGTCACCGATCGGGCGTTCCCCGAGAAGCAACCCTGCCACGTTTACGGGCGTGTTCGACGACATTAGGAAACTGTTTGAGGCGACTCCGGACGCGAAGGTGCGCGGTTTCAAGGCGAGCCGCTTCTCTTTCAATGTGTCGGGCGGACGCTGCGAGGAGTGCAAGGGCGCAGGCCTGAAGGTCATCGAGATGAATTTCCTGCCGTCGGTGAACGTGGTCTGCCCTCAGTGCGGCGGCCGTCGCTACAAGGAGGACACGCTCGCGGTATACTATAAGGGAAAGAACATCAACGACATTCTTGAGATGCCGATTTCGGAGGCATACGAGTTCTTCAAGCCCGTTCCAGCAATCGCGGTAAAGCTAAAGGCCCTGCTTGACGTCGGCCTCGGCTACATCACTCTCGGTCAGTCTTCAGTCACGCTTTCCGGCGGCGAGAGCCAGCGAATGAAGCTTTCCGCCGAACTCTCCAAGAAATCCACCGGCAAGACCCTCTACATCCTCGACGAACCTACCACCGGCCTCCACACCGAAGACATCAAGGTTCTTCTCGGCGTCCTCCAGAAACTTGTCGATGCCGGGAACACGGTCATCATAATCGAGCACAATCTCGATGTCCTCAAGTCCGTCGATTACCTCTTCGACCTCGGTCCCGAAGGCGGCCGCCGAGGAGGCCTCATAGTCTCACGGGGCACCCCCGAGCAGGTAGCCGCCGACCCCGCCTCCGTCACCGGTCCCTACCTCAAGCCGCTGCTGTAGGGACAGAACTAGCAAGCGGCTAAGGCAGAAGGTCTTATCGTTTCTTCCGGAAATATTTTGATGCCGGAAGACTGTTTCAGGGATGTTTAGCCAAATTCAGGAACAAACCGATGCCAAATTCAGGAACAAAATCGCGCCAAATTTCCTATTTTGGAAATTATTGTGTTATATTTGTCGGAAAATAAACACGATGCGGTTATGAAGGATTATAAACATCGGATAATGGATGCTTTGCTTGATAGAAAACTTCAGGCAAAGGGAGCTGTTGTGATAGAAGGACCGAAATGGTGCGGTAAAACGACAACTGCCGGAGAAGTCGCCGCCAGCAAAGTTATGCTTGCCAGAAAAGATGTCAAGGAGCAGTTCAGAAGTCTTTTAGAAATAGATTCTGATGCGGCTCTTGGGGGAGAAACTCCGATGCTTATAGACGAGTGGCAGACGGTTCCGACACTATGGGATTCAGTGCGTTGCATTGTCGATGAACGTCAAATGACCGGGCAATTCATATTGACAGGCTCTGCCGTTCCTGACAAAGAAGCGGAGGCGGAGATTGAACATTCGGGAACCGGGCGGTTCGCGTGGTTGACGATGCGTCCTATGACGTTGTTTGAATCCGGCGAGTCCAATGGAAGTGTCAGCCTGTCGGAATTATTTTTGTCGCCTGACAAGATTCTTGCAAAAAATGATTTGAAACTCAAAGACATCGCATTCCTGATATGCAGAGGCGGTTGGCCGATGGCAGTAGGACTTGCGGATGATGTGGCTCTTGAACAGGCTTTCGATTATTACGATGCTGTCACAAAAGAGGACATTTCAAAAGTTGATGGGGTGAAAAGGGCTTCCGAAAGAGTCAAGCGACTGATGCGTTCATACGCTCGTCATCAAGGAACCCAAGCGTCCATCGCTACATTGCGCGATGATTTGAAGAACAATGATTCCTCGGCTCTTGACGACAGCACCATATACACCTATCTGGACGCGCTTCGGAAGATATTCGTAATTGAGGATATGCCGGCCTGGAATCCTAACCTTCGTTCGAAGACCGCGATACGCACGGCTGACACCCGATATTTTGTTGACCCGTCCATTGCCACGGCTGCACTCGAACTTGGACCGACCGACTTGATGCATGATCTTAACACAATGGGGCTCCTCTTTGAGACATTGTGCGTAAGGGACTTGAGGGTTTTTGCCGAGTCCTTGAACGGAAATGTGTATCATTATCGCGACAAGAACGGTTTGGAATGTGACGCCGTGGTACACTTGCGGGGAGGATACTACGGGCTCGTGGAGATTAAACTTGGCGGTAAATCCTTAATTGACGACGGGGCTGCAACGTTGACAGCTTTGTCTAATCAGATTGATACGACAAGAATGAAAGCACCCGCGTTCAAAATGATTCTTACCGCCACGGGGGATTACGCATACCGTCGCCCGGAAGATGGCGTATATGTAGTCCCGATTGGATGCCTGCGGCCGTAAGTATCTGTGTCTCCGCTTTTCGTCAGTAATGTTCTATACTCCAAGCACGATGTTGGCGTCGATGCCAAGTTCGGTGCTGATTTTTCGTGCGACTTTCAATGTCGGCTCGCTTTTTCCGTTGAGGTATTCACTTACGCGTGATGCGCTGATGCCCAACAGTTTGGAGAGACTTAACTGGGTGAGTCCCAGTTCGTACATCCTGAGTTTAAGGACATCGGCCAGACTTGGTTGCCCGACAGAATAATGTTCGTCGGAGTAGTCTGCCACCATATTTGAGAGAAGCTCCAATTCAATACTGTTGGGGTCATCTTTCGGCGTGTCGTCCGTCACAAGCGGAAGAAGTTCCTCCACTCGTGCGACGGCCCATTCATACTGTTTTTCATTTTCTATCCTTGCCATTTTGTGCCTGTTTATTTGTCTATATATTCCTGCAATCAATTCTGTCGTATTCTGAATGTGTACCTACAAACCTGATATAAACGAACTTTATTGTGAATTTGATAACTGCAACTATCCTGTAACAGTTTCCCTTTATGTTGAATACATATCGCTGATTTCCCACGGCATCTGCACTGTTGAATGTTCGTCTGACATCGGCAAAGCAAGTCCATTCGCTCCGTTTAACAATGTCAACCCATTCCTGAATTGCAGCTTTCGCATCAGAATGTATCTCAATGTATTCTTTTAATGTCTTTTCCGTAAAAATTCTCATATCCGTTCGATTATTCAACAAAGATAATGCTAAATTCTGAAAAATAAAACATTGTTACAAAAAATGGACTTGTGCGATGTGCTGAATAAATAGCCGAAATTTGCGGTGCAATATCCCCATAAACCGAAAACATTTTCTATCTTTGTCGCGTCATCGAAAGGTGACAGACATATTGATGAAAGTGTTTGGCTTTTATCCTGTACTGGGAATCTGGTAAATTCAAAAAAGGAACAGGGAATAAGGCATTCACTCTTCACCTTGTATCACTGTGAGTTATCGTCAGGTAATCGCATATACGGGTGTGGGGTATTGCGCGGTTTATCTGTTCTTTGGCTTACCAGAGCCCCCGGTACGATAGGCTTCGACTCCACACTTTCTTTTTGCTTAAACTTGGCTGATTTGGAGTCGGCGGCCTATAAAACTATCTTACCATGTGTGGTTTTACAAAAACAATGACAATCACAGTTATTTTATCTGAACCAGTTGTACGGGAGAACGGGCAGCAGGAGTTGAGAGTTATAGTCTCAGACGGATGCCGTTCATTTGAGATTCTTCTCATCAGTAACGGTCAAGAAGTGACGGCTTACTATGAGAATGACAGTGCGTGTGCGGTTTCATGTGACCCGAATCTTGCAAACCTGAATGTCGGTGACCAAATCGAGTTGGGAGTTGCTATCCCAAAGGATAACTAACGGGCAGTTCTAATGGTTATTGACATGAAAAGAATTATCTCAATTGTGTTATTTGCAGTGGCAATATTGTGCTCCTGCAAGAAAGGACCGGCGGAAAGTATTTCATTTTTGAATGTGGAAGACACGCTTCGCCTGGTGAGGGGTCAGACATATCAACTTCAAGTTGCTGTATCTCCGAGGAAAAGCGGAGGACGCATTCGCTTCTTCTCTACAAAGAATTTTATGTATCAACCTTATGATGATCACGGCTTCGATGCGCCATCTGCAGATGTGGATGAGCAGGGGCTGATTACTGCTATATGTATTGGAACAACGCGTATTCAAGCCTATGCTGAGGGTGATTGTGGACCAGTATCAACGTATGTCAACGTTGTGGTCGAACCAAACCCAGAGGAATACTATAATGCTGGCTTTGATGGGCGAAAGCTTGTTGATCTTGGACTTTCGGTGCTGTGGTGTTCGACCAATGTCGGTACAGATAAAATAGAAGGGCTTGGTGATTTATTTGCTTGGGGAGAAACTGTTCCACGCTCTGGTGATAACCAGAATAAGGAGAGCGATTATAAGTTCTATGGTGGCGTTGTGGAACCTTACTCAAAATATACAGATGCAGACGGTTTGACCACTCTTGAAAGAGTGGACGATGCGGTTACGTGTTACAGAAACAGCAGTTGGGCACGCACGCCAACGAAGTCGGAATGGGAAGAATTGTTTAACTCGTGTACACGATATGAGACTGAGTACAATGGCATTTGGGGCGTGGCCTATATTGCTCGCAATGGGCATCAGATCTTTTTGCCGTATCCGTCTGGAGGAGCGAGTTATGCATCGTCTTCCATAGGCTCTCACTGGTCGAGTTGCTCTTATGTGTTTCTTGGCGGTAGTCACTCACTCTCATACCCATGCCCGATTTCTGATACTGGGGCAAGATGGGTGGCTTATTCTTTCAGGGGAGTAGCAGAGCGTAATTAACCTGAGTTCGCAAAAAAGAATGCAATAAAAGTAAGGCCTTTGCTCTGGAAGGATAGGAGACAACCGTCTTAGATCACTTAATCTTCCTGCATTTAATTGAGAAGAAAAAAGATTAACTTAAGAGATCGGGAGGGTGGATTCGTCCGCCCTCCCTTTTGCGCATAGTAAATGCCGATTATTGTGAATATTCTTTGCTGTACAAAAATTTGTACATATTTTTGCGGAAACTTTTAGGATATGACTGTTGCGACAATTTCTGATTTTAGAGCAAATGTGAAGCGTTATGTTGATGATGTCATCAATAATTCAGGCTCGCTGCTGATTAGCCGGGGCAACACGGCTGCGGTTCTCATATCGCTCGATGAATATAACTCAATCAAGGAAACTGAAAAGGTGCTGTCTTCAGAAAGACTGTCGGGCCGGCTCGAAACAGGAATTGAAGAGCTTAATTCCGGAAAGGCAGTCGCTGTTGACATTGATGAGTTATGATACTGGAGTTCCTGCCCGGCGCACTGGACGCATATAAGACATTGAAGAGTTCGAATCCGTCCCTCACGTCAAAAGTAAAGGCCATAATCAAGGATGCTCTGGAGCACCCGGCAACCGGAATCGGAGAGCCTGTCCAACTCGCAGGGGTGTACAGAGGGATCTGGATGCGGAGACTGTCCGCGACAGATGAAATGTATTATGTCTTCGATGACACGAAAATGATTGTCATCTCGTTTTCTTTCACCGGGACTTCCCATAGCGGTGCGAACTCCGGCTTTTCCATGCAGGCCTTTACCGAGGATGAATATGCTGCTGTGATGTCCCAGATGGCAGCAAACCGTGGCAAGGACTCCGAGCCAAAAGTTGGATTGTTTTGGTACAACCGCTCAAAGAATGAACTCTTTGGAGTCGTTTCCCACAAAATCAGCGATTACACTCAGGCTAATGCTTCAGACGGCAGGATTACTTGTTCTGAAATGTATGAAGATGTGTGGAAAAGAGAATTCCGAAAGCAAAAGTATCATGGTGACGGTTCCGGTCCGTATATTGGAGCCTATCAGGACAAACCTCGTGGCCGTATATTCTATAACCTCAAATCGGACACCTACGAGATTGCCGTCGGTAAGTGGCTGGAGGAATATCCTCAGGCATACGAACTTATCCTTGAAGAGTTTAACTTGCCGAAGGAAAAGACATCCGCGAAATATGCTGTCCATTGGGACATCGGGATGTCATGGCGCTGAAAACATCTATCAAGCCGCTGCTGTAGGGCTTAAACTCGCAAGTCTTGGATTTTTGATAAGCTCATTCTATAGCAGCCATTTCCAGACAGGGACGGCATGGATTGTCACGCCGTCCCGCTCGATTGTTTCCTCTTCGTCGTATGTGATTATCAGCGGAGTCCAATCCGGGTTCTCCTGGAAGAATGACACCAGCGGTTCCGTCTCGCGGTCGAATGTGTCCTTGTCTTTCAAAGAATATGTCACCTGAATGGCCAGCCTTTCTTCGCTTACGATGAAATCTGTCTCCTTTTCTTTGTTCAGGTATGTCACATTTTCCTTTCCATAGACACGGCATAGCTGGACTGCCACAAGATTCTCCAGAAGTGCCGGTTCCTGCCTGACAAGGAACAGATTGAGAATGCCGTTGTCAATGAAGTAATATTTCCTTATCGTTTCCTTGTCGGAAAACTTCGCCACCTCATTGCTCATCGGCAGCAGGAGCCAACTGTCTTCGGCGAACCCGACATAATCTATGGTTGTCGGCACGGAAATCTGTGCTCCAGTTGCCACAACGCTGTTCCTTAACCGGTTGAATGACAGAGGATTCCTTACGCTTTCCGCCATTTTTTTATCATGATGTTCAGCACTCTGTCGTTTCCGATTCTGTGCCTCTGGCAGATGTCTCCGAGGTAGATTTTTTCGTAAAGTTTGTTTGATAAAATTGTGTGCACAATCAGCTTTCGCGTATAGCGCAACCTTTTTCGTGATTCGTCCGAATAAGTGTAAGTTTGTCGTTGCGATTCGTCAGAATTTATGTTGTTTTCGACCATATATTCGTCGGAATTGGTGTGTTTCCGCCCTTATGAGACCTTGGCCGTGAGGGCTTCTTGGAGCTGGGTGTCGTAGCGGAGACGGAGCTTGACGCCGGCTTTCTGGTAGAAGTAGCGGACGGCGAGTTCCTCCTCGATGAACTGGATAATCTCGTCTTTCTTGAGGCGGATGAACTGCTCTTTGTCCATTTCGAGAACCTTGTCTATGGCGGCGAGCTGCTCCGAGATTCCGTCTGAAAGACCGTCCTTTTCGAGTTCCTTCTTCATCTGGTCGAACATCGTCTTCGCGCTGCTGCGGTAGTCGAACTCCTGAGTCTTCGCGAAATTCACGAAATCGTCGAATTCAGCATCGCTTAAGTGGAAATCATCCGGTGCCGGGATGCTGTCGTGGGTCTTCACGAACTCAAGGGCATAGCGGTCGATGACGCCGTACAGAACGAGGGAATATACCAGGCGGCTATAACTTGGGGCCGTGAGTTCGATGTCCGGGGTGATTCCGCCGCCGTCGCGGACAATTCGTCCCTTTGCCGTCCTGAACTCATGGGTTAGCGAGTCCGGAATCTGCCCGACGCTGCCGTCTTCGTTGCGATGGCTGTAGTCTATGGCCTGCACGCAGCGGCCTGACGGGGTGTAGTATTTCGCGGTCGTCACTTTTAGCTGGCCGTTGTAGGCAACAGGACGGATGGACTGCACGAGGCCCTTTCCGAAGCTGCGGCGTCCCATTATGGTGGCGCGGTCAAGATCCTGAAGTGCCCCGGTGACAATCTCTGAGGATGATGCCGAGCCGGAGTCAATGAGGACAACAATCGGAATCTCCGTGTCCACAGGCTCCGTTGTCGTGCGGTACTCTTTCGTGTCCTCGGTCTTTCCCTTTGAACTTACGACGAGAGAGCCTTTCGGCACGAACAGGCTTACGATGTTGATGGCTTCCGACATCAATCCGCCGCCGTTTCCCCGAAGGTCGAGAATCAGGCGCTGCATACCTTGCTCCTTGAGTTTGAAATATGCGGCCCTGATTTCAGAGGAGACGTTCTCCGTGAATCCGCTCTGGAGAATATAACCATCTCTGTCATTGAGCATTCCATAGTACTCGACATCCGGCAGGTGAATCCTCTCGCGAACGATTTCCATGTCCCTGATTTCCCCGCTGCGCACCTTCCTTACCTTGAACTTCACGCTCGTTCCAGGCTTCCCCTTCATCTTCTCCGAAGCCTCGGCACTTTCGAGCGCACGCGTGTCCTCGCCGTTGATTTCCATAATCTCGTCTCCGCACTGAAGTCCGTATTTCACTGCCGGTGAACCCTCGTAAGGCTCGTTGATGACGACATATTCTCCCTTTTTCTTGTAGATTATCGCACCGATTCCGCCGTAGGTCTTGGAAATCATCATCTGGAAGTCCTCATTCTCCTCCTCCGGCACATAAACGGTGTACGGGTCGAGTTCCGCGAGCATGGCGTCTATTCCCGCTTTCATTATGCGGTCGACGTCGAGCGTGTCGACGTAGGTCTGGCTGAGCTGACGTACCACCGAATTGTGGATTTCCGTCCATTGTCCGAGCTTGAAGCCGCGGCTCTGTCCGCTCAATACGATGCCTGTCCCCAAAAGAAATGCCACAGCAGTGACGGATAGAATGATTTTTTTCGCGATATGTTTCATGGTGATGTCTTTTTCGTGTTTTAAATTTTGCAACCCTTATAATAAAATTCAATAACCGTTCCACGCAACGTCCCGGGTCAGAATGCTTGTGATGTTTGACTGACTGAAGCCTCAAGTGCCTGCGAGTCAGGATTTATGCCGGTCATAAGCCCATAGCCTGTGAGCGCCTGCTGCAGAAGCCATTGTTCCCCGGGAATATGTCTCACGAGTTGTGGAAGGCGCGCGATGACTTCCGGTGAGAATGCCGGGGCGCGGTAGTTCGCTTCGAGCAGCAGCTTCAGGCGCGGAGGCTCGGGCGAGTCTGCGATTGCCGTGGTGAACGGAGGCGCGTCAAGTGCTGTCGGGAGGGTGTATATCACGGCGTCGTGCTGCAGAAGCGCGGACGGAAACCTGTCAATCGGGAGCGTGAAAACCGAGCCCGGCCGGAGACTTTTGAATGCGCCCTGGCGACTCCGGAGCGCTGCCGGTGCCGCTGCGGTGAGGTGCTGCGCAAAGGCGAGTGCTCTGGCAATGCTGCGGTTCATCAGCGTTACCTCAAGTCCGAGAGAGAATGCCGCTGTGGCGGCCGCCTTGCCCGCGCCTCCGCAGCCGACCACGAGGACGCTGTGAATCTGCCCGCTTTCCGGAGCCTGTGCGTTGAAACCTTCTATCAGCGCCCTTACCGCCGTGCAGTCGGAATTGAAGCAGCTGAGTCCTCTCGGAGTCTTGACGAGGATGTTGGCGGCTCCTATGAGTTCGGATTCGGGACTGCGGAATTTCGCCTTGTCGAATGCCTGCTCCTTGAACGGGGCTGTGACATTGACGGCGTCGTATGATTTCATGAATACGCGGAAAGCCGTGTCGAAATCCTCTGATTCGATAAGGTCGTAGCGGAAACGTCCGCCGTAGGCCGCCTTGAACAGTCGCGGGCTGAGAGAATGGGCTATCGGAAAGCCAATGAGACCGAATCTGGACATGTCTTGTGTGCTTAATGGGCTCTCAAATTTTTCCGGAAGACAGAATCCGCTTTCCGGCAGGCCGTCCGGTGTCCGGAAATGCGGATTTCCTTTGGCGGACAGCCTCGTAGAGCAGAACGGCGGTGCTGGCTGAGACATTGAGGGAGTCGAGCCGGCCGAGCATCGGAATCTTTATGTGCGCGTCCGCGGCGTCGCGCCAGGCTTGTGTCAGCCCCGTTGATTCCGTGCCCATGACGAGCGCTGTCGCCGACCTCATGTCCGCGTCATAGTACCATTCCGAGTCCTGGAGTTGGGCTGTGAGTATGCGGATGCCTCGTTCTTTCAGAAATGCCATCGCCTCCGACGACGTGCAGACCGCGACCTGTACGGAGAAGATCGCCCCCACGCTGGAACGGAGCAGATTCGGATTCCAGATGTCGGTGAGCGGGTCGCAGACAATCACCGCGTCGGCTCCTGCGGCATCCGCGCTGCGCAGGACAGCGCCCAAGTTGCCCGGTTTCTCGACGGACTCGAGCACAACCACAAGCGGACTCTCCCCGAGATGAAGGTCTTCGAGTCTTCGCGGCACGCAGCGGACTTCGGCGATGATGCCCTCAGTCGAGCCCCGATAGGCAACTTTTTCGTAAAGGAACGCCGGAATCTGCACAAGCGTGAGACGGGGGTTGAGCGCTTCCGCCTTTGCCACCAACGCCTCAAGCCCGTCCTTTCCCTCTATGTTCGCGACAATATGACCGGCATTGGCCCCGGTGCGGGAATTTCCTGTCGCGAGGCTGTCACCACCAGCGCCGTCTGAATTTGCCGCAGCCCGCCGCGCCATGACCTCGCCGCAGACAAAAAGTGTCTCCGGAATTAAGCCCGCATCAAGACAATGCCCGAGTTCCCGCTGCCCTTCGACGACGAAAAGCCCCGCCTCGCTTCTGACTCTGGACTTTTCCATGAGCGAGAGCAGCGTCTTTATTTTCCCGTTCTGGGCTGATGTTATCGTTTCTATTCTCATCTCGTCCGCAACTATTTCGCTTCCGCCGGCCACGGATTGTCGATAATTCCTGCCATCGCGACCATCTGAGCGTGTGCTTCCTGAAGCAGCCTTGTCGTCTCTTTCTTGCGCGGCCTTGTCACGTCCGGGACGATCGGCGTTCCGACGTGCAGGGTCAGAAGCGGGATCTCCGGTTTGTCGAAAATCTTGTAGATTCCGGTTCTCGGGCGATAGGAAATGACGAACGGGACGACCGGGATGTTGTATTTGTAGGCCATCGAGAACGCTCCTCTCTTGAATGAGCGAATCGGCGTGTAGAATTTCCAGCTTGCGGCCTCCGGAAAGACGTGCAGCCATTCTTTCTTCTTGCGGTATTCGTCAAAGGCGGCATCGAACGGGCGCAGGCCGGCTCTTGTCTCCGGAATCGGGATGCCGCCGAGGTAGCGCATGAACCATGCGTCCTTGCCCCTCATGTGGTCGCCGTAGATGGGGAACCAGAGGTTTCTGTTGCCTATGGCGTCGAGTACGCAGGCGAGATCCCAACGGTAGACATGGTTGCAGACCGTCATCGCCCCGTCTTTCAGCAGAGCACTGTTTTTTCTGAGGTTCTCCTTCCCGACGATACGCAGCCCGTAGCGCACGCGATTGACCCAAATCACGACACATCGCAGCAGGAGGCGATTCAGTGTATGGTTGAGGCGGAACTTGAACGAATGGTCGTAGTAGGGGAATGTCTCGTCCAGTGCCACCTGTCTCCCGTCATATCTGACCCCCATGATGTGTGCGTCCGATTCGTCTTCCGGATATTCGATGTCTATGTCGGGAATATATGTCCCCGGCATGGTTTTCATATTTTTATATCTCTGATTGTCAATCCCTTTTCCCATATTCTCGTATTTTAAATCCCCCCAAAGATACTGAATTTCTTCGACAAAGGAAACCGTCGGTTTCGGGCTATAGATATATCAGCCTTGAGAGACGGTCCGAACGAAATATGGCACCGGCTGTCTGACGGAGGTCATCGGATGTTACAGCCTCGATTTTGCAGCGCACGGCATCGTCGTCCTGGACTGTGCCGAAAGCGTTGAGACTCTTGCACATGGACAGAGCCTGGCTTTCGCTGTTTTCGGAGGATATGGCAAGCTGCCCCTCAAACTGTTTCTTGGCTGCTTTCAGCTCGTCTTCAGAGAGAGTCGTCTCCTGAAGTTTGCTGAGCTCCTTCTCGATCACGTTTATGCAGTCGTCGAGACGGTCGCGGTCACATCCGAAACAGATGGCCATGATGCCCGTGTCGGCATATTGGCTGTAGTTGCACTCGACACTGTAGACCCAGCCGTTTTTTTCGCGCAGGACAGAGTTCAGGATGGAGTTGGTGGCCGGGCCGCCGAGGATGTTTGCCAAAAGGGCTGCGGTAATGCGTTCTTTTTCGCGGTATAGCGACGGGGCGGTGGCACCGATGATGCAGTTTGCCTGATGGCTGTGGCGGTTTACGGTCTTGCTGAAGACGTTGCCTGAAAATTCTTCTCGGCCGACGGTTTCTCCGGTGACGGAGACTTGCTCTGCGGCGGCCTCTGTGACGGACGGTTCCGGATTTGCGGAGTCTTGCCTTGCGGCGGCCTTTGTGACATCCGGTTTCCGCCTTGCGGCGACACAGCAACTGGAGACGGCACTGTCTCCTGCTCCAAAATATTCTCTGACAAGCCTTTCGACCATTGCCGCGGATTCCTCCTCCGGAATCGGGGCGACAACGGAAAATGAAATCCTTTCCGGTACAAAGAACGTCCTCACATATTTACGAAGCTCATCCGTCGAGATTTTCTTCACCGACGACGGCGTTCCGAGCACACGCCCGCTGAGCGGATGTCCCTCGAACAGGATACTTTCGAAACGGTCATATATGTCGTCGGCAGGCGAGTCCTTGTATCCCGCAATCTCGTCGATGACCACGGTCTTCTCAACCTCAGTCTCATTTTCAGGGAACGTCGCCCGCGTTGCCATTTCCATCAGCAGCCCCGCTGCCTTCTCGATGTCCTCCTTCAGCACCGTCGCGTGCAGGACAATTTCCTCCTTTGTGGTGTAGGCATTCAGTTCACCACCCAGACGTTCAAGGTAACTATTTATAACAGAAGAACTCTTGTCCGTCGTCCCTTTGAAAAGTGTGTGCTCGACAAAATGTGCGGTCCCGGAATGAAAGTCTCCTCCGCTTTTCTCCCAGCCTGTCACATTCTCTTCCCTCGTGCCGCATCGCACGCTCAATGAGCAGCAGGCCACGCGCTTGCCCTCACGGAGCACCGCATACCTCAGCCCGTTTTCAGTCTTTGAAACTATCATTCCCTGTCAATTCCCCCGTTGTTTTGCTGACTCAAGTTTATTGCGAATATTTATCGAACTCCAAGACCCGGCGCACTTGCGGCACTATCTTCTTACAGCCGCGAGCTTGTTGAACTCCGACGCTATGAATCCGCAGTCTCCGTCACGGCCGACGCTCTGCTTCCTGAAATAGTAGAGCTTGTGGTCGCCGGCTCCGAAGAGCATCTTGTAGCAGTACGAGCCGAACTCCGGATTGCTCGGAGCCACGGTGTAGGAAACGATGCAGTTCATGTCTCCCGTACCGAGCAGCTCGTCCGCCTCGTCGTCATCGACAATCTCGATGCCGGCGGCAAGAGCCTTTTCTTTCACTGTCTCAGGCAGATTCTTTGACACGTCTCCGCTCGCGAACACGACCTTCTTTCCTGCGGTTCCTCCGAGCCCGGCGGCGTATTTGCCGAGCCCTGCGTAGCCGACGCGGTCGTCTGTCATGGACTTCTGGATGTATCCCTGCATCGCCCCGATGATATACGGCAGGAAGTCGAACTCACGCCCGCTCGGCATCTGCGCCGCCCTCACGGGGAATGTGCAGGCCTCAAGCATCTCGTCGATTCCCTTGTCCGCGCCCTTTCCTCCCTTGACCACAGTCAGGAATTCGATTCCCGGCGCGTCCTCTTTCTTGAACTGGGCCTTGCTCAGCAGCATGAAATAGAATTCGGAATTGCCTTTGTTCGCCTCGAAGTCCTCCACGGTGCAGAACTCATACGGGGAAATTCTCCAACCTGAGCTTATCTCGTCCTGCAGCACGCTGTCAATCATCGGGTTGCCGGTAAGGACGACTTTCATTATCTTCTCCGGAAAATCTCCGATTTTCATCTTTTTCGTGTTAATCTGAGCCTGGGCACAAGCCTCGGGCGCAAGACCCATCGACATCAGCACCGCCGTCGCGAGAGCCGCCAACGTCGCAACAATCCTTCTTGTTCTCATATTCTTTCCTCCATAAATTTTCAATATATGTCAATATGTCGCGTCATATCATATATCATGTCTATGCATCATATATTCACAAAACGAAGCGACGTCACACGGGAATATGACGCGCACGAATTTATATCCCCCTCATCAGCAATAATTGTGCAGAATTTTCTATCCGGCACCGCCGAACTACCGAGAAAACCTCGGCAGTTCAAATAGCCGAAAGGATGTTTCCGAGAAAAAATGTATCTTTGTAGGTTGGAAATCTGAAAAGAATTTCTTTGAAAACCGGAAGTGATGGAACAACAGGACAAACAGTATATCGTCTCGGCGCGGAAGTACAGGCCGGAGAATTTCGGAACGCTCATCGGGCAGGACAACATCGCGCGGACGCTCAAGAACTCGATTCTTCGCGGGCAGCTCGCGCACGCCTACCTTTTCTGCGGGCCTAGGGGCGTGGGCAAGACAACCACGGCGAGGATCTTCGCGAAGATGATAAACTGTTCCAATCCATCGCCGGACATGGAGCCGTGCGGAGTGTGCGAGTCCTGCCGATCGTTCGCTGAGGGACGTTCCTACTGCATCCACGAGCTTGACGCCGCCTCCAACAACGGGGTTGAGGACATTAAGAACCTGATGGACCAGGTGAGGGTGCCTCCTCAGGTGGGCAAGTACAGCGTCTACATCATCGATGAGGTGCACATGCTCTCCTCGCAGGCGTTCAACGCATTCCTCAAAACCCTTGAGGAACCTCCCGCACATGCGATTTTCATACTTGCCACGACGGAGAAGCACAAGATTCTGCCCACGATTCTCTCCCGCTGCCAGACATACGATTTCAACAGGATTTCGGTGGACGACATCGTGAAGAACCTGAGAATGGTGGCTCAGAAAGAGGGAATCACGATTGACGATGAATCCCTGCATGTGATCGCCCACAAGGCGGACGGAGCCATGAGGGACGCGCTCACGATTTTCGATCAGACCGTTGCGTTCTGCGGTACGGACGTGAAATATGCCGATGTCATCCGCAACCTCAATGTCCTTGATTATGAATACAGCTTTTCGCTCGTCGAACATTTCCTTTCCGGCGATTATGCCTTCTGCCTCAAGACTTTCGACGAGATTCTCGCAAAGGGGTTCAACGCGCTGCATTTCGTGGGGGCGCTGAGCTCGCATCTGCGTGACCTGATTGTGTCGAAATCTGGCGGAATAGAGTCCCTGCTGGAACTTCCGGCCTCGCTCAAGGCCCGTTATTCTGAGCAGGCCGCAAAGTGCTCGCTGGCGTTTCTCTATGAGGCGCTCGGCATCACCACCGGCTGCGAGTCAAGCTACAAGGCCGCGACGAACCCTCGTCTGCATATAGAGTTTGCGCTGATGAGGCTCTGCTTCATACTCAACAGGCCGGCAGGAGGTGCGGCCCCGTCACAAGCTGCTGCGCCACAGAAAGCCGTAGACGCTGCTTCACAAACGGCACAGACACAAACGGCACAGACACAAGCCGCCCCGGCGCAGCCTGTTTCTGCACCTGAGGCTGTGCAGGAACCTCCAAAGACACCGTCACGTCCTGAACAACCCGCACAGGCTGCTGAACCTGTCCGTGAGGCAGTCTCCATGACAGCAAGGGCGTCCGAGCCAGCTGCCGGCACGCCGTCTGCTGAACCTGCGACGCCGGCACCTCGCGCAAGGCGCGCCGGGAGGACAGGCGGAGGAATGTCGATGAAGGCGCTTGTCGAAAACGCGGAGAAGGCCGAGAGCGCGAAAATTGAAATAGTTCAGGCGGAACTTCCGTCCGACGACGCTCTCAAGGCACGTTGGCCGGAACTCGCGGCGCTCTACAGCGGCAAGCCTCGTCTCTACACCATGCTGACCAACTCCAAGCTTGAGTTCGACACCGTTGAGGGAAAGAAGCTCGTCCGCTTCCAGGTTGTCAACGACGCTCAGAAGGAATGGGTCGAGTCGAAGCTTCTCCACGAGCTTGAGGGTAACTTCCGGAGGATAACCGGTTCGGACGCGCTGATGCTCTCGGTCAACGTGGCGCCGGTTGCCGAAGGCGAGAATATCGCCTACATGCCGAGTGACAAGGCGAAGGTGCTGATGGAGAACAACGAGGAAGTGAAGAACCTCGTAAAGGACTTTTCGCTTGATATAAAATAGGGGCTGACTGGCGGAAGCCGCATGGAAAATGATTAACACACAGAATTTGATATGAAACTGCGCTGCGAGAACCTCGTGAAGAAATATGGAGTCAGGACCGTCGTGAAGGGAGTGTCCATGGAAGTTGAACAGGGAGAAATCGTTGGGTTTCTTGGGCCTAACGGTGCCGGAAAGACAACGAGTTTCTATATGATTACGGGGCTCATCGTCCCGAACGAGGGGCGCATATTCCTCGATGACGAGGAAATCACCGGGCTCCCGATGTACAAGAGGGCGCAGAAAGGCGTGGGCTACCTTGCGCAGGAGGCTTCCGTGTTCAGGAAGATGTCGGTGGAGGACAACATCATGTCCGTGATGGAGATGTCCTCGCATTTCACCAAGGCCGAACGTAAGGAACGCCTTGAGAACCTGCTTGACGAATTTAATCTCCACAAGGTCCGCAAGAGTTTCGGAAATCAGCTGTCCGGAGGGGAGAGGCGCCGCTGCGAGATTGCCCGTGCCCTTGCCATTGACCCGAAGTTCATCCTGCTTGACGAGCCCTTCGCCGGGGTCGACCCGATTGCGGTGGAGGACATCCAGTACATCATAGCAAAGCTCAAGTACAAGAACATCGGCGTCATCATCACCGACCACAATGTCGGCGAGACCCTCGCCATCATCGACCGTGCCTACCTTCTCTATGAAGGCACCATCCTTCAGGCCGGCACCCCGGAGGCACTCGCCTCCGACGACGAGGTCCGCACCAAATATCTCGGCTCGAACTTCGTCTTGAAGCGTTCAGATGCCTTCATCCGCGCCGAAAAAGAACTACGGGGCGAATAAAAGGCGGTCTGCCATTATATCAGACCCCTCCCGTCCCCTCGAAGGGGAAGTGGTGCTCCGTGCACACTATCGCACAAAGCCCTCGCTTCGTTGTTCTTCGCACGACGCTGATGCGTCTCTTTGCTGCGGTTTCATCTTCACCGGGTGCCTTGCATCCCATCCTTTTCTTCATCCCCTACTTCAAGTTGTTTTCTATTGGGATTTACTTGAAAAAACAGGAATTGCTTGAATAGAAATCTTGGAAAAGTCGCGAAGCGACCGGGGGAGGGGCCCCGCCGGCGAAGCCGGTATGCCCCTAATAGGGGCTGTCACGAAGTGACTGGGGTTAGGAGGCCTTTTATGGTGAAATTATCCCATTTTGGGTAATTTCACCGTGAAGCATGCGCCGCCGAGGGCGAAGGACTTGCTGTAGGTGATGGTGCCGTTGCAGGACTCGACGATGCTGCGGCAGATTGAGAGCCCGAGACCCGTGCCGCTGCTCTTGGTCGTGAAGTTCGGGACAAACAGCTTGTCCAAGTCCTCGTCCTTGACTCCGGTTCCGTTGTCGTCCACCACAATGTCATAGTACCCGTCCTCGGTGCTGTTCCGCAGGCTTATCAGAATCCTCCCGCGCTCCGCCTGCACGCCTGCGGCCTCCTGGGTCTCCTGTTTCATGCCTATGGCCTGTATAGCGTTGGTAATCAGGTTGATGAATACCCTCACGAGCTGCGATTGCGGAGCCATTACCCGTGCGTCCGCAAGACCGATGTAGGTGATTCCAACATTGTCCCTGTTGTCGAACATGAACGACTGCTCAGACAGCATCTTGTCCAAATTCACCTCCGTGGCCTGCTCTCCGTAGAGCTTCGCGATTGCCGAGAACCCGCTCGCCGTGTCGGCAAGCACGTCGATGTGCTCCAGGATAACCTTGGCAGTGTCGTCGAACTTCTCGTCCCAGTCCGGACTCCCGTTTGCGCGCAGCCGCTGCAGCTTCTGGATTTTCAGACGTATAGGCGTAAGCGAGTTCTTGATTTCATGTGCGACCTGACGTGCCATCTCGCTCCATGCGCTGTCCCTCTCGGCCTTGGCCAGCTGCCTGCTGCTCTCCGTCATCGCGCGAACCATCTTGTTGTACGCCTCGACTAATCCGGAGACCTCATCCTTGCCGTTGTACTCAAGCTCCTCAAGATTATGGATGTCCATGCTGTCCATCTTCTGACTAAGTCTCACTATATGCCGGAACAGATTGTTAGTCACCACCGAACTCAGCCAGATAGACAGCAGCACAAGCATGAAGAACAGGCACACGATAAGGCTTGCGTGCATCACCGCCTCGCGGTTGAAGCCGTAGTCCTCGTCCGTGTAGGGGCAGCTTACAATCGCGAGCATGTCCCCGTGCGCATTGAAAATCGGCGCATAGAGCGCGTAGTATCGCCGTCTTGCCAATTCCTCCCTATGTATGAAATACCTCTGACTCAGCTTGGTGATGTTGTAATAGGCGTCCTGGTTCAGACGGCTTCCGACTGCCATTCTTTCAAAAACCTCTGGAGCCGTGCTGATGAACACCTTTCCGGACGGAGTGTAGAGCGTTATGTCGGATCTCGTCACCTGCCCCACCTCCGAAAGATTCCCGTAGAACTGCGGCGTCTTGAGCTCCGAGACCGAGGCCGCATGCTGGCAGCGTTTTTCCAAAAGTGCCTGGACAGTGTTGATTTTGTTCGACATCAGCCGGAGCATATTCCTTTCATTCCTGTCGTAGACGAACATCACGCTGACGACGGATATTACCGTAAGCGTCAGAACCAACGCTGCTATAACCAGGAAGTTAATCTTCGTCCGAAGATAATTTCTTCTCGAAATTTTCGGACGTCTCTCTTGTCTTATGAGATATATTATGAAGAAAGATATGAGAAATATGAACGAGAATGTCGTAAAATATGACGTCGCCTTGCGGGTCGGGCGGGATATTACCGTAAGTTCGTGGACACCGATGCGCGAACAATAGTGGTTATATCCCTTGAAACGGAAGAAGTCGTGCCCGTCCGTTCCGAAATGAAGCTGCGCGATGTGGGCGGTCTCCGTGGGGTACGGATAGTCTCCGCGGAATGACCTGAGCCGGCTGTCATGGTATTTCGCGTATGAATAAAAGGCCGGAATGCCGGTCTCAGCTATCCCGGCCGCACGTGGAAGAAGGCTGCGGTAGCCGTAGAGGTCTGTTTCGCGGTTGTTTGAGATTTGGATCATCATTCGGAAAAGTCCCTGTTTTCCAAGCGGATAGACGAATGCGCCGACATATCCTTCAAAACCGTTCCCGTTGTCGCAGTAGAAAAAATGCGAATTTTCGTATATCTGTGTGCCTGTGGAAATCACTTCATCGAAGATCCTCCGTCCTGTCCTGTCTCCGTCTCCCACGATAATGATATTGACATCATGCGACTGAGACACGCGCCCGAGGAACGTCTCCGTCACACGGTTGCGTATGGGGCGATCACTGCCTGGCATCGCGATGAGTGAGGATATGACAGGGTCGTTATCAATCCCGTCCTCGACGTTGAGCAGCTGGATTTCAAGGCCGAGATCGCGGTCGATTGCAAGCCTGTCCGACCAGGTCCATATTTTTCTCTGCTCCTTCTGAAAACCATAGACTGCCGATGTCGCCGTCAGATAGGCCGCGCAGATGAATGAGAAAGCCAGCACCCACCAGATAGACCTCGTGTTGAAGTTCTTGCCGGTGAGTTCCGTGAAGACAATCTTCAGACTGAAAATCTGGAAGAGTGTCATTATCATCAGCATTATGAACGACAGAAATGTCAGCAGGGAGAACCAGAAGTTGTTATTCCATCGGAAGAACTCCATCGAAAGACTGGAGTTGAATATGACGCTCTTGTTCGCGATGTGGATGTATGTGAGCGAACCGGCCATAAGAAGCAGTACTCCGACTCCGTAGATTATTGCGAACGCTCTCGGATAACCGCTGCTCCGGAGCTTTCGGACGGTCTTCTGCCTCATCAGGAACACGGTCAGCAGAAGCAGCGTCAGGACTGTATTTATGCTCAGCAGCGCACCGAGAGAGGACAGCACGGGGCCGTCGGCGTAGACCAGCGGAGAAAAGAGCGAGTAGTCTATGGCCTCGCTCTGGGAGGCCATCAGGTCACGCGTGACCTTGAACACCGGCACGCCTCCGAGAAGCACCGGAGAGCCGCTGTCCTCTGAAAGCGGGACTATGTTGTAGTTGCCTCCGACAAGGCGGAGCCTCGGGTTAATCCCGTTTCTTCCGCGCAGATGCTTCTCCACAAGAGTGTTCTTTATCTCAAGTCCGGCAATTATGGTAGTCTCCTCATCCGCTCTGATGGCTTTCACGAGATACCATTTCGGCCCCATGTTCACATAGCTCAGTTCCGGACCGGCTTTCGCAAGCGGAGAATAGAGCCTGTTCGGAGTGTTCGTGACCCTGGAGAAAATGAGCTTTGAGGATATGTCGTCGTTGATTTCCGTGAACTGGTTGCACCATGACTGGAGAGAGTCGTTCACATACCGGTATATGACGATGTCCTGCGGCAGGTCTTCGATGTGCAGGAAAACGTCGTTCGGGGTCCCGATGGCTTTGGACACATATTTTTCCATTATCCGCACTCTTCGTTCGACGTTGCCTCCCACACGCAGCGCGGCCGCGTCAGTGCTGTATGGAACAGACTCTATCGCGAGGAAAAGCCCCAGCACGATCAGCAGCCCGAGCGAGAACACGAGCCTGAATGTCCTGTCACTGAGATGTACCTTTTTCATACTGTCTTCGTGCCGCGCGTCTTTGGGATATTTCCGCGCGCAGTCGGGACAAAGTTAACATTTGTTTCGCGAATACGAAACTTGAGTGGCTCAATATTTGCGTAAAGGACGCCCCGGTTTATTTATTTAAATTATGTGGTTAAGGACACGGGTCATGAGTTTGGGACTGCTTTCAGCGGTCGTGATGCTCTGCTGCGCCAAGGCTTCGGCGCAGAGCGTCATACCGGCGTCGATGGGCAACGCCGACGGCTTCGATGTCTTTGTACCGATTTCAAGGTACCTCGGGAACGGGGACTCCGAAAAACTGTCCGCTTGGTTTTCCAACAGTGTGGAAATAACGATCCTCGGGGAGTCGAATACATGCTCCCGTTCGCAGGCACGTCAGATTCTCAAGTCATTCTATGCCGCCTATACGCCCAGGTCGTTTGACGTCACCCACAAGGCCTCGCAAGGGAATATGAAATACGCCATAGGGGAGCTGAAGGCCGGGGGCGAGACGTTTGTGGTGACTGTCTTTCTCTGTATGAAGGACAACTGTTATGACATTCACCAGCTGAAAATCGAACGGCTTTGACTGTCTTTTCGGTCATTCGAAATACATCTCAATACCAAAGTTTAAAAAGTGAAAGAAGTGGATACACTTATAGTTGCGGCGCCTGGAGGTGCCGACCGCGTACTGCTCCACACATGCTGCGCCCCCTGTTCGTCCGCAATCATCGAGTGCCTTCTGCACAGCGGCATCCGTCCGACGATATACTACTGCAACCCGAACATATTTCCCGAGGAGGAGTACCTCTTGCGCAAGAACGAGTGCACGAGATATGCGCGGTCGCTCGGACTTGACATTGTCGATGCCGACTATGATCATGACGCCTGGCTTTCAGGGATACGCGCCCTCGCGGCCGGCTCCGGAGTTTCTGACATCGAGCATCAGCCCGAGCGCGGCGGCCGTTGTCTGCAATGCTTCAGGTACAGGCTTCTCGACTCGGCCCGCTATGCCGCGGAGCACGGCTTCACCGTTCTCACGACCACCCTCGCCTCGTCCCGCTGGAAGTCTCTCGACCAGATCAACGAGGCCGGACGCTGGGCAGTGGCGCAGGTCAATGAGCAGACCGGCGTGCGGGCTTCGGCCGTGGACGGCATCGGCTGTCCCGCGCCTTCGGAGGCAGGCCGTTCAGGAACTTCACCGCTTGTGTGGTGGGAGCAGAACTGGCGCAAGGGAGGTCTTCAGGAACGCCGCTCCGAGCTTATCCGCGAATACAATTTTTACAACCAGCTCTGGTGCGGTTGCGAGTTCAGCCGCCGCTGACTCAACAGGCATTCTGCACTTCTGTCCCTATTCTTCTGTATGGACGTCTGCAGGCTTAATGTTCCGATTTCATCCATTTACCGGGAGTCTGGCCTTCCTTGTCACGGAAAAGCCGGGTGAAGTAGCTGAGGGAAACGAAGCCGGAAGATTCGGAGACAGCGGCAACCGTGTACTCGGGATGCTCCTGAAGCATGCGCTTGGCATATTCTATCCGGAGGGCGGTGATCCACTCGCGGAAGGAAACGCCGTAGGTCGTGCGGATGCAGGAAGACAAGTAGGTGCGGTTGGTTTCGAGGATGTCGGCAAGCTCCTCAAGCGTCAGCCCCGGTTTCGTATAGCCTTGTGCCTCAATCCATTTTTCAAGCCGTTCCATTATGTCGGCATAGTATGACGGGACACTGTCCGTCGCGTCTTCCGGCAGGTCCTCGTATTCCCCGGAGGCCTCAAGTATCTGTTCCACGCGGTCGTAATTGAGCAGGTAGTTCGTGTATGACACGAAGATATAGACGTAGAACGCGATGGAGGAAAGAATCCACAGGAAGACGTATTTGTCAGGAAGGAAAGTGAGCAGGCTGCACCCTACGCCGTAGATTATCGCCCACCATGTCAGGATGGACATCCACCTGATGTAGGAGGCGATGTTGTCGGAATGCGTGTCGTCGAAAAGACGGACGGTCCGCCGGTAGGTACGGGCGAGTCTCAAGGAAAGCCATATTCCGTACACGATGAGCGCGGCGGCAAGGACGGCGATGACGACCGCCTGAACTCTGCCTTCAAGAAAGTACGTCGCGACTGAAGCTCCGAGATAGGCCACCCACAGCAGCGTATGAAAGCAGATGCGTTTAGTTGTCAGATAGTTGCGGTCGAGCAGAATCAGGAATGCCGAGCTGAAGAGCCAATAGGCGAGGCAGTAGGTCGACAGATTCAGCAGGATGGCCGCAGAATGGTTCAGGAAACGGACTCCTACGAAGAGGTGTATGACGTAGTTGCAGGCGAGGACGAGGAGAGCCATCCCCATAATCCTGCTCGAACGGACGTATGTCGCGAATATGGGTTTGTCGGGCACCTTTGCCACTATAAAATAGACGGCAAAGAAAAACAGCAGCGACAAGGCAGCCACGAGCGAATAATCATATATCGGAGTCATCGGCTGTTCAGAACGGGAGGTCATCGTCCGGGTCTGTGGCTGGCGGAGTCACTGCGGATGGTTGCAGCTGGGCGACAGGTCTGGAAACCGGCTGAGGCTGCGCCGATGTGGCCGGCGACGGCTGCTGTGACAGGGAGGCAGTTGCCGGATTGTCGGAGCGGCGGCCGAGAAGCTGAATGCTGTCCGCGAGGATTTCAGTGGCGTAGCGGGTGTTGTTGTCGCGGTCGGTCCAGCTGCGTGTGCGTATGCGCCCTTCGACATAGAGCTGGGTACCTTTCCTGACATATTTCTCGATGAGGTCGGCATTGCCCCTCCACGCCGTTATGCTGTGCCATTCGGTGATTTCACGCAGTTCGTTGTTGCGGTCGCGGTAGCGTTCGGAAGTCGCAAGGCGTATGCTCGCGACTTTCGTGCTGCTCTGTGAATCATTTCCTTCGAGGTAGCGGATTTCCGGGTCGGCTCCAACGTTCCCGATGAGCATTACTTTATTCAGAGACATATTTTCTTCTGTTTGTTCATTGCAAAGGTAGTGAATCTATAGGGATATTTTCTTAATTTTGTCGGCGATTTTTGAGATTTGTGACCATGAAAATTGTTTTTGCGACGCAGAACAGAGGAAAGCTGCGTGAGGCGGAAGACATTCTCGGCAACGGCGTGGAGCTGCTGGCGCCGCAGGACTGCGGAATTGACGGTGAAGCGGAGGAGACGGGAACGACATTCGCGGAAAACTCGCTTCTTAAGGCGAAATATGTTTCTGACAGGGTTTTCGGGAATATTGTGGAGGACGGGAATGCCGAAGAACTGACGTGTACGGGCTCCGATGAGGTCTGCGCTGTGTTTGCCGACGATTCCGGACTGGAAGTAGACGCTCTCGGAGGGGAACCGGGAATATACACGGCCAGATATGCCGGAGACGACAAAAACTTCGCTGACAATATGGACAAACTGCTTTTTAACCTGAGGAAGGCCGGCGCCGACACGCCTGAGGCACGGAAAGCACGCTTCCGCTGCGTCGTGACGATGGTTTTCCGAGACGGACGGACATTTGTCTCCGACGGTTCGCTTGAAGGGAGCATCGCATTCTCCAAGGCGGGCTGCGGAGGATTCGGCTACGACCCGGTATTCATCCCGGCTGACGATGAACTTGCCGCATTGGAGTCTGCCGGGCTGTCGGTTCAGGAAATCACGAGGCTGCACGAAAAGACCCTCGCGGAGATTCCGGAGCATCTGAAGAACCTCATTTCACATCGTTTCAAGGCGCTCTGCCCGATTGGAAGAATGCTGAACGGGGCAAAAGAACGTTCAGACAAGTGAAATTTTACCGAAGCAGATTACGTTACGCAGGACAATGACAAGAGACGACAGGAAGCCGATAGAGTTCATCATTCTCCATTCCACAAAATATGGGGACAATTCACTCGTCCTGCACACCCTGAGCCGAGAATACGGCCGCCGGAGCCTGTTCCTGCGCTCCGTTTCGTCAGCAGCATCCGTTGCCGGCGGCGTGGGGCGGGCGTCAAAAAGAGGCGGGGCACGCGCAGCCGTAACCGGACTTGTCAGCCCGCTGAACATACTCGAAGGTTACGTGGCGACGAACCCGACCTCATCTTCGGCGATGATGACGATAAACGGCCTCGCCGCATCCTTTCCCCTGAACAGCCTGAGGGACAATCTCTACAAGGCCAGCATCGCGATGTTCATGGCAGAGGTCCTGTTCCGTGTCTTGCGGGACGGGGCGAACGAGGAAGGGCTGTACGACTGGTGCGTTCGGAAAATCCTGCTTTTGGAAGCCATGGAGGGCAACTTCAGCAACTTCCATCTGCTATTTCTCCTCGAACTGACCTCTGTCCTCGGGTTCCGTCCGGAATTTGCCGACCTCGCGCCGTTCGTCAGCTCCGGGAATTGCGCCGCCGCCGAGAATCTGATGCGTCTCCCTTTCGAGGAGGCGATGCTCGTCCCGATGAACGGAGCCGTCCGCTCAGAGCTCATAGAGTCTTTCCTCTCGTACATTGAGACCCACCTCGAATATCCGCTGAACGTCCGCTCGACATCGGTTCTGAAGGATTTGTTCTGAATATATTTGTAAACGCAACGCATAAGTCTATGATTACAGAAAAACAGATTGAAGAGACTCTGAAGGAACTTTTCGGAGGGCTCAGATTTACGGAAGAGCCGGCAGGACTGTATGAGCCGCTGAGGTATATGATACAGATTGGAGGGAAACGCATCCGGCCGAGGATTTGCCTCATGGCATATTCCCTCTTCAAGGACTCGCTCGACGAGAGCATACTCGCTCCGGCTGCGGCAATCGAGGTCTTTCACAGTTTCACGCTGATTCATGACGACATCATGGACAACGCTGCAGTACGTCGCGGAGTGCCGACGGTATGGAAGAAATGGGACGCGAACACGGCCATCCTTTCCGGCGACGCGATGTGCATCGAAAGCTACCGTCTGCTTGGAAAAGCTCCGGCGGACAAGTTGCCAGACGTTCTGAGACTGTTTTCTGACACGGCGGTGCAGGTCTGTGAGGGACAGCAACATGACATGGAATTCGAGTCCCGCGAGTCCGTTCCGATGGACGACTACATCATGATGATCGGGCTCAAGACGGCTGTTCTGATTGCATGCGCGGCGAAAATGGGAGCCGTGATTGCCGGTGCCGACCTCGTGAGCCAGGAGCTGATTTACCAGTTCGCCTATTCGCTCGGCCTCGCGTTCCAGGTTGCGGACGACTATCTCGATACATTCGGCGATCCGGCGATCTTCGGCAAGGCAATCGGAGGCGACATCCTCAACGACAAGAAGAGCTGGTTGCTGACAAAGGCGTTCGAACTCACTGAGGGAGACGGCCTTATGCACAAGGCGCTGCTCGATGCCATGGCTCTTCACACGGCGTCCGATGAGGACAAGGCGAGGAAAATAGATGCCGTGCGGGAGATTTATGTGCGGCTCGGCGTCGATGCTGCGGCAAAGGCCGAAATCAGAAGATACCACGAGGAAGCGCTTGGCTTCGCGGCTCAGTTACCGATATCCAACATCGGGCATGCGATGCTGCAGCGCTATGCTGAGTCCCTGCTCGGCCGCGCGAAGTGACTGTTCGTCTGACGGTTCGACTCTGTCGATGGGCTGAAACCAGGTGTACCGGCGCCCGTCCGCAGGGTTACGAGGCTATGACAAGGAAAAATCTTGAGGGAATATGAATACGATTGAGAAGGCGATATACAACAGAACGGAACTTCTTGTGGGAGACGATGTTATGGCCGTGCTTGCGAGAACGCGGGTCATAATTTTCGGAGTAGGAGGCGTGGGAAGCTGGTGTGCGGAAGGGCTTGTGAGGAGCGGAATCACGCACTTGACGCTTGTGGATTCGGACCGAATCTGCATCACAAACGTGAACAGGCAGCTGATGGCTACTGTTCGGACGGTCGGGCAGGTGAAGGTGGAGGCGTTGCGGGACAGACTGCTGGAAATAAACCCAAAGGCGGAGATTACAGCGATTCAGCAGATTTACAGCGCGGAAACCGCCGGACAGTTCGACCTTGACGAATACGACTATGTGGTTGATGCAGTGGACTCCCTCAAGGACAAGGTCCAGCTCATCCTCAACGCCACTGCCAGCCGCGCGAAGTTCTACTGTTCCCTCGGCGCCGCCCTCAAGACGGATCCACTCAAGGTGCAGGTGGCGGAATTCTGGAAAGTTCGCGGATGCCCTCTCGGAGCGGCCCTGCGCAAGAAGATGAAGCGTGCCGGGACCTATCCTTCCAAAAAGTTCCTGTGCGTCTATGACGACGAGGTCCTGCCGAACCGGGGTCACTGCAGGAGCTGCGGCACGGAGAAGTGCCTCTGCCCCAAGTCCCAGGACGGTCCGGGCGATCCGTCGCTGCTGAACCACGAATGGTGCAGTTCCAAGGCCCAGATAAACGGAACGACAGCCCACGTCACCGCAATCTTCGGCATGACCCTCAGCGGCCTCATCATCAACGACATCTACAAAAGTCACACAACCATAGAATAGCGTCTCCCAGTTTCGCCGCAGGCGGTTCAAAACAGATTCCAGAAAATGAAAATCACGCTGCTGACAGTCGGAAAGACCGACAAGGACTGGGTTCGGACCGGGATGGAGATATACATCGACCGGCTCAGGCACTACATGAACTTCTCTTTGGTGGAGATTCCGGAACTGAAAAAAGTTTCCGCGCTGAGCAGGGAACAGATCAAGATAAAGGAAGGAGAACTGATACTCAAGAACATACGTCAGGCAGATGACGTAATCCTTCTGGACGAGCGCGGCAAGCTGTTCTCGTCAATGGAATGGGCGTCAGTGATTGAAAACAAGATTTCCGGAGGCTCTGCCCGCGACATAGTCTTCGTCATTGGAGGTGCCTATGGTTTCAGCGAGGATGTCTACGACCGCAGCAACTCCATGATTTCCCTCTCCCGAATGACCTTCTCCCACCAGATGGTGCGCGCAATCTTCGTCGAGCAGCTCTACCGCGCATTCACCATTATCAGGGGCGAGCCGTACCATCACGAATGATGATGCCGGTATGGTCTCTCCCCCTCTGTAAGAGCAAAAATAACGGAAATAATGATGGCGATGACGGATAGGGATATGAAGATGTACTCGGATCTCATCGCCGCCTCAATCCCGTCAAAGCGTTTGAATATCGCTCCGACCGCGACAGGAACGGTCATCAGCCCTATGTTCTGAATCCAGTAAATCAGTGAGTAGGCTGTGCCGAGGTTCTTCTCCGGAACAATCTTCGGAACCGAAGGCCACATGGCGGCCGGGAGCAGCGAGTAGCCTATCCCGAGTATGCCTATGGCTACATATCCCCAAAAGCTCGTATCCGCCATCGTCCCTCCGATACTCATTCTTGCGGGAGCAAAGGCGATCATCAGATGTGCGATGAAGACCAGAACCGCTCCGGAAATCATCCACCGTGGGCCTTTCCCTGACTTGTCGACCAGCAGTCCGAACAGCGGGGCGAACACGACAGTGAAAAAAGGTATCATCGAAACCATCACCCCGGCAGTTTCCGACGGTATGTCGAAGCGCGGGATGAGAATGGAGGTGGCGAATTTCTTGAACGAGATGATGCAGCAGTAGAAGAACACGCACAGCAGCGCAATCATGAGAAAGCGCTTGTTCCCGAGGATTCTGAATATGTCTGAAAACCGGAACTCGTCCTCCGCTTTCTCTCCGGATTGTCCCTCAGTGCATGCAGCCCCGTCCGCATTGCCTCTGTCGAATTTCGCGTCTGCCGCGACGAACGCCGCCCAGAGCACGCATCCGAGCATCAGCAGAGCGAGTCCGACAAGCGCTGGACGGTTCGTTTCTGACAGTTCGTAAATCGTACCGTCGGTGTGTTCAGCAATGAGCATGGGGGAAATCAGCAGTGCGGCGGCCGTTCCCAGACGAGCAATCGCCAGCTGAAGCCCCATCGCGAGCGCCATCGGGCCGTCCTTGAACCATTTCGCTATGGAACGCGTCACCGCGACTCCTGCAATCTCCGACCCGAGCCCGAACAGCATACAGCCGATGTAGGCGATTGTAAGCGAGACCTTCGGCGCCAGCCCGGCCGAAATTGCGGCGGTCACCATCGCTGCTCCGGTGGCCATCATTCCGACGAATATCGACCCCGTGATTCTCACTCCCCACTTGTCGAGCAGCATTCCGCAGAAAATCAGCCCTCCCCACACGCAGAGGAAAGAATATCCTCCAGCATAGAATCCGTAGTCGGCCGAGTCCCATCCAAGTTCCAGCATTTCAGGATTCTTGAAGATCTGGGACACCGCCGAGAACATATCGTCAAAGAAATAGGACGCGAACATCGGCACCACAAGCAGCGCCAGCACGCCCCATCTTGAAAAGTTCTTTTTCATGAGCTGTTATGAAAAATTTGAATAAAAAGTGCAGACGCGAGGCTTATGAAACGAAGCAGATGCCTTTTTATTCGGATTTTTTGACATTTGGAAGTTCAAGTCCATAACCTTTCTTCTTGTCCTCGGCCTTGAGCCACAGCGCGAAGAAGAAGGCCAGCACACCGAATGACGCGAAGATGATCATTGGCCAGAAATATCCCCCTGTGGCATTGAGCACGTTACCGATGAGCAGCGGGACGAGGCAAAGACCGATGTTCTGAACCCAGAAAATCACGCAGTATGCCGAACCGAGAATCTTCTCGTCGATAATCTTCGGCACGGAAGGCCAGAGAGCCGCCGGAACGAGAGAGAATGAGACACCGAGCGTCAGAATCAGCGTGAGTGCGAGACCCTTTGATGGAAATGCAGGGAGCAGGAAAGCGAAACTCAGGTGACATAGAATCATGATTACCGCACCGAGCATGAGCATCGATGCTCCCTTGCCCTTGAAGTCGAGAAAAGCGCCGAGGAACGGAGTGAGGCACATTGCAAGAATAGGGAACACGCTGAAAAGCTGTGCCGCCGTTGCGGAGTCCACACCGAGTGTCTGCTCGATGAAATTAGGAGCATATCTCTGGAACGGGAAGATTGCGCTGTAGTAGAGAACACAAAGGAGGGCCACAATCCAGAACATCTTGCTGGTGAATATCTTGCCGAGGTCGCTGATGTGGAACTCGTCTTCAGAAGAATGCTCCTCGGTGGCCTCTCCTGCGGCGGCGAGCTGCTTGTCGAATTTCCTGTCCATCACCGTGAACACGAAGTAGTTGATCAGCCCCACCAGAAGAAGTGCAGTGCAGAATCCCACCGGAGCGACGATGGCCGCGTCCGGGAACTTCGCCGAGATGATAGGGGAAATCCACATCACCGCAAACACGCCAAGACGCGCGATTGCCATCTCAAGTCCCATAGCAAGCGCCATTTCCTTGCCTTTGAACCACTTCGCGAGCACCTTTGAAACAGTAGTCCCTGCCATCTCGCAGCCGCAGCCGAAGATCATGAATCCAAGGCAGGCCATCTTCGCGCTTCCGGGAAGTGCCACCCACCAGCTGTCGAGCCAGCCACAGAAGTCCGTGGTCTGGAACCAGTCCGAGATTCCGATGAACTTTATCGACGCGCCGATGACCATGAGTCCTGCGGAAAGAAGTCCGGTGAAGCGCACGCCCATCTTGTCGAGAATTATGCCGGCGAAAATCAGGAACAGGCAGAAGACGTTAAGAAAATATTCCGAAGCGGCGTAAGTCCCGAAGACTGAACTGTCCCAGCCGAGACCTCCGTCAGCGACGGCCTTCTCAATAGTTGATTTTAGAGGAGACATCACGTCGACGAACATGTACGCGAAGAACATCATCGACGCCACGAGAATCAGGACAGCCCAACGGGCTATCGGATTGTCGTTCATTAGTTTGTAAATCTTTTGCATATCTTTGTGTTTTATATATTTACACAATTTTCACTTTCCGTGAAGCCTTTCCGCGCGAAAAAACTCTGCAATTTAAGAAAATTGTTTGTAACTTGCGAAACTTTCGGCCCGCAAATTCGTATGGGGTTTCAGTGCCGCAATGAAAAGCCAGCAGAAAAATGCTTGAGAGTATAAATTCGCCTGAAGATATAAAGAAACTTGACGTCCCTTCGCTCGAACAGCTTTGTTCCGAGGTGAGAGACTATATGATAGAATGCTGCTCCGTCAATCCCGGACATCTCGGCTCCAGTCTCGGTGCCGTGGAACTCATCGTCGGCCTTCACAAGGTGTACGACACTCCTCACGACAAGATTGTTTTTGACGTCGGACATCAGGCCTACGCGCACAAGATTCTCACGGGACGTCGCGATGCGTTCCGTAACAACCGCCGGAAAGACGGAATCAGCGGATTCCCCCGCATGGACGAGAGCCCTTTCGACGCTTTCGGTGTCGGGCATTCCTCCACCTCCATTTCCGCGGCTCTCGGCCTTGCCACGGCGGCCCGCATGGAAGGACGGGATGAGAAGATAGTGGCTGTCATAGGAGACGGCGCGCTGACCGGAGGGCTTGCCTACGAGGGCCTGAACAACGCCGGAGCCAGCAAGGCGGACCTGCTCGTGATAGTCAACGACAACAATTTTTCGATAGACCGCAATCTCGGGGCAATACACGAGCACCTGCTTCATCTTACGACGAACGCGACCTACAACCGCATCAAGACCCATGTCTGGAACGCGATAGGGGAGAACGGCCTGCGCAAGACATTGAAGAACTTGACAGCCAATGCAAAGCATTCAATCATAAAGGGCTCGGGCGGCGACATCTTTGAGGCGCTCGGCTTCCGCTACTTCGGCCCGATTGACGGCAATGACATCGGACAGGTGGTCTCTACACTTCAGAAGATCCGTGGACTCGGAGGTCCTCGTGTCCTGCACATAATAACGAAGAAGGGAAAAGGATACGCCCCGGCCGAGCAGCAGCAGACCATCTGGCATGCTCCGGGCATATTCGATCCGGAAACAGGCGAGCGCATCTCTACGAAGAACGGCATAAGCCGCTATCAGGACGTTTTCGGCGCAACCCTCCTCGACTTGGCCGAGCACAACCCTAAGATTGTCGGCATCACTCCCGCCATGGCGTCCGGCTGCGGAATGAACCTGCTGGCCGAAAGGATGCCGGATCGCTTTTTCGATGTCGGCATCGCCGAAGAGCATGCCGTCACTTTTTCCGCCGGTCTTGCAGCCGGAGGCCTGCGTCCGTTCTGTAACATCTACTCGTCCTTCTCTCAGCGTGCCTACGACCAGATTATCCACGACGTCGCGCTCCAGAACCTGCCTGTCGTCATTTGCCTCGACCGTGCAGGGCTTGTCGGCGAGGATGGAGCGACGCACCACGGATGCTACGACATAGCCGCCTACCGCAGCGTCCCGAATGCCGTGGTGGCCACACCTGCGGACGAAGTTGAACTGAAGAACATGATGTATACGGCATCGCTGTCGGAAGGAGGACCGTTCATCATACGCTATCCTCGCGGCTGTGGGGAGAATGCGCCATGGAAGGACTGCGACTATGAAGTCTTGGAACCGGGGCATGGCGTCCGTCTCGTCACGGGACGCGAAATCGCCGTAATAGCCGCCGGGCCTTTCGTCTATAGGGCAAAGGAGGCGATAGGGAAGTTCGCCGAGTCTGAAGGATATGCTCCCTCCCTATATAATATAAGGTATGTGAAGCCGCTTGACACCGCTCTTTTGGGCGAAGCCTGTAAGGACCATCGCGTGATTGTTACGGTTGAGGACGGCTGCATCGCGGGAGGGCTGTTCGGAGCCGTTTCCGAGTATGTGGCAGAGAACGGCCATGATGTCAGAGTTCACGGAATCGGCATCCCTGACGAGTTTATCCCTCAGGCGAGCCAATCCGAACAGAGGGAATTGTGCGGACTTTCTGCAGGACGGATTTTTGAGACACTTCAGACTGCAGCTTCGGAACTTTAGGGCAGGAGTTCCGGTTTCTGACGGTTTTTGAATGAAAAAGGCCAAAAAGTTTTGGAGAATAAGAATTATTGCCTATCTTTGCAATCCCTTTCGAGGGAATAGGCCTTTTGCCGATGTAGCTCAGTTGGCTAGAGCACGTGATTTGTAATCTCGGGGTCGTG
>ERZ808246.460-NODE-460-length-34034-cov-4.432032_pt1 | contig 34034 bp, 33 predicted proteins | sample MGYA00521083_ERZ808246 | MGnify/ENA primary metagenome ERZ808246 (study PRJEB31516, sample SAMN03275577) | gut metagenome | biome: mammalia-associated habitat; material: feces | host: Papio cynocephalus | place: Kenya | collected 2012-07-07 ...
CTCCCGCCGATAAGGAAGGTAAGCTGGGTCTTGCCGCTGACGGCCAGCTGCTGCAGCTTGCGGCTCATTTCCACGCTGGAGCAGGCGGCGCCCTCAATGCACAGTGCCACTACCGCCCCGCCCTTGGGGAGCTTTGCGCTTATGGCGGCGGCCTCGGTATCCAAAGCCTGCTGTATTTGGGCGGGGGAGGGCTCCTCCGGCAGCTTGCTCTCCGGCAGCTCGATAACCTCTAATTTGCAGCAGCGCTGCAGGCGCTTGGTGTACTCTGCCACAGCGTCCAGGTAGAATTTCTCCTTCAGCTTGCCTACGCACAGAACGGTTATTTTCTGCATGGCATGCCCTCCGCGATATAGGCCTCGCTGCATTCGCCCCGGGGGGCGGCGATGAGGCGAACTTCCCCGAAGCCGCCGCGGCGCAGGGCATGGCCCACGGCGTCCAGGGCCCGGACCGGGGTGTTATTTTCCTTACTTAAATGCACCAGGACGAACTGCCGGGTGCCGCGGCCTGCCATGCGGCAGGCAAACTCCGCCGCCGCATCGTTGGACAGGTGGCCCCGGTCGCCTAATATCCGCTGCTTCAGGGGATAGGGGTAGGGCCCGCTTTGCAGCCACTCCACATCGTGATTGCTCTCCAGCAGCAGCAGCTCCACCCCGGCCAGGGCCGCCTCGGCCTCCGGCGTTACATAGCCTGTGTCCGTCAAGATCCCGGCGGAAGCGCCGCCGCAGTCAAAGCGATAATCCATGCTGCCCGGGGCATCGTGGGAAGTGGCAAAGGCTGTCACGGTCAAGGGACCGAAAGACTGCGCATCTCCGGGGCACAGGGGCCGCAGCAGAGGGGAGATGTCCGGTATCTGCCGCAGCAGGGCGGCGCACACGGCGGGGGAGGCAAATACGGGGACGCCCGTATGCTTCAGCAGCACCCGCAGGCCGGCAGTGTGGTCGGAATGGGTATGGGTGATGAAAACGGCGGACAGGGCCTGGGGCGGCCGGTCAAGAGACCGCAGGGCGGTCTCGATACGCCGGGCGGAGATGCCCGCGTCCACCAAAACGTGAACGTCACCGGCGCAGACCAGGGCGGCGTTGCCCTCGGACCCGCTGGCCAAAGTATGTATGGTGATCAAATGTCAGACCTCGCTTGTGATTTCGTGGGGGCGCGAAAGGGGATTACGGATTGCCACAGCCAGTGTGCGCACTGGCTTCGCAATGACAGGTTACAAGAAATGCGTGCGGGCGGGCCGATGTGGGCATCGGCCCCTACGGATGCGCAGCAAAGGGGGGCGCAAGCCCACCCTACAAGGTGCGTAGGGGCGGATGACCCTGTCCGTCCGGTGGGCGGCGGGACATATGGGTCCTGCCCTACGGAAGCATGACATAGGGCGCGTAGGGGAGGGGCTCTGCCCCTCCCGCGGGCGAGGTAGAACCACGCCCCTACGGATATGCAGCAAGGGATTCAGCAGGGAACGCCGCCGGGTGATAAAAACAGCGCCACCACGCCGGCCGCCCTTTGGCGGCCGGCCGCGGCAGACGCTGCTTTGGCGGCATTGTATCAGCCGATATGTGCTTCCTTCTGCTCGGCGATGTCCGGCGCGTCCACCACGCGGATGTCGGCCCCAACGGCCCGGAGCTTGCCCACCAGGTCCTCATAGCCGCGCTCGATGAACTGCACCTGGCTCAGCTCCGTCACGCCCTGGGCGCACAGGCCGGCGATGACCATGGCGGCGCCGGCCCGCAGGTCGCAGGCCTGCACCGGCGCGCCCTGGAGATGCTCCACACCCTCGATAACGGCCACATGGCCGTCGGCCTGGATGTTGGCGCCCATGCGTTTTAATTCATCGATATACTTAAAGCGGCTGTTCCACACGTTTTCGTTGACGATGCTGGTGCCCTGGGCCGTGGAGAGCACCGCGGCGATCTGAGGCTGCATATCCGTGGGGAAGCCCGGGTAGGGCATGGTCTTTACGTTGGTCTTCTGCAGCGGACCGCTGCGGCGCACCAGCACGGCGTCGCCCCGGTCCTCGATGTAAACGCCCATCTCCACCAGCTTGGCGCTGATGCAGTCCAGATGCTTGGGGATCACGTTCTTGATGAGCACCTGGCCGCCTGCGGCGGCCACGGCGGCCATGTAGGTGCCGGCCTCGATCTGGTCGGGAATGATGCCATAGCTGCCGCCGGCCAAACGGTCCACACCGCGGATCTTGATGGTGTCGGTGCCGGCGCCCTTGACGTCGGCGCCCATGGAATTGAGGAAGTTGGCCAAGTCCACGATGTGCGGCTCCTTGGCGGCGTTTTCGATGACGGTGCTGCCCTGAGCCAGCACGGCGGCCATCATGATATTCATGGTAGCGCCCACGGACACCACGTCCAGATACACGGTGGTGCCGGTAAGACGGCCGGACTTGGCACCGGCCTGGATGAAGCCGCTCTCCACCTTTACCTCCGCGCCCATGGCGCAGAAGCCCTTGATGTGCTGGTCGATGGGCCGCACACCGAAGTCGCAGCCGCCGGGCATGGCCACGGTGGCCTCCCCAAAGCGGCCCAGCAGAGCGCCGATGAGATAGTAAGAGGCGCGGATACGGCGGGCCAGCTCATAGGACGGATGGGTGGAGCGGATGGCGTGGCAGTCCAGCTCCACGGCGTGGCGGTTTAGGACCCGGACCCGGGCACCCAGCTCCTCCAAAATGTTCAGCAGCAGCGTAACGTCGCTGATCTGCGGGATGTTTTCGATGCGGCAGGTGCCGTCCACCAGCAGGGCGGCGGGAATAATGGCAACGGCGGCATTCTTTGCGCCGCTGATGGTTATTTCACCAAAAAGCGGCCGACCGCCGCGAATAAGATACTGATTCATAAGTGCCCCTTTCGTGAGGTGTATATAAGGAGGCAGAGCCTCTCCGTCGTCAGCCGCTGCAGAAATGTGCAGGGCGCAGTCATCCATTTATACAAAATAGTATATCACATATTTTTTCAAAAGCAATCACCAATATTCCTAAACCGGCGGGAAACTTCTTTGGGAAATTAAGAGGAGCGCAAAAAAATGCGCGAAAAATTTCCGAAAAGGGGTTGACACCGGCTGCGGGTGGGTGTAGTATACAAACAACAAACGTATGAGCAATTATTCATATATGCACATGAGGAGGGCGTATGGAACAAATGGAGAAGAATCCGGAGCAGGATTTCCTGTGCCTGGACGAGAACGGCGTGGAGGCCGTGCGCCGGCAGATGCCCGACGAGGACGATCTGTACGACCTGGCGGAATTATATAAGGTGTTCGGCGACTCCACCCGCATTAAAATTTTGTATGTGCTGTTCGGCGCGGAGCTGTGTGTGTACGATATCGCACGGCTCCTGGGCATGACCCAGAGCGCTGTGAGCCACCAGCTGCGCATTCTGAAAAACAACAAGCTGGTAAAGTTCCGCCGGGAAGGCAAGACCGTGTTTTACGCGCTGGATGACGACCATGTCCGCTCCATCCTAAAGCTGGGCATGGAGCACCTGGGCGACTGATGAAAGGAGAAATAACCATGAAAAAGACTTACAAGATCGAAGTGGACTGCGCCGCCTGCGCCGACAAGATGGAACAGGCCGCTCAGAAGACCGAGGGCGTGGCTGCCGCCACCGTCAGCTTCATGACCCAGAAGATGAAGGTGGAATTTGCCGAGGGTGCCGATGTGGACGCCGTGATGCAGCAGGTGCTGAAGAACTGCAGAAAGGTGGAGGACGACTGCCAGATCTTCCTGTAAAACCTGGCGAAAAAACTTCGTTTTTTCTGCCAAAAGGTCCCAAGTCTGCTGCGCGCATAATTTTGCCGCGCAGCGGCAAAATCTGCGAGGCTTTTTAGAGCCGGAAACACTGTAAGGAGGCGTAAAAGCCGTGACGAAGAAGCAAAAAACCAATCTCATCCGGGTCATCGCGTCGGCGGTGCTGGTGATCGGCTTGTGGGTATCCCCCCTCACCGGCTGGCTGGAGGGTGTGCTGTACCTCATTCCGTATTTCATCGTTGGCTATGACATCCTGCTCAAGGCCGTGAAGGGCATATTCCGGGGCCAGGTGTTCGACGAGAACTTCCTCATGGCCGTGGCTACCGTGGGCGCTATGGCCCTGGGCGACTGGCGGGAGGGCTGCGCCGTTATGGTGTTCTATCAGATCGGCGAGCTGTTCCAGAGCTACGCCGTGGGCAAGAGCCGCCGCAGCATCTCCGACCTGATGGACATCCGCCCGGACTATGCCAACGTTGAGATGGACGGCGCCCTGGAAAAGGTGGACCCGGACGATGTGGAGGTGGGCACCATTATCGTGGTGCAGCCCGGCGAGCGCATCCCCATTGACGGCGTGGTGACGGAGGGCGAAGCCACCGTGAACACCAGCGCCCTCACCGGCGAGAGTCTGCCCCGGCAGGTGAAGACCGGGGACGAGGTGCTCTCCGGCTGCGTGGACCTCAGCGGCCTGCTGCATATCCGGACCACCAAGGAGTTCGGCGACTCCACCGTGGCCAAGATCCTGGACTTGGTGGAAAACTCCAGCATGAAAAAGGCCAAGGCCGAGAACTTCATCACCAGGTTTGCCCGCATCTATACCCCGGCTGTGTGTTACAGCGCCCTGGCCCTGGCGGTGCTGCCACCGGTGGTGCGGCTTATTATGGGCAACGCGCCTATGTGGGGCGACTGGATCACAAGAGCGCTGACCTTCCTGGTCATCAGCTGCCCCTGCGCCCTGGTCATCAGCATTCCCTTGAGCTTCTTCGGCGGCATCGGCGGCGCGTCCGCTAGGGGCATTTTGGTCAAGGGCAGCAACTACCTGGAGGCCCTGGCCAAGACCTGCTGCGTGGTATTCGACAAGACCGGCACCCTCACCAAGGGCGTTTTCCAGGTGCTGGAGACGGCACCGGAGGGCATGGACGCACAGACCCTGCTGGGCTGGGCGGCCCAGGCGGAGTGCTACTCCAAGCATCCCATCAGTCAGAGTCTCAAAACCGCCTGGGGCGGCCAGGTGGACACGGATCAGGTGGCGGATGTGGAGGAGCTGGGCGGCTTCGGCCTTACGGCACAGGTCAGCGGCCGCGCCGTGGCCGTGGGCAACCGGCGGCTCATGGAGAAGCTGGGCATTCAGCCCACAGAGCCCCGGAAGGCCGGCACCGTGGTGTATGTGGCCGTGGACGGCGTATATGCCGGGTGGATCCTCCTGGGCGATGTGGTGAAGGACCATGCGGCCCAGGCCATCCGGGGCCTAAAGGCGGAGGGCATCGAAAAGACCGTTATGCTCACCGGCGATGCGGACGCGGCGGCCCGGCAGGTGGCATCCCAGCTGGGCGTGGACGAGGTACACAGCCAGCTGCTGCCGGCAGATAAGGTCCGGCAGGTAGAGCGGCTGCTGAAGGAGCGGAAGGAGGGCCAGCTCCTGGCCTTCGTGGGCGATGGCATCAACGACGCACCTGTGCTGGCCCGGGCCGACATCGGCATCGCCATGGGCGCGCTGGGCAGCGACGCGGCCATTGAGGCGGCGGATGTGGTGCTCATGGACGACGACCCGGCCAAGATCGCCCTGGCTATGCGCATTTCCCGGCGGACCCTGCGCATCGTGTACGAGAACATCGTGTTTGCCTTGACGGTGAAGGCGGTGTGCCTGGTGCTGGGCGCCATCGGCATTGCCAACATGTGGCTGGCCATCGGCGCGGATGTGGGCGTGATGGTGCTGGCGGTGCTCAACGCCACCCGGGCCCTGTCGGCGGGGAAAGAATAAAAAATAAGCAGGCGGAGGAAATCCGAAAGACTCCTCCGCCTGCTTTATTGCGAATACAAGAAGAAATTGGCAGAAAACAAATTCCGGACTATAATACATGCAAGAGTGCTGCACGAACGGTAGGCGGTTGGCTACACCACCCGAAAGGGGGTGAGGCTTGTGCCGATAACTTTGACATTACATATCTTCGGATTTGTGATTACCATCAAGGTTAAAAGCGAAAACCGCCACTCTGCCAAGTGACGGTTTTCATAGCTTTGCTATGATTCTGCAACTTATCAGAGCCAACCGCTTGTCGCAGCGCTCCCTCTATATTTATATTACCACACGGACGGAAAATGTCAAGTGTGGCTTTTATTTTGCCCGGCTTGGGGTATTTATTTTAGCCTTGAAAACGGCGGCGCTTTCTGCTACAATTATTTAGTTAAAGTATGCCATTTTTGAATCGAGGTGAACTGCGTGTACTTAAAGGCTTTGGAAATCCAAGGCTTCAAAAGCTTTCCGGATAAGACCGTGCTGAACTTCGGCGAGGACATCACAGCCATCGTGGGCCCCAACGGGTCCGGCAAGTCCAATATCTCCGATGCCATCCGCTGGGTCATGGGCGAGCAGAACAGCCGCCAGCTCCGGGGCGCCAAGATGGAGGATGTGATCTTCGGCGGCACCGAAAAGCGCCGGGCCATGGGCTTTGCCCAGGTGACGCTGGTCATTGACAATACCGAGCACATCTTCAACCGCGATGAGGCGGAGGTGGCGGTGACCCGCCGCTATTACCGCAGCGGGGAGTCCGAGTATTACATCAACCGCCAGTCCGTGCGGCTCAAGGATGTGAACGAGCTGTTCATGGACACCGGCATGGGCCGGGAGGGCTATTCCATCATCGGCCAGGGCAAAATTGATGAGATCCTGTCTGTCCGCAGCGATGACCGGCGGGAGGTATTCGAGGAGGCGGCGGGCATCAGCAAGTACCGCCACCGCAAGGAGGAGTCCGAGCGGAAGCTCCAGCGCACGGAGGAGAACCTGGTGCGCATCAACGACAAGATCGCCGAGCTGGAGCTGCAGGTGGAGCCCCTGCGCAAGCAGGCGGAGACGGCCAGGAAATACCTGGTGCTCCGGGATGAGCTGCGGACGCTGGAGATCAGCGTCTGGCTGGAGAACCTGCAGAAGCTGAAGACGGACCGGCTGAAGCTGCAGACGGATTTTGAGACCGCCCAGGCCGACCAGAAAAAGGCCCAGGATGAGCTGGACCGGGTATATGCCCAGGCGGAGGAATGCTCCCGCCTGCTTCATGAAAACGACTGCGCCGCCGAGGAAAAGCGCGGCAGGATCTCGGCTCTGGAGAGCGCCATCGGCGAGCATGAGTCCGCCGCCGCCGTGGCCCGGACCACGGCCCAGCACCATGCCGAGACCATCGAGCGCATGGACCGGGAGATGAGCGAGAGCCGCAGCCGCACGGAGTCCCTGCACGAGCAGATGCAGGCCCTGGCCCGCCGCATGGAGGAAATAGACGCCTCTGCCCGGACCCTGGAAAATGAAGTGGAAGCCCTCTGCGAAGAAATGCGAGGCAGCACCGACGCGGCAGCGGCCGCGGCGGCCCGGCTGGAGCAGCTGCGCCGCCGGGAGGCCCAGGAGGTGGCCGGGGCGGCCCAGGCCCAGGCGGAGCTGTCCGCCATCACCGCCGGATCGGACGAGATCGCCCAGCGCACGGCGGAGCTGACGGAGGAGCTGACCCGGAGTGAGGAGAAGCTGGCCCAGACCCGCCGGGAGGCCGCACAGAACGAAAAGGAGCTGCTGTCCGCCCGGGAGGAGGAGCAGGCCGCATCCAATGTCATCGGCGGCCACAGCCTAAAAATGGAGGGGCGCCAGCGCCGGGCCAAGGAGAGCCTGGAGCAGAAAAATCAGCTTTCCCTGCAGGAGAAGACCCTCTCCGACCGCATCCGGCTGCTCAGCGAGATGGAGAAGGAGTACGAGGGCTTTTCCAAGGCGGTGAAGATCGTCATGCGGGCCGCCGAGGCCCGGACGCTCTCGGGCATCCACGGCCCCGTGGGCAACCTCATCCACACGGACAAGGACTGCAGCGTAGCCATTGAGATCGCCCTGGGCGGCGCCCTGCAGCACATTGTGGTGGACACGAGAAACGACGGCAAAAACGCCATCGGCCTGCTAAAGCAGCGGGACGGCGGCCGGGCCACCTTCCTGCCTCTGGACACCATCCGGGGCCGGAGCCTGCGGGAAAACGGGCTGGAAAACGAATACGGCTTCGTGGGCGTTGCCTCGGAGCTGGTGCGCTGCGAGGAGCGCTATGGAAGCGTTATCGAGAACCTGCTGGGCACCACCGTGGTGGTGGAGGACCTGGACTGCGGCATTCAGATGGCCAAGCGCCATGACAACCGCTTCCGCATCGTCACGCTGGACGGCCAGGTCATCAACGCCGGCGGCTCCATGACCGGCGGCAGCGTCAGCCGCAACGCGGGGATCCTGTCCCGGTCCGGGGAGCTGGAGCAGCTGCACAAGAGGCTGAAAAAGCTCCAGTCCCAGCTCTGGGACGCCGCCCTCCTGGCAGAGAGCGCCAACCGGGAGCTGCAGAAGGCTCAGTACGAGCTGGAGGTGGCCCGGGACCAGCAGCGCCAGGCCAATGACCGTGTGCTGACCCTGGAGGGGCGCAAAAACCACTTTGACGCGCTCATAGAGAGCCTGGCGCAGCAGCAGGAGAGCCTGCGCATCCAGCGGGAGAACCTGCAAAAGCGCAGCACCGATGACGCCGGGCGGATGGATACCATCCGCCGGACCATCGCGGACTATGAGGACCGGGTGAAGGCCACCCGGGAGGAGATAGACCGACTGCAGCGCCGGCAGGAGACTGCCCAGCAGGGCCTGGGCGAAATGACGGATCGGCTGACGGAGAAAAAGTCCCGGCAGGCGGCGCTTTCCGCCGAGGGCGAGAGCGCCCGGCGCAGCATGGAGGATCTGTCCCGGCTGCGGGAGAGCCTGGAGGGCGAGCATACCGACCGGGAGAGCCTGCGCGCGCAAATGGAGCAGGCCATGGCCCGGGCCCGGGCCGAGGAGGAGCGGCAGCTGCAGGCGGCCCAGGAGCTGCGCGGCGGCATCAAGGAGCAGCGGCAGGCGCTGCAGAAGCTCTCGGAGGAGAAGATGGCCCTGGAGACACAGCGCAGCCAGACGGACCGGCTCAGCCGCACCTGCAACGACACCCTCCTCAACTGCGAGCGGGAGGTGGCCCGCCTGGAGGGAAAATTAAACGGCAGCGCTTTGGAGGAAAAGCAGATCCTGGATAAGCTGTGGGAACGGTACGAGCTGAGCCACAGTGACGCCCAGGCCCTGCGCATTGAGCTGGAGAGCGTACCCAAGGCCGTCCGGCGCATCGGGGAGCTGAATCGGGAGATCAAGGGCCTGGGGTCCATCAACATCGGCGCCATTGAGGAGTTCGACCGGGTGAACACCCGCTACACCTACCTTTCCGATCAGCGCAACGACGTGGAAAAGGCCAAGGAGGAGCTGCTGGGCATCATCGAGGAGATCACCAGGCAGATGACGGAGATATTCGCCACCCAGTTTGAGATACTCAAGCAGAGCTTCCAGGAGACCTTCCTGGAGCTGTTTGGCGGCGGAAGGGCTACGTTGGAGCTGGAGGACGAGAACGACATCCTCCGCTGCGGCATCGAAATTAAGGCCCAGCCCCCGGGCAAGCAGCTGAAGACCCTGTCGCTGCTCTCCGGCGGTGAAAAGGCCTTTGTGGCAATTGCTCTGTATTTCGCCATTTTGAAGGTGCATCCCACGCCGTTCTGTGTCATGGACGAAATTGAGGCGGCCCTGGACGAATCCAACGTGGTGCGCTACGCCCGCTACATGCGGCGTATCGCGGGGAAGACCCAGTTCATCGTCATCACTCACCGGCGCGGCACTATGGAGGAGGCGGACGTGCTCTACGGCATCACCATGCAGGAGCGGGGCGTTTCCACGGTGCTCACGGCCAACCTCAATGAGCTGAGCAAGGAAATGAAGATCAAGTGAGGGGAAACGGATTGCAAGACCAGTTTGAGAACTGGTCTTGCAATGACAGATTGGACACATTGCAGGAAATGCAGTGCAAGTACGGCTTGGGTCGTCCGGGAGACCGACCCCTACACAACGTTTACCGATAGAATTTCGTAGAGGGCGGCGTCCTCGACGCCCTGCTGCCCAGGTGGCGGGCGACCGTGAGGGGCGCCCCTGCGAAAGGGCATGGAGTGGCCCGGCGGGTATTGGCCCGCCGAAAGCGGAACGATACATTTAGTTATTGGAACAGGAGGCAGCGATATGGGTATTTTCAGCAAGCTCAAGCAGGCCTGGTTCGGCGATGTGAACTGGGAAAAGCTGGACGACGATTTTTTTGACAACCTGGAGGAATCCCTAATCCTGGCGGATGTGGGGGTGAACATCGCCGCCGAGTCGGTGAACTCCCTGCGCAACGCCGTGTTCAGCTACGACATGAAGGACCCGGAGCAGGTGAAGGCGGAGCTGCGGAAAATTTTGCTGCAGAAGCTCTCCGTGGGGGAAGCGGCCTTGAACACCGCCAAGAGCCCCACGGTGATCCTGGTCATCGGCGTCAACGGCGTGGGCAAGACCACCTCCATCGGCAAGCTGGCCAACCGCTTGAAGGGGGAGGGCAAGAAGGTCCTGCTCTGCGCGGCGGATACCTTCCGGGCCGCTGCCGCCGACCAGCTGGAGATCTGGGCCAAGCGGGCGGATGTGCCCATCGTGCGCCAGCACGAGGGGGCGGACCCCGGAGCGGTGCTGTTTGACGCGCTGCAGGCGGCCAAGGCCCGGAATATAGATGTGGTTTTGTGCGACACCGCCGGGCGGCTGCACAACAAGCAGAACCTAATGAACGAACTGGCCAAGCTCCGCAAGATCATCGACCGGGAGCTGCCGGAGGCGGGCAAGGAGACCCTGCTGGTGCTGGACGCCACCACCGGCCAGAATGGGCTCATCCAGGCCCGGAGCTTCAAGGAGACGGCGGGCCTCACGGGCATCGTGCTCACCAAGCTGGACGGCACCGCCAAGGGCGGCATCGTCATCGCCATCGCCCGGGAGCTGGGTGTGCCGGTGAAATTCGTAGGCGTGGGCGAGGGCATCGATGATCTGAAGCCCTTTGACCCGGTGGAATTTGTAAACGATCTGTTTTAACAGGGGGAGAGACTATGACCAGAGCAGACGGACGGGCCTTTGACCAGCTTCGCCCCGTGGAGCTGACCAAGGACTATATAAAATTTGCCGAGGGCAGCGTGCTGATCCGCTGCGGCGACACGGTGGTGCTGTGCAACGCCTCGGTGGAGGAGAAAACGCCGCCCCATGTGGCGGAGGGCCACGGCTGGGTAACGGCGGAATACTCCATGCTGCCCCGGGCCAACCGGGAGCGCTCCCGCCGGGATATTGACAAGCTGAAGCTCTCCGGCCGCAGCGCGGAGATCCAACGGCTTATCGGCCGCAGCCTTCGCTCGGCGGTGGATATGGCGGCCTTGGGGGAGCGGACCATCACCATAGACTGTGATGTCCTTCAGGGGGACGGCGGTACCCGCACCGCCTCCGTTACCGGCGGCTTTGTGGCCCTGGCCCTGGCCTGCCGCAAGCTGCTGAAGGAGGGCAAGGTGACGAAAGATCCCATCATCCATCAGGTGGCGGCGGTGAGCGCGGGCATCATCGATGAGGCGCCCATGCTGGACCTGCCCTACAGCGAGGACAGCCGGGCCCAGGTGGACCTAAACTGCGTTATGAACGAAAAAGGCGAGCTCATTGAGATCCAGGGCACCGGCGAGGGCCGGAGCTTTACCCTCTCGGAGCAGCAGGAGCTGGTGCGCCTGTGCGCTAAAGGCATCCGGGAGCTGATGGAAAAGCAGCGGGAGATTTTGAAGCAATAAAGGAGGCGGCGCGATGAAATTCGTATTGGCATCCCACAACAAGGGAAAACTGGCGGAAATGCAGAAAATCTTAGGGGAGCTGGGCGTGGAGGTGGTCCTCCAGTCGGACCTGGGCCTTTCCCTGGAGCCGGAGGAAAACGGCGAGACCTTCACGGATAACGCCCGCATCAAGGCCAAGGCCGTTATGGAGGCCAGCGGCCTGCCGGCCATTGCCGACGACAGCGGCCTGTGCGTGGACGCCCTGAACGGCGCCCCGGGGGTCTACTCCGCCCGGTACGGCGGGCTGGATGACGATGCGGCCCGCTGCCGTCTGCTGCTGCAGAATATGCGGGGCTCCATGACCCGGGCGGCCCACTTCCACACCTCGGTGGTGTGCCTGTTTCCCGACGGTACGGAGCTGACGGCGGAGGGCGAATGCCCGGGCACCATTGCCTACGCCCCTATGGGCGACGGCGGCTTCGGCTACGACCCGGTGTTCTTTGTGCCGGGTCTGCGCAAGACCTTTGCCCAGCTGACAGCCGAGGAGAAAAACGCCATCAGCCACCGGGGCAACGCCCTGCGGGCCTTTGCGGTGAAATTAAAAGAGTATTTGGAGAAGAACTGATATGGAACTGACAAGCAAGCAGCGTGCCCAGCTGCGGGGCCTGGCCTCCACCCTGGACACCATTATTCATATAGGCAAGGACGGCATCAGCGAGAACCTGGTGAAGCAGGCGGACGACGCCCTGGAGGCCCGGGAGCTCATTAAGGGCAAGGTGCTGGAGAACTCCATGCTCACCGCCCGGGAGGCTGCCGAGGAGCTGAAGGTGGCCACCCGCAGCGAAGTGGTGCAGGTCATCGGCAGCAAATTCGTCCTGTACCGCATGCAGCACGATAAAACCAAGCGCAGGATCGAGCTGGTGAAGGCGCCCCGCCGGAGCGTGTGACCATGCGGATCGGAATTTACGGCGGCACCTTCAACCCCATCCACCGGGGGCACTTGACGGCGGCCGCAGCGGCGGCCAGACAGCTTGCCCTGGATAAGCTCCTGCTGGTACCGGATGCCATCCCGCCCCACAAGCCCCTGCCTGCGGGCAGCGCCGGGGCGGAGGACCGGCTGGAAATGGCGCGGCTTTGCACCGGGGAGCTGCCGGTCCCGGCAGAGGTTTTGGACCTGGAGCTGCGGCGGCAAGGGGCCAGCTACACCTGCGACACCCTGGCGGCGCTGCGGGAGCAGTACCCGGAGGATGAGCTGTTTTTCCTCATGGGGTCGGACATGTTCCTCTCCTTTGAGACCTGGCGGCGGCCGGAGGAGATCTGCCGCCTGGCCACCCTGGCGGTGTTCAGCCGCCGGACGGCGGACGAGGCGGCGGCCTTTGCCCGGCAGAAGGAAAAGCTGGAGAAGGCATTCTCGGCCCGGGTGACCGTGGTGACGAATCCGGAGGTCATCGAGGTGTCCTCCACACAGCTGCGGGAAGAACTGGCCCGGGGCGCGGGCCGGGCATATCTCACTGAGCCGGTGTACGGGTACATCCTGCGTAGGGGGCTGTACGGCACGGCGGCGGACCTGAAGCATCTCACTCCCGAGGAGCTGCGGCCCATCGCCCTGAGCTATTTAAAGCCCAAGCGCATGCCCCATGTCCTGGGCACGGAGCAGGAGGCGGCGTTTTTGGCGGAGAAATACGGCGCTGACGTGACAGCGGCCCGGATCGCGGCCCTGCTCCACGACTGCACCAAGAAGCTGGACCTTCCCCAGCAGCTCTCCCTGTGCCGGCACTACGGCATCCCGCTGGACGAGATGGAGCGGACGTACCTCAAGCTGCTCCACTCCAAGACCGGCGCGGCAGTGGCCCGGGATAAATTCGGCGTGACCGATGAGATATACAACGCCATTTACTACCACACCACCGGCAAGGCAGATATGACACTGCTGGAGAAGATCATCTATCTGGCGGACTATATCGAGCCCAGCCGCAGCTTCCCCGGGGTGGAGGAGCTGCGCGCGGCGGTGCATGAGGACCTGGACCGGGGCCTGTGCCGGGCCCTGGCGGATTCCATCCGGGAGCTGCAGGGCTACGGCAGCCCGGTGCATCCCAACACACAGGAGGCTCTAAGCTATATACAACGAGAGATCGGAGGAACGATAGAATGAATAAAACACCCAAGGAGCTGGCGCTGCTGGCGGCCCAGGCGCTGTCGGAGAAGAAGGGACGGGAGATCCAAGTGCTGGAGATCGCGGACCTGACTACCCTGGCGGATTATTTTGTGCTGTGTACCGGCTCGTCCAACACGCAGATCAACGCCCTGGTGGACAACGTAGAAAAGGTGCTCACGGAGCAGGCCGGCGAGGAGCCCCTGCACCGGGAGGGGTACCGGGGCGGCACCTGGGTGCTGCTGGACTACGGCTGCATCGCCGTGCATGTGTTCAGCGGCGAGGCCCGGGAGTTTTACGGTCTGGAGCGCCTGTGGCGGGACGGCAAGAGCGTGGACCTGAGCGGCGTCGTCACCGATGGAGACTGAGTTTCGGCCCATTTTCGACTTTGTGCGCCGCCACGAGGCCACGGCGGACTGTTGGGCCACGGTGGCGGTGCTGCGCCCCGGGGGCTGCGCGCATCTTTCGCTGAAGCTGCACCGGGCGCAGGAGCAGCAGGCGGCGGACGAAAAATACACGCAGCTGCTGGTAAAAACTGCCCTGTGGCTCCAGGGCGGCTGCAAGCTGGTGACGGATGACGAGTCGGTTTTCCATTGGCTGCAAAGGGCCTATGGCCCGGGCGGCGGGAGAGCCTTTGACCGGGACTTTATGTCCGGCATCTACGGGACGCCTTTCCGGGTGGAGCTGCGTCCGGATCTGCCGGCGGCACAGGAGACTGCGCGCCCCGTGTCCGCCGATGCGGCGGGCTGCCGCATCGGCATCGACCTGGGCGGCAGCGACCGCAAGTCTGCGGCGGTGATAGACGGAGAGACCGTTTATACCGAGGAGGTCCTGTGGCAGCCCAAGTCCGCGGCAGACCTGCGCTATCACTATGGGGGGATCATCGCGGCCCTGCGCGCGGCTAAAGAACGCCTGCCCCGGGTGGATGCCGTGGGCATTTCCACCGCCGGGGTGGTCATAGACGGGGAGATCCGCCGGTCCAGCCTGTTTATGGGGGTTCCGTCCGGGGAGTTTGACCGGGCGGGCCGGGATCTTCTGCGCCGGGCGGTGCGGGAGGTCTGCGGGGACGTTCCCTGCACCGTGTGCAACGACGGCGATGTGGCAGCCCTGGCCGGAGCCATGAGCCTGGGACGGCGGAAGCTTTTGGGCATCGCCATGGGCACCAGCCAGGCGGGGGGCTATGTGGACGGCGGCGGAAGCATCACCGGCTGGCTCAATGAGCTGGCGTTTCTGCCGGTGGATCTGCATCCCGCCGCCCCGGTGGATCCCTGGTCCGGGGACCGGGGCGTGGGGGAGCGGTATTTCTCCCAGGAGGGCGTGATCCGCCTGGCCGTTCAAAAGGGCCTTGCCCCGGCGGGGGATACCCCGGCGGAGAAGCTGCGCTGGATCCAGGATCGGGCCGGGGCCGGCGACGGCCGGGCTTTGGCGGCTTTTTTCACCCTGGGCCGCATGCTGGGGCAGACCCTGCCCTGGTATCGGCGGCTGCTGGGGTGCGAGAATGTGCTGCTTTTGGGCCGGGTCATCAGCGGCGCCGGCGGCGAGTGCCTGGCGAATGCCTGCCGGGCGGAGCTTGCAAAGACCGGAGAGAAAATGGCGCTTTTCCTGCCGGAGGAGTCCTTCCGCCGGGTGGGGCAGGCTGCAGCTGCGGCGATGCTGGAGACTGCCGCCGAATAAAAATGTATGCCGGGCGACGGGACCATCTTTGTCCCACCGCCCGGCTTTGTTTCGGCAGAAAAAAGCAGGCCTGCGGGCCTGCTTTTTACCGTCTATGCAAAATTCAATCCGTGTGTACATCCATTTGCGGGTAGGGAATGGTAAAGCCTTTTTCCGCAAATCGGTGGCGGATCAGCCACAGCACCTGGCGGCGCACGGCGCTGTGAATGGTGGGCGGCGCTACAATGCGCAGCAGATACTCCACCGAGGAGTCCCCCAAATTGGACAGGCCCAGCATGCCGCAGTCCTCCACGCCCTCCAGACCCTTGACCTCCTCTGCCAAGGTCTTGAGAAACGCTTCCACAGCCGTGGGATCGTCCTCATAGGAGGTGGGGACGGTGATAAACAGCTCGCTGCTGACCTTTGCGGCCTCAAAGATATTCCGGTTGGAAACGGTGACGATGTTGTTCGTAGCCAGCTCCCGGATCTTGGTGGCGCGGAGGGAAAACTGCACCACCTCGCCTATGAGGTCACCGTACTTGATCACGTCCCCCACGGCGAAATATTCCCCGGTGAGGATGTTGGTGCCCATGATGACATCCTTCAGCATATCCTGCAGCGCCAGACCTACGATGGCGCCGATGATGCCCAGGCCTGCCACCAAAGAGGAGACGTTCACCCCGTGGACCTGCAGGACCAGGATCAGCGCCAGCAGCACCAGCAGCCCCCGCACGGAGTTCAGCGCCAGGGCCAGGTAGGTCTGGCGGCGGCCGGACAGGGCGCTGGCGGCGGTGAGCTTCTCCGTGAAGCGGTGGATCAGGTGCCGCAGCAGCAGCCAGCACACCAAAGCCGCGGCCACGATACAGACGCTGAAAATGAACTTGTAGGAGCCAAAATAGGCCAGGACCTGCTCCATGCCGCACCTCCCGGAGATTTTCCATCAGTATAGCACAGGCGGTGCGCCTTTTCAACGCGGACTTTGACGAAAAAAGGAACGAAAAATGAAGAGATGGGGTTTACTTTGCAGCGCGGAGCGGTATATAATACTGGGGCAAAATGACCCGATACCGAGGAGGTATAAAAATGTCCGAGAGAAAAGCGGAGGTGCTGATGGCGGCGGTCATCATTGCCCGCAGCACCTCTTTTGTGTTTAATAAAATAGGCCTGGGCACCATGACGGCCTTCAATATCCTTGCGGTGCGGTTTTTGCTGGCATTTCTCCTGCTGTTTGCCCTGTTCGGCAAAAAGGTGGTGGGAAAGCTGGACCGCCGCACGGTTTTGGGCGGGGCCCTGGTGGGCTTTATCTTTTTCGGCGTGATGGGCTGTGAGATGCTGGCGCTGAAGACGGTGAACTCCGGCACGGTGTCCCTGCTGGAAAACCTGGCCATTATCATCGTGCCGCTGCTGGAGTCGGCCATTCACCGCACCCGGCCCAAGGCCATGAGCCTGCTGTGCGCCGCCATTGCCGTGGGCGGCGTGGCCCTGCTGACAGGCGGGGGCGGAGGCTTTCATCCGGGCATCGGAGAGTGCATCGCACTGCTGGCGGCGTTTTTGTACGCCGTGGGCATCATCGCCATTGACCGCACCAGCCACAAGGCGGACGGATTTGCCCTGGGCGTGCTGGAGGTGGGCTTTTTGGGCCTGTTTGCCCTCATTGCCTCCCTCCTCTTTGAGGCGCCCCGGCTGCCCCGGACCGGCGACGAATGGGGCATCATCGTAGCCCTGGCGGTGGTGTGTACCGGGTTTGGCTACACCCTGCAGCCGGTGGCTCAGAGCCGCATCGATGCGGGCCGCGCCAGCCTGTTTTGCGCCTTGAGCCCGGCCTTTGCCACCATTTTTGGGGCGGTCCTGCTTCACGAGCGGGTGGAGCCCCTGGGCTATGTGGGCATCGTGCTGATCCTGGGCAGCATCCTGCTGCCGCACCTGCAGGTGTTTCGCAGAAAGCCCCGGGCCCGGGCCGTGCTGTTTGACATGGACGGCACGCTGCTGGACACCCTGGAGGATATGCGCGACTCCGTGAATCATGTGCTCACGGCCCACGGCTACCCGGCCCGGACGCTGGAGGAGGTGCGCGCCTTCGTGGGAAACGGCGCGGGAATGCTCATGCGCCGGGCCCTGCCGGACACGGTGGGCGAGGCGGAATTTGCCGCCCTGCTGGCGGAGTATAAGGCCTGGTATCAGGCCCATAACTGCATCAAGACCCGCCCCTATCCCGGCATCCCGGAGATGCTGAAACAGCTACAGAAGGCCGGTGTGCAGGTGGCCATCGTCTCCAATAAGCCCGACCCCACCACCAAGGCCCTGGCCGAAAGATTCTTCCCCGGGGTGCCGGCCTTCGGCCAGCGGGACGATCTGCCCCCCAAGCCCGCACCGGACATGGTGCTTCATGCCCTAAAGGAGCTGGGCTGCTCCCGGGGTGGCGCCATCTATGTGGGCGACAGCGAGGTGGACATTCAGACCGCGTGGAACTGCGCCGTGAACTTTATCGGCGTGAGCTGGGGCTTCCGGGGCCGGGAGAAGCTGCTGGCCATAGCACCCCGGGCCATCGTGGTGGACAAGGCGGCGGAAATTCTGCGGGAGAAAAATTTGCAAATTGTCCGTTGACAAGCCGGGAAAAGGTGCTTATAATATGCTGTAATCAAGAAAATGCATTGACGGAGAAGAGATCTGACCCCCGCCGCCAAAGAGAGGAGCGCCCCGGCTGAAAGCGCTTCGCGGTGAAGACGGATCGGTACCACTCCCGAGCTGTCCGTGAGGAGCGGAACGGGGCCTCCCGTTACAGAGGACACGAGCGACGGATCATTTCCGTAAGCAGGGTGGAACCGTGGAGTAAAGGCTTTTACCTCACCCCTGAATTCTGTCAGGGGTGAGTTTTTTTGTCACCCCAAGAAAGGAGAACATGACCATGAGCGAAGAAAACATCTATACCTTTGAAAACAAGGACTACCGCAGGACCTATTGGCACACCTGCTCCCACGTGCTGGCCCAGGCCGTCAAGCGCCTGTACCCGGAGGTAAAGCTGGCCATCGGCCCGTCCATCGAGGGCGGCTTCTACTACGACTTTGACGCCCCCTTCAACTTCACCCAGGAGCATCTGGACGCCCTGGAGGCGGAGATGCGCAAGATCTGCAAGGAAAAGCTGAAGCTGGAGCGCTTTGAGCTGCCCCGGGCCGAGGCCATCGCCTATATGCAGGAGAAGGACGAGCCCTATAAGGTCGAGCTCATCAACGACCTGCCCGCCGACGCCCATATCTCCTTCTACAAGCAGGGCGAGTTCGTGGACCTGTGCGCCGGCCCCCATCTGGACTCCACCGGCCGCATCAAGGGCAACGCCATCAAGCTGACCCAGTGCTGCGGCGCCTACTGGCGGGGCGACAGCAACCGCAAGATGCTCCAGCGTATCTATGCCGTGGCCTTCCCCAAGAAGGAGGAGCTGGACGAGTACTTGAAGCAGCGGGAGGAGGCGCTCAAGCGGGACCACAATAAGCTGGGCCGTGACCTGGAGTATTTCACCACTGTGGATTATATCGGCCAGGGGCTGCCCATTCTGCTGCCCAAGGGCGCACGGGTCATCCAGCTGCTGCAGCGCTGGGTGGAGGACACCGAGCAAAAGCGGGGCTACCTGCTGACCAAGACCCCCCTCATGGCCAAGCGGGAGCTGTATAAGATCTCCGGCCACTGGGATCACTATCTGGACGGCATGTTCGTCATGGGCGATCCCCACGATGAGACCAAGGAGTGCTTCGCCCTGCGGCCTATGACTTGCCCCTTCCAGTACCAGGTGTACCTGAACCGTCAGCGGTCCTATCGCGACCTGCCCATGCGCCTGGGCGAGACCTCCACCCTGTTCCGCAATGAGGACTCCGGCGAGATGCACGGCCTCATCCGCGTCCGCCAGTTCACCATTTCCGAGGGCCATCTGGTGCTGCGCCCGGACCAGCTGGAGGAGGAGTTTAAGGGCTGCCTGGAGCTGGCCAAGTATTTCCTGGGCACCGTGGGTCTGCTGGATAAATGCACCTTCCGCTTCTCCCAGTGGGATCCCGCCAACCCCAACAATAAGTACGAGGGCACCAAGGAGCAGTGGGACGAGGCCCAGCGCGTCATGGGCCAGATCCTGGACGACCTGGACGTGAAGTACGAGATCGGCATCGACGAGGCCGCCTTCTACGGCCCCAAGCTGGATATTCAGTATAAGAATGTCTTCGGCAAGGAGGACACCCTGGTCACCATCCAGATCGATATGCTCCTGGCCCAGCGCTTTGGCATGTACTATATCGATGAAAACGGCGAGAAGGCGCTGCCGTATATCATCCACCGTACCTCCCTGGGCTGCTACGAGCGCACCCTGGCCTACCTCATTGAGGAGTATGCCGGGGCTCTGCCCACCTGGATGGCTCCCGAGCAGGTGCGCTTCCTGCCCGTTACCGACCGGGCTGCCGACTACTGTGCCGACGCCGCCAAGGCGCTGGAGAGTCAGGGCTTCCGGGTGGAGGTGGATTACCGCAACGAGAAGATCGGCAAGAAGATCCGCGACGCACAGATGGAAAAGGTGCCCTACATGGTGGTGGTGGGTGACCGTGACATGGAAAACGGCACCGTGTCTCCCCGGCACCGCTCCGACGGCGACCTGGGCGCCATGTCCATGGATGACTTTACCGCCCTCCTCCGGGATGTGGTGGACAGCAAGGCCAGGAAGTAAAAAAGAATCAAAAATATCACGAGCGCCCCATTTTGGGGCGCTCGGAGTTTTTATGAGGGAAAAACACTCCGTAGGGGCGACCCTTGCGGCCGCCTGCGGGCGTTGCAAGAGGTACGGTAAAACGGGGCGTCGAGGACGCCGCCCCCTACGGACGCACGACAAGAACCATCCTCCATCGGGCGACCGCAAGGGTCGCCCCTACGAGAAGCATTTGTAGGGCGGGGTGCCCTCACCCCACCGCCTGTTCTGCACCGCTTTCCTTGCAAAAGCCATGTCATTGCGAGGGCGCACCGCGCCCGTGGCAATCCGTACTCCCTCCAGCGAGTCCTTCCCACAAAAAACAGGAGACGGCATTTGCCGCCTCCTGCCACATATTCTTTTTATATGCTGATCTTAGTAGCTGCCCAGGTCGGCGGACTTGTCGCCCTGGGGATCGACGCCGAACCGGTAGTCATTGCCGGGGAGGATAGCGTTGAGGATCACGCCGCACAGAGCCGCGATGGCCAGGCCCGTGAGAGTGATGTCTGCGCCGCCCACGGTGAAGGTGATGCCGCCGGTGGAGCTGAAGCCCAGGCCGCTGACGAAGATCACCGCCGCGATGATGAGGTTCCGGGACTTGGTGAGATCCACCTTGTTCTCCACCACATTGCGCACACCCACGGCGGAGATCATGCCGTACAGAACGAAGCTGACGCCGCCCACGATGGCCGTGGGGATGGAGTTGACCAGCGCGTCAAACTTGGGGGAGAAGGAGAGGATGATAGCGTACAGGGCTGCCAGCCGGATGACCCGGGGATCGTAGACCTTGCTCAAAGCCAGGACGCCGGTGTTCTCGCCGTAGGTGGTGTTGGCGGGGCCGCCGAACATACCGGCTACCGCCGTGGCCAGGCCGTCGCCCAGGAGGGTGCGGTGCAGGCCGGGATCGGCGATGAAGTTCTTGCCGGTGGTGGAGGAGATGGCGGAGATGTCACCGATGTGCTCCATCATGGCGGCGATGGCGATGGGGGCCATGACCAGGATAGAGGTCAGATCAAACTTGGCAATGACAAACTGCTGCAGGCCTACGAAGTCGGCCTTGCCCACCTCTGTAAAGTCCACCTGGCCGGCGATGAGGGCCACAAGGTAGCTGCCCACCACGCCCAGCAGGATGGGGATGATCTTCACCATGCCCTTGCCCCAGATGTTGGCCACGATGATGATGGCGATGGCTACCAGAGCCAGCCACCAGCAGGTGGAGGCGTTGGAGATAGCGGTGCCGGAGAGATTCAGACCGATGAGGATGATGATGGGGCCGGTGACGATGGGGGGGAAGAAGCGCATGACCTTTTGGGGGCCCACCAGCTTGAACAGCAGGGCCAGCACCAGGTACAGCGCACCGGCGATGACGATGCCGCCCAGGGCGTAGGGAAGCTTTTCCTCGCCGGTCATAGTGGCGAACTTGCCCACATCCAGCTTGGCCACCGCCTCAAAGCCGCCCAGGAAGGCGAAGGAGGAGCCCAGGAAGGCGGGCACCTTAAACTTGGTGCACACATGGAACAGCAGCGTGCCCAGGCCCGCAAACAGCAGGGTGGTCTGGATGGAGAGCGGCAGGCCGTAGTTCTGCACCAGGATGGGCACCAGCACCGTGGCGCCGAACATGGCGAACAGGTGCTGCAGGCCCAGCAGCAGCATCCGAGGCACCCCCAGGGTCCGGGCGTCGTAGACGGGGTCGTTGCCCAAATTGTGTTTCTTGTTCATTTTGAACTCCTCCTTTGTTATATTTACATTTTAATTGTAAACGGGCAAAAAAATTGACCGGTAAAAATACCGGTCAAAAAGGAAATATAGAAATGAAAACAGTGACGGCAACAGCCGGACATTTCTTTTTAACAGCAGAAAAATCCATGTCGTTGCCTCCCTTCAAATTTCATCTCGCCTATTATACGGCGGGGAGGCTCCAAAGGCAATTAGGAGTAGAACCAATTATTTTCGGAGACAACTCATCGATTTTTGTCAAAAACCACCGAAAGACGGGGGAACAGTATTGCCGCCACGGCGATCTTCAAGGCATCCCCCGGGAGGAACAGGAGCATGCCGTCCCGCAGCAGCCGCGAAATGCTCCAGCCCTTGCCCAGGTAGCCGTTGAGGATCAGCGCCATGTACGGCAGCCCCACGGCGTAGAGCACCGCCAGGCCTGCCGCGCTGGCTAAAATAATGCGCAGGGGACGGCGACTGCTCTTTGTAATAAGCCCCATGACCCAGGCCGAGGGGATGAGTCCCAGCAGAAATCCGAAGGTGGGCTGGAGCACATAGCCGAAGCCCCCGCCCAACGTAAAAATGGGCAGGCCCGCCAGGCCCAGCAGCACATAGACACCCTGGCTGACTGCGCCCCATACAGGCCCCAGCAGGCACCCGGCCATGGCCGTGAAGAAAAATTGCAGGGTGATGGAGGACACGCCCAGGGGGATCTTGATGAAAGCGCCGATGGCCGTCAGGGCAGCCAGCAGGGCCGTGCGGGCCAGCATTTTCGTCTTCTGATTCATAGCTGTAAACCTCATCAGATAGAATTTTAGTTTACAATATAGGAAAAGTGAAAGCTTGTCAATCCTTTAATGCAAATTTGGTTTACAATTTTAGATTGCGGTGGTACACTATGGTATCATTTGGAGCGGAGGAAACGAACATGAGCCGGCAGCGCGTATGCGCCGCCTTGCAGGCGGCAGAGGGAGAATACCGATCCGGGGAGGAATTGAGCCGGGACATCGGCATCAGCCGGGCCGCCGTATGGAAGGCGGTGGAGACTCTGCGCCGCCAGGGCTATGACATCGAGGCCCGCACAGGCAAGGGCTACCGGCTGCTGCAGAGCCCGGATCTGCTGCGGCAGGATACGCTGGCGCATTACCTGTCTCGGCAGCGGGAAAACTGGCAGGTGCTGGAGACCGTGGACTCCACCAACTCCGCCTGCCGCCGCCTGGCCCTGGAGGGCGCACCCGACGGCACAGCGGTGCTGGCGGACTGCCAGACGGCGGGCCGGGGCCGCCGGGGCCGCAGCTTTCAGTCTCCGGCGGGAAAAGGCCTGTTTTTCTCCATCCTGTGGCGGCCCGACTGCGCTCCGGAGCGACTTTTGCCTCTGACGGCCCTCAGCGCCGTGGCCGCCTGCCGGGCCATCCGCCGGGTGACGGGCGCGGAGGCACAGATCAAGTGGCCCAACGACCTGGTGCTCGGCGGACGGAAGCTGGCGGGCATCCTCACGGAGATGGCCCTGGAGGGGGAGAGCGGCCATGTATCCCATGTGGTGGTGGGCATCGGCATCAACGTCCACCAGCGGCCGGAGGATTTCGGCGGCGGGGTGGCGGACATCGCCACATCCCTGGACCTGGCACTGGGCAAAAACGTGTGCCGGGCGCAGCTGGCGGCGGCACTGCTGGAGGAGATGGATCTCCTGCGCCGGGAGGTGCTGTTTGCCCCGGAAAAATGGCTGGCGGATTACCGCTCGGCCTGCCTGAACATCGGGCGCACGGTGCAGCTGATCCGGGGTGAGAGCCGGGAGCAGGTGCAGGCCCTGGCTGTGGACGGGCAATACGGTCTGGTGGTGCGCCATCAGGACGGAACGGAGGAAACGGTGCGCAGCGGCGAGGTGTCGGTGCGCGGATTATACGGATATACGGAGTGATGAAACATGATGAAAAAACTATGGACATTGTTTTGGACCTTTGCCAAGGTGGGCGTCATGACCTTTGGCGGGGGCTACGCCATGCTGCCCATCCTGCAGCGTGAGGTGGTGGAGAAAAAGGGCTGGGCTACCGATGAGGAGCTGACGGATTATTTTGCCATCGGCCAGTGTACCCCCGGCGTCATCGCCGTGAACACCGCCACCTTTGTGGGACAGAAACATGCCGGGATCGCCGGCGGCATCATAGCCACCCTGGGCGTGGTGTTTCCGTCTCTGGTGATTATTTCCGCCCTGGCTAAGGTCATCACGGCCTATGCGCACCTGGCGTGGGTACAGCACGCCTTTGCGGGCATCCGGGTGTGCGTGTGCGTGCTGATCTTCAACGCCGTGCTGAAGCTGGTGAAGGGCGCTATGAAGGACGCCTGGTGCTGGGGTATTTTCGGGGTGATCCTGGTTTTGTCCCTGGTGATAGATGTGTCGCCTATCCTCTATGTGGTGGCGGCGGGCCTGGCGGGCGTGGTGCTCCAGACCGTGAAAGGGAGGGAGAAGAAATGACCTATCTGCTGCTGTTTTACGAGTATTTTAAGACCGGCCTGTTTGCCATCGGCGGCGGTATGGCCACCCTGCCCTTCCTCTATGATATGTCCGCCCGGCACCCGGACTGGTTCACCGCCTCCCAGATCGCCGATATGCTGGCGGTGTCCGAGTCCACGCCGGGCCCCATCGGCGTGAATATGGCCACCTATGTGGGCTTCCAGGTGGCGGGCATCCCCGGGGCGATCATAGCCACTATCGGGTTGATCACCCCTTCTATCATCGTCATTCTGATTATCGCCGCGTTCCTGCGCAGCTTCCGGGACAGCCGCATCGTACAGAGCGTGTTCTATGGTCTGCGCCCGGCCTCAGCGGCCATGGTGGCGGCGGCAGGCATCGGTGTGGCCGGGGTAGCCCTGCTCAACAGCGGCGCTGTGGGCCTGGCCCTGGTCAACTGGAAGGCCGTGGCCCTGGCAGCGGTGCTGCTGGTGCTCACCCGGTGGGTAAAGCCCACCAGGGGGCTGCACCCCATTCTGTTTATCCTGGCTTCGGCTGTGGTGGGCGTGGTATTTTCCTTCTGAAACAAAAATAAATGGCTGACCATGGTCAGCCATTTATTTTTTGATTCCAATTTGTATGAACTGGTTAAAAATATACGAAACGCTATCACTCTACCGTCCAAAGGCCCAGGCGGCGGCCACGGCAATGACCTCCCGAGCCCAGTAGCCGGGGCCCAAAAGCCAGTAGGACCGGCAGCCCAGGGATCGGGCCTCCAGGCCGCTGGTGCGGGCGTATATGGCCGCCCGGAGCTGATGGAAATTGTCACTGGCCACAGCCACCTCCGTGGGCAGGCCATTTGCCTGGATGATGTCTGCGGCATAGGTGATGTTCTGCCGGGTGTTCAGAGACTTTTCCTCCAGATAGATCCGCCCCGGGTCGATGCCCCGGCGCACCAGCTCATCCCGGATGCACCGGGCCTCGGTGATGATCTCGTCGTCGGCCATGCCGCCGCAGGCCACGCACACGGCATCTAGGTTGGCGGTGAGGTAATCATAGGCGCTGTCGATGCGCTCGGCCAGCATCTTGCTGGGCTGCAGGCCCCGGACCTCACACCCCAGCACCAGCACCGTGCAGGGCTCCCCGGCCTCGGGCCGGTCCGCCGCCTGGCGCACCATCAGCCCCAGGATTACGGCTACGCACAGCAGCCCTGCGGCAAAAAGCGCCAGCAGGCTGCGCCACAGGATGCGGCCCTTGCCGGTGAGCAGTTCCTTGAGCTTCCGGGGGCGCAGGAGCATCCACGCCAGGACGCCCAGCACCGCCGCCGGGAAAAACACCCCGATATGATGTGCACCGATAGCCAGGGGCAGCAGGAAGAACACCGCCAGGGCTATGCACAGCCCCGCCAAAAAGTATCGAAGGAGCCTGCCGCCGCTCATGTCGCAGCCTCCGGCGGATTTTCTGCAATGTGCCCGGCAATGCGCTGCATGATGAGGTCCAGGGCCACCAGGTTGTGTCCGCCCTCCAGCACCACGATGTCGGCATACTTTCTCGTGGGCTCCACAAACTGCTCATGCATGGGCTTGACGGTGGTGAGATACTGCTGCACAATGGACTGCATGGAGCGCCCCCGTTCCTCCACATCCCGCAGAGCCCGGCGCAGGATGCGCACATCTGCGTCGGTCTCCACAAAAATGCGGATGTCCATCAGCTCCCGCAGCCGGGGATCGTGAAAAATGAGGATGCCCTCTACAATGATCACCGGGGCGGGGCGGATGAGCACCGTCTCATCGGTGCGGTTGTGGTCGACATAGGAGTATACGGGGCAGCGGATGGCGCGGCCGGCCTTCAGCTCCTGCAGCTGCCGGACCATCAGATCCGTGTCGAAGGCATCGGGATGGTCGTAGTTCTGCTGGCAGCGCACCTCAAAGGGGACGTCCTGACGCTTGTAGTAGTTGTCGTGATGCACCACACTGATGGCCGGGCCGAAGTGGGCGGCCAGGTGGTCCGTCAGGGTGGTTTTGCCGCTGCCGGTGCCCCCGGCGATGCCGATGATCATGGTATTCATAGGCGATGGTCCTCCGGTTCTATACATTTTATTCTATAATAGAAACTTACTGCGGTCTAACCACTTCTAAGCCCCTGTATTTACGCTATTTTAGGGGCAGTTAGAAGTGGATGAATGCCGAGAAATGCAGGTAATTCGTGCATTATTTCTATACTACTCCTACACCTATATAGAGAACTCTGACGGTACAGCCATCGAAGACAGTAACGGTGACTCCATCATTGGAAAAACTGTGTACTCCATCAAGTAATAAATAGCAATACAGGGCAGTAGAATGTAGGTTAGTTCTGCATTATTCCTACACTTCGGCTCAAAAAGCCAGGAAATACGGGATATTTTGCTTCTATTATAGAAAATTGCGCAGGCAAAAGCAAGGAACAATGTAAAAAAAGGATGAATTTCCATGTTTTTCAGTTGACGCATGGGGAGAAAATCGTATAATAGAATCCAGAGAGTTTACCTGGGAGGATATACAATGCGCCTGCTGAAATGCCCTAAATGCGGAGAGATGTTCTCCGATACATATAAAACCTGTCCCTTCTGCCAAGAGGATGAAGAACGCCACAGCAACAAGCCCGTGAAGAATGCCGGGCGCCGCACCGGCGGCGGCCGGGCCAAGCCCAAGGTGGGCGGCGGCGTGGTGATCGTGTGCCTGGTGCTGGTGCTGGGCCTGGCGGCCTACACCATATTCGGCAGTCAGATCGCCGCGTTTTTCACCGGCGGGAAGGACGCTCCCGCCCCCGAGCCTACGGTGCTGACCATGAATAAAACCAGTGTGGAGCTTACCGTGGGCAGCAGCTTTGCGCTCACGGCGACCGGCGCGGACAAGGTGTCCTTCTCCAGCAGTGATGAGAAGATAGCCGCAGTGACGGCGGACGGCACCGTGGAGGCTGTGAGTACCGGCAGCGCCGTGATAACGGCCTCGGCGGCGGACAGCACGGCCACCTGCCGCGTCACGGTGACGGCGGCGGTGGATCAGCCGGATCCCGTTACGCCGGATACGCCCGATGTGCCTGTCACGCCGGATCCTCCCGCCGGGAAGGACTTGACGCTGCAGTCCATTTATGGTACGACCGGACAGTTTTCCTGCAATGTAGGGGAAACGGTGCCCCTGGAGGTGGACGGGACGGATGCAGTCGTTACCTGGAGCTCCTCGGATACCGGGATCGCCACGGTGGATGTCTCGGGCGAAGTGACGGCGGTCTCCTCCGGAAAGACCACCATTACCGCCTCGGTGGAGGGACAGACGCTTACCATTGAGGTCTTGGTCTGGTAACCACAATCAAACGCCCTGCTCTGGCAGGGCGTTTGAGACTGTCGAAAATTCCTTCGGAATTTTCCGACAAAGGATTTGCAGTCTGCTGCGCGCATAATTTTGAGCCCACGGCTCAAAATTCCACACTGGCAGCCTAAGCGGTATTTTCTCTCGCGCACATGTCGCGAGAGAAAATGATTGGACCGCTTTGCCGCCTGCGGGCGGCAAACTCTGCGAGGCTTTTTTGACAAGATAAAACGCCCTGCTAAAGCAGGGCATTTTTACCGAAAATTATGGGAGGAATGCTTTTGAACCGCAGGGAGCTTTTGGATAAACTCTCCGCCTCGGCGGAGGAGCGGGTGCTGCTGGGCCGCCTGTGGGACGGCTGGGAGCGCTGCCGCAGCCGGAATGTGCCGGAGGTGAGCGGATTTCTCTCCCCCCATGAGCAGGCCCTGGCCGGGCAGCTGATGCAGGCCCTGGGCGTTCGGGAAGGGTTTACCCTTTGGGGCGGCTGCGAGGGCGCCCAGCGCCGGCAAATGCATTTTTTGCCGGACTGGATGGCCGGGCCGGACGAAACGGCGGCGCGGTGCCTGCGATGCCGGTTCTACGAGACGGACCATCCCACGCATCGGGATTTTTTGGGCAGCCTCATGGGCCTGGGCCTGACGCGGGAGAAGGTGGGGGACATTCTGGTGTCGCCCCACTGGGCGGATGTGCTGGTGGGCAGCAGCGTGGCGGATTTCCTTCTGCAGGAATGGAAGCAGGCGGGCCGGGTGCATCTGCGCGTGGAGGAGATCGGCCTGGCGGAGATCGCCGTGCCGGAGCAGCCGGTGAAGCTGATTCGGGACACCGTGGCCTCCCTGCGGCTGGACAGCGTGGTCGCCGCGGGATTTTCCGTCAGCCGCAGTGCGGCGGCGGAGCTGATCCGCAGCGGCAAGGCGGAGGTAAACTGGATGCCCTGCACCAAGCCGGATCTCCCGGTGGAGCAGGGAGATGTGCTGACGGTCCGGGGCCTGGGCAAGTGCTGCCTGGCGGAGGTGGGCGGACAGAGCCGCAAGGGCCGCACGGGCATTACGATGAAACGATTTTTGTGAGGCTACACAAGTATGAACGAAGTTAGAATGTGGGAGTGCCCATTTTATCACAGAGTTGTAGACAGTGACGAATGTTTCGATCTGCACTTGATTGCCATGCGGGCGTTTCGCGATGAAGATTTGGTAAAAGAAGCGGACCGCGATGCGCTGGATCAGATGTGCGAGAAATGCAGAAATTATGAAAAATAGGCAGACAGCCGAATATGGATTCGAGGAGGCGAGCAAATGGAACAGAAGAAAATTGACCGTATTAACGAGCTGGCCCACAAGGCCAAGACCCCCCAGGGCCTGACCCCGGAGGAGACCGAGGAGCGGGCCGCCCTGCGGCAGGAGTATCTAAACAGCATCATGGGCAATCTCCGCCGGGAGCTGGATAACACCTGGATCGTGGATGAGCAGGGCAACAAGCGCAAGCTTACCCCGGGGAAGAAGGAAATGTCATAAAAAAGCGGAGGAGCCACAGGGCTCCTCCGCTTTTGGCTTATTGGCTCAGATGGGCTTGGCGCTGTCCACCACAATGGCCCGGGCCCGGGCCAGGCGCAGGTCGTGGGTCAGGCGCTCTATGGGCAGGTTCTGCTTCAGCTGCTCCGGGGTCAGACCGTAGAGAGCGGACATCTGGGTGTACTTCTCCTCCAACTCCTCGTCGGTGAAGCGGATGTTCTCCAGCCGGGCGATCTCCGTCATGGCCAGCTCAAACTCCACGGAGACCCGGGCGCTGGCTTCCGCCTGGCGGCGCAGATCGTCCCGGGTAATGCCGGCCATTTCCAGGTAGGCGTCCATGGTGGCGCCCTGCTGCATCAGCTGCTGCTCCAGGTCGTGCATGAGCCCGTCCAGCTGGCAGGTGACCATCCGCTCCGGGATCTCCACCTCCATGCCCTCGATGACCTGCTGCACCAGGGCATCGGCGTAGGCGTCGGCGGCCTCCTGCTGCTTATTGCGCACAGCCTGCTCCATAATGCTCCGGCGCAGGGCGGAGGCATCTTCGAACCCCTGGGTCTTGGCGAATTCGTCACCCATGACGGGCTTTACCCGGCGGGTGATTTTGTGGACCTTGATGTGGAACACTGCGTCCTTGCCCGCCAGCTCCGGGGTGTACTGAGTGGGGAAGGTGACGGGGATGTCCCGCTCGTCGCCCACGGCCATGCCGGCCACCTGCTCCTCAAACCCGGGGATGAAGTAACCGCTGCCCAGCAGCAGGGGATATTCCTCGGCCTTGCCCCCTTCAAAGGGCACGCCGTTTACAAAGCCCTCAAAGTCCAGCACCACCTCGTCGCCCATGGCGGCCTTTTCCGGGTGCTTCTCGGTGAGATGGCTCTGCAGATACTCCTCAATGGCGGCGGTGACGTCGTCGTCGGACAGCTCCACCTGGGGCCGGGGGGCGGAGAGCCCCTTGTACTGGCCCAGCTTCACCTCCGGATAGAGGTCGATCAGGGCGGAGAATACATAGCCCTCGGGGCCGATGGCCTCCACGCTCAGCTGCGGGGCGCCGGCCACGCTGATGTCCTCCTGGCGCACGGCCTCCACCAGGGCTACGGGGAAGGTGTTGTTCACCGCGTCCTGATAGAACACGTCCGCCCCGTGCTTTTCCTCCATCTCCTGCCGGGTGGGCAGGGAGCCGTCCTCTTTTTTAAACAGAGACTTGCTCTGCTCATAGGCGTCCTCCAGGGCCTTTTCCCAGGCGTCCTGCTCCACCTGAATGGTCAGCACCACCTGGCGGTTTTCTTTATCCTCTCGTTTCAGCAGCATACTGCATCCTCCTCAGAATTTGACATATAGCAACAGTATAATATAATTGGTGCCTGCTGTGCAAGGGCCGCGGGCGGATAAATTGTTAAAAAATAGTGACAATTGCATCTGCCCTATGGCGTCCGGCAGAAAATATGGTATAATAGCAAAGATGCCCTTGAGGAGTGTAACGGAGGATATTCATGCAAAAGATCAAGCAATTCATCAAGACCCATCCCCACATGTGGTGGGGCCTGTACCTGCCGGTATACCTGGCCATGTACTTCACTGTGGAGCATGTGGTCACCGACAATTACTGGCCCACCCAAACCGCCATTGACAACTATATCCCCTTCTGCGAGTATTTTGTCATCCCCTATGACAGCTGGAGCATCCTGCTGTTCGTGCTGGGTGTGTTTTTCATTGTGAAGGACCCGGAGAGCTTCCGGCGGTATATGTGGTTCATTGCCATTGCCTACACCACCGCCACCCTTTTCTGCTTTATCGTGCCCAACGGCCAGGACCTGCGCCCGGCGGTGCTGCCCCGGCAGAATTTCTGCACCTGGCTCCTGCAGATGACCTGGGCCGCCGATAATAATGCCAACGTGTTCCCCAGTGTTCATGTGCTGGGCGTGATGGCGGCTATCTCCGCCATGTGGCATTCGCCGAAGATGAAAAGAGTCTGGCAGATCATCGGCACCGTGTGGTTTACCATCATTGCGGCATCCACGCTGCTGGTCAAGCAGCATGCCTTCATCGACCTGGCGGCGGCCCTGGTGTGGGGCGGCGTGGTGTATGTCATCGTGTATGTTATCATCGGCCATAAGAGAGATAGAATGGGCCTGCGCTGCGGCGCGGACAGCCCGGAAAGGGAGGCAGACTATGACCATTCCTCAGACACCGGTATTTGACGGGATCTCGCCGGAGGAGTGCCGGCGCATTTACGAGTGCTTCGGCGTGCAGGAGCGGCGCTTCAAGCCCGAGGAGCTGATCTACGACTTTGATTCCGGCCGCCGCACCATCGGCGTGCTGGCCACAGGCTCGGCCATTGTGGAGCGGGTGGACCGGCGGGGGGACCGCACCATTCTGGAGCATCTGCAGCCCGGGGGCGTGTTCGGGGAGATGCTCATGTTCCGCAACGTGCTGGGCGACAGCGTGGACGTGATATGTGAAAAGCCCTGCTGCGTGTGGTTTTTCCCGGAGGAGAAGCTGGAGAACCGGTGCGAAAAAAACTGCGGCCACCATAACCGCATGATCGAGAATATGTTCCACCTTATCAGCGAAAAGGCGTCGGCCCTGTCCGAGCGGGTGGAGGTGCTCAGCCGCCGCAGCATCCGGGATAAGCTGCTGTGTTATTTCTCCCTGCAGCAGGCCAAAAACGGCGGCAGCTTCACCCTGCCCTTTTCCCTCAGCGCCCTGGCGGACTACATATCCACCGACCGCAGCGCCATGATGCGGGAGCTGAAAAAAATGCGCGATGGCGGCGAGGTGCGGATCGAGGGCCGAAAGGTGACGATTCTCGCGGGAGATGTTGCGCGGAACAATTGACGGGACGGAAATTTAATGTTAAAATAGGCTTTGGAACAAACTTCCGGCAAGTAAGACAGCATTTTTCCAAAAGAACTCAACGAGGAAGGAAGATAACGTATGTATCGCATTGTTACGAAAACAGCCTTGAAGCCGACCGTGATCCTGTACGAGATCGAGGCTCCCATGGTGGCCAAGAAGGCCCAGCCGGGCCAGTTCATCATCCTGCGCGTGGATGAAAACGGCGAGCGCATCCCCATCACCATCCATGACTATGATCGGGAGAAGGGCACCGTCACCATCATCGTGCAGACCGTGGGCGCCACCACGGAAAAGCTCAGCCACAAGGAGCAGGGCGACTGCCTGCATGACTTCGTCGGCCCCCTGGGCAAGCCCACGGAGACCGAGGGTAAGAAGAAGGTCTGCGTGGTGGGCGGCGGCGTTGGCTGCGCCATCGCGTATCCCGTGCTGAAGAAGTTCCACGACTGCGGGGCTGAGGTCCACGCCGTGGTGGGCTTTAAGAGCAAGGATGTGGTGATCCTGGAGGATAAGTTCAAGGCCGTTTCCTCCGTCCTGAAGGTCTGCACCGACGACGGATCCTATGGCCAGAAGGGCCTGGTCACCGAGGCGCTGAAGGAGCTGCTGGACGCCGGCAACGTGTATGATGAGATTTTCGCCATCGGCCCCATGGTCATGATGAAGTTCGTCTGCAAGACCACCGCGCCCTACGGCATGCCCACCACCGTGTCCATGAGCCCCATCATGATCGATGGCACCGGCATGTGCGGCGGCTGCCGCCTGACCGTTGGCGGCGAGACCAAGTTCGCCTGCGTGGACGGCCCCGACTTTGACGGCCAGAAGGTGGACTGGGACCTGGCTGTCAAGCGCAACCAGATGTATCACGACTTCGAAGTACACAAGCACGAAGAGGTCTGCAACCTCTTTAAGAAGGAGGTAAAGTAACATGGCTGTGAATATGCGTCAGGATAAGAATCCTATGCCTTCTCAGGACCCCAACGTCCGCAATCATAACTTCCTGGAGGTGGCCCTGGGCTACACCGAGGAGCAGGCTCTGGATGAGGCTGCCCGGTGTCTCAACTGCAAGGCCCACCCCTGCGTGAACGGCTGCCCCGTGAACGTCCGTATCCCCGAGTTCATTCAGAAGATCGTGGAAAAGGACTATGAGGGCGCCTATCAGGTGATCCATCAGACCAGCTCCCTGCCCGCCGTGTGCGGCCGTGTCTGCCCCCAGGAGAGCCAGTGCGAAATGCACTGCGTCCGGGGCAAGAAGGGCGAGGCCGTGGGCATCGGCCGCCTGGAGCGTTTCGTGGCCGACTGGCACAACGCCCACAGCACCGAGGCCCCCGAGAAGCCCCAGTCCAACGGCCATAAGGTAGCCGTTGTGGGTTCCGGCCCTGCCGGCCTCACCTGCGCCGGCGACCTGGCCAAGAAGGGCTATGACGTCACCGTGTACGAGGCATTGCACCTGGCCGGCGGCGTGCTGGTGTACGGCATCCCCGAGTTCCGTCTGCCCAAGACCATCGTGCAGAAGGAAGTGGACGGCCTCAAGGCCATGGGCGTGAAGGTGGAGACCAACATCGTCGTGGGCCGCACCATCACCATCGACGAGCTGATGGAGGAGAACGGCTTCGAGGCCGTGTTCGTGGGCTCCGGCGCGGGCCTGCCCATGTTCATGCACATCCCCGGCGAGAATCTCAAGGGCGTGTACTCCGCCAATGAGTTCCTCACCCGTATCAATCTGATGAAGGCCTATAAGCCCGACTCCGACACCCCCATCATGGACCTCAAGGGCAAGAAGGTGGCTGTGGTAGGCGGCGGCAACGTGGCTATGGACGCTGCCCGCTGCTCCAAGCGCCTGGGCGCCGAGGTGTATGTGGTGTACCGCCGCGGTATGGAGGAGCTCCCCGCCCGTCACGAGGAGGTGGAGCACGCCATCGAAGAGGGCGTCATCTTCAAGACCCTCAATAACCCCGTTCAGATCAATGGCGATGAGCAGGACTGCGTCAAATCCATGACCTGCATCGAGATGGA
>ERZ808246.461-NODE-461-length-34013-cov-3.511603_pt1 | contig 34013 bp, 22 predicted proteins | sample MGYA00521083_ERZ808246 | MGnify/ENA primary metagenome ERZ808246 (study PRJEB31516, sample SAMN03275577) | gut metagenome | biome: mammalia-associated habitat; material: feces | host: Papio cynocephalus | place: Kenya | collected 2012-07-07 ...
TTCGTAAGTCGCAAAAGTCTTGCCGAAACGCATTTTCGCGTTCCATAAAAACTTCGGCGGGCGGCTCGGATCGTCTCGTTTTGCCTGCTCGAAATACGTTTTCGTCATATCCACGGCTTGCTTTTGCTCGTCTCGCATGGCAAAATTCCAAGTGCGATTACCTTCAAACCGCGTTTCCGTCCTTAATTCTTCAATCGCCGTCAGCGCATCCGAAAGAGCGCAACGGAACCATTCGTTTTTGTCCGCACCTGCGTTAAGCTGCAAAAAACCTTTATGCTTTAACAAGCGATGAACGTCTTTATCCGTAAAACACGTTCCGTCGGGGCGCATTGCCGACTCTTTGAACAGGATTTTGAAATTTATCGCCGCCGTATGCAGTTGTTCGCGAATACGCGTTTCGGTGTCTTTTCGGTCGGTATAGCCGATTTTGATATATCCGTCGTGGTCTTTTAAGTCAGGCAGTATATAGCCGTAAATCGTAGGTACAACGGCAGGGCGGTTATGTAAAATTTCGGAAAGACTGATATTATTCGCCATTTTGCTTACTCCATGGGTTTAATCATACTTTCGATAAAATCGATTTCTTCTTGCGATAAATTGTATTTTTTATATAATTCTTCGTCAGTCCACGGTTTTGAGAAATCCTGCATAGGAACGTAATGATATACTTGTTTTGTGGCGTGTTGCGTTTGCTTTCTTATTCCAACCAAACACCTGAAAAACTTTGTTTTTAAATATGACATAGCATTTTCGGCTTCTTTGCTGGTATCGAAAGTCCCTATTTCGAGAAAAGTTTCCGTGCATAACTCTCCTGGCGTAGCCAGGACGGGCGTAGCGGGACCTTCTCCGATTTCACCACAACCATAACTGTTAGTTATAAATAGTTTATATTTGTCTAATCCGTCTTTTTTAGGCAACGGATAGTTTTGGGGAATATATTTTATTACTCTTTTTAGTGCGGCAAGCCCTAAAATGCGGTATCCGTTCTTTACAGGGGTATCGCTTATCGGTGGTAAACCGAATTTTGCAGGACTGATAAAAAAGTCGCTTGCTAAACCATATGGCTTTCTTGATGAAACTATTGTTTCAAAAGATACGGCTTTGTTTTTCCATACTTTGTGCTTGATAGACACCAGTTGCGGATAGCGAATAAAGATATCGTCGTCTTCTTCTACTAAATAACGTTGAGAGAAAATCACGCCATTATTGTCATGGCGATAAATATCACACGTTTTTTCTTTATCCCTTTCCCAAAGAAAATAACAGACTCCGCCTTTTATGTCTACACCGCTAAAACAATCTTCCGTATTTGCAAAGTCGTGTAATACAGTAAAATGTTTATCATGTATAGTTTCTTCTCGGAAATCGTCAAGACCTTTACCTCCGGTCATCCATCTTGCCGGAATAATCATACTCAAATAACGCGGTTTTAATTTTTTTGCCGCTTCTACGAATTTTTGATAAATAGGTTTTGCACTTGCTTGCGCACCTCCGTCGGATAATTGATAAGGCGGGTTGGATATAATTACGTCGAATTTCATATTGAAAATTTTCTCCGGAGTAGTCGTGTGTATAAATTCGTAAGCGTGCGTTTCTTTTCCTTCTTCGCGTTTCCATTGCATTTCGGTCGCGCCGCAATATTTACATTTGCCGTTTGCCCAAACGTGGTTAATGCGGCGATAACGGATATTCCCTTCTGCCGTATCGAAATGAGAAATCGAATAATCACCGTTCGGGTACTTTGAACAATAAAGGCTTCTGCGGGACAGCAAACTTGTGAGTTCCGTGATTGCGATTCCGTAAAGTTGTTTATGGAATATGTGGTCTATGCGCTCTTGTAAATTCGGTATTTTATCCGCCAATCCCACAAGTAAACGCTTTGCGATTTCGCGTAAAAACACGCCGGTTTTGCAAGCAGGATCCAAAAACGCGGCGTTCGGATCGGAAAATAATTCCTGCGGCAACAAATCGAGCATTTGATTTACCACGTCGGGCGGTGTAAACACTTCATCGTTGGATAAATTTGCAAGGCACGACAAAACGTCGGGCGTATGCAATGTTTTGTTTTTGTAGATTTTATCGAAAAAAGTATCAGCCATTTTCCTGTACCTTCCTGTAATGCACGGGCGGATATTCGCATATCGGCTCTGCCATATATTCTTTCGTTACGGGGTTGATCGAAATAAACTCACGGATTTCTTCGGGTATATCGAATAAGGATGGTTGTCCGCTTTTGGGTTTGTCGTTTGCTTTCAGCATTACGTCAAGGCGAAAATCGCGGCGTTTCAACTTTGTTCCGAGCATAAGGCTCCATTCGGGAAAAATTATCGGCGTTTCTGTGTCTTTTTGATTTTCGTCCACACACATCAGCGTTAAGGCATTGCCACATAAAATGTTTTTAGACAGGATATATTTCACGGCTTCGCGCGTTTCTTGCGTAACCGCCTTTTTACAAACCGATTTATACTCTTTATCCCATAGTTTAAAAAGCCGTTCGCGGCACTCCGCCACGTTGTCGGCTAAAATATCCACGCCGTAAACGCTCGTTACCGCCAAAACGGAATACCTCTCGTAATCGTAAGGGTTGGACTTATGCATTTTTTTAACGGTGGCAAGTTTGCGCATTAAAATTTCGGCTAAAAAGTTACCGTCGCCGCAAGCGGGTTCTAAAAATCGGCTGTCTATTCGGTCGCATTCCTGCGCAACCAGATCACACATAGCCTTTACTTCGCGTTCGTTCGTAAAAACTTCGCCGTGCTCGGCAACCCGCTTTTTCGATTTTATCTGTGTTTTTTGCGATTCTATGCCCATTTTACGGTCCTTACTTTGTATTTCCGATAATATTATATCGTAATTGCGATAAAAAGTCAACGCGTTTGCGTAGTATACATATCGTAAAAACGTAGTAAAATTATTATGTGAGGTGCAAATGAACGTTATTGATAAAATACGCAAACTGCAATGGGAACGTGGTTGGACCGACTATAAACTGGCGCAAGCGGCTGATATTTCGCAATCTTCGCTTGCAACGCTGTATGCCCGCCGCACTCCGCCGAAATTAGAAATGCTGCAACGCATTTGCGAAGCATTCGGAATTACGCTGGCGCAGTTTTTCCTTGAAGACGAGCAGATAGAAGTGCTCAGCGAACGGGAAAAGAAAATCCTTTCTTCTTTCCGAAAACTTTCCCCCGAAAAACAACAAGCTTTAATTGAATTATTTTCAGATTGATAAAAACGGCTCCGCTACACCACGGAACCGTTTTTTTGTTTAAAAAATGCGACTACAAATAATTAAAAAGGTGTTTAACTGAAAATTTTTGGTAATCCGACAATTTTTTTTCAATTTGCATAACATATAATCTTGACTTTTATAGGCAGATGTATTATAATATTATTGAAAATAGTCGGTTGACTAACCTAAAAAATCTTGTTAAAGGCGCAAAATGGAAATTAAAAGAGATTTATATCTGACAAAACTTATAAACCGTATGAATAACGGTTTGATTAAAGTTGTAACAGGCATCAGAAGATGCGGAAAATCCTATCTTCTTTTTGAATTGTTCTACAATTACCTAAAAGAACAAGGCGTTGAAGATAATCATATCATCAAACTTGCTTTAGACGACAGAAAAAATAAAAAATATCGCGATCCGGACGTTTTGTGTGATTTCGTTCACGAACAAATCGTTGATGAAAAGCAATATTATATTCTTCTTGACGAAGTGCAGTTTGTCAGCGAGTTCGAGGACGTGCTTAATAGTTTTTTGCATATAAAAAACGCCGATACTTACGTTACCGGCAGCAATGCAAAATTTTTATCAAAAGACATTATTACCGAGTTCCGTGGACGCGGCGACGAAATCCATATTTCGCCGCTTTCATTCAAAGAATTTTATTCCGCTTACATCGGCTCGAAAGAAGACGCGTGGAAACAATATTGCCTTTACGGCGGACTTCCCAAGGTTTTAGAATATAAAACGGACGAAGACAAGGTGGCGTATCTTAAAAATATTTTCGAAGAAACGTATCTGACGGATATTAAAGATCGTCATAAAATTCGGAACGATGCGGAATTAAATGAACTTTTGGACATTCTTTCTTCGGCTGTCGGCTCACTTACGAATCCTAAAAAGTTATCGGACACTTTTAAGAGCATAAAGCAAGTTTCTCTCCATCCTGACACTATTAACAATTATCTTGAGTATTTTGTCGATTCGTATTTAATTTCGCAATCTAAACGCTATGATATTAAAGGTAAAAGGTATATCAATACGCCGTCGAAGTATTATTTTACCGATATGGGTTTAAGAAACGCAAGGCTGAATTTCCGCCAATTTGAAGAAACGCATATTATGGAAAACGTTATTTATAACGAACTTAAAATTATTGGTTTTAACGTAGACGTTGGCGTTGTGGATTACAGAAAAGATATTGATGGAAAGTCTGTGAGGGTACAGGCGGAAGTCGATTTTGTGTGCAATAAAGCTGATAGACGATATTATATTCAATCGGCGTTTTCTATCCCCGACAGAGAAAAAATGTTGCAGGAACAAAATTCGCTTACCCGTATAAACGACTCGTTTAAGAAAATTATTATTGTAAAAGACGCCATTAAAACGCACTACAACGAGGACGGCGTTTTGATATTGAACATGTTCGATTTCTTGTTGGAAGAAAACAGCTTGGAAGGTTGAAAAACGGAGGTGCTTATGATAAATTTATTATCTAATATTCAATGGATTTTTGATGGAATAGGAACAGAACTTATCAGTGTAATAGTCGGACTTATAGTTGGCGGTGGTGTTGGAGGTTGCGTCGGAGGTTGCGTCGGAGGTTGCGTCGGTTACCGAATAGGAACTAAAAACAAAGTAAAACAAATTCAAAAAGCACAAGATAATGCTAAACAGAATCAAACTGGTGCCGTAAATATATATTCGATGAATGAGGATAAAAAAGATGAGCGATAAACAATTACAAAAAGCAGGAGAGAATTCCAAACAAATACAAACGGGTGATATTTTTATTTCAAATTGAATTTCTGAACAAAGAGTAAGAGAAATTTGTTCCGAAATCGCGGGCAAAGCAATTGCAGACAATTCAAGGGAAGCAATTGATATAGCAATGAAACGGATAGATTTTTTTACCGACCTATTGTTGCCACGAATGCAAAGTATAGAAAAAGCTTTTGACTCTTTTTCAGATCCGTCTTTTCAAGTTTTACTAAGAAAAGCTCAGTTGACTGCAGCTTGTTCTGATAGGGATACATAGGCGAATACAAATTTCAGAAAATCGTAGTGCCGAACGGAATTCCCGCTATTATCTCGGAAGAATTATTCAACCGCGTGCAGGAAATTCTCGCAAAGAATAAGCGTTCTCCGGCTCGTAAAAAAGCCGAGGACGAATACCTTTTAACATTGAAACTTTTTTGCGGTAAATGCGGCGCGCATATGGTCGGCGAAAGCGGGACGGGAACTTCGAGAGTGTATCGCTATTATAAATGCGCCAACACGAAAAAGGTACATATTTGCGACAAAAAGCCGGTTCGTAAAGAATGGATTGAAGATTTGGCGGTAAAAGCCGCGCTCGATATTCTGAAAAACGATGAAATCAAGGATTATCTTACCGATAGAATTTATGCGTTACAAGGAGAAGAAAATCCGAGAATCCCGAAACTGAAAGCGCAACTTTCGGACGTGGAAAAACGACTTGCAAACATAATGCAAGCCATAGAACAGGGAATTATTTTCGATACGACGAAAGAAAGGTTCGCCGCGCTCGAAAAGGAAAAGAAAGAACTTGAAATAACGATTTTGCAAGAGAAAATCAAAAAGCCGTTCTTAACGAAAGACCAAATTCGTTTCGGCATAGAGAAGTTCGGAAACCTCGATATTACAACAAAAGAAGGAAAACAACGCCTGATAGAAGGTTTTATAAACGCTATTTACGTTTACGACGATAAAATTACGTTCACGTTCAACTTCAAAGACGGAACGAGAACGGTTATGCTATCCGAACTCTCAGACGGCAAAAATAATTCGGATTTGAAATGCCAAGGTGCACCAAAAACAGCCCAAAATCAAGCATTTTGGGCTGTTTTTTACTCGTTTTAGGTCTATTTATGGCTAACTTGTTGTTTGTTCTAATAAAATTTCGCGATTTTTATTAGAACAAAACGGGGTGTTTATGTTCTCCCCGAAAACACCCGAAAATGCCGGAATATGGCTCTGTTCTAATAAAAGTTCTAATAAAATCAAAAAATTTTGTGCAGGAGCGGTGGTCATTTTTACCGTTATCGACGGTTAAATTTTGTTTATTACTATTGAATCTTTATAAGTTTTTTTTGAATATTTTTATAAAAACGACGAAAAAATGACGCCGATCGGCGTCATTTTTCTACATTTCAATGGGGTTCTTTTTCATTCCTTTAAGCGATTGCTCGTCTTTATACGCAAGATATTCCTCAAGAGAGTCAAATCCGAGTTTTTTCATTTCGTCGATTGCCTGCATAAGTATTTCGACATTTTTTCTGTCTTGTGCGGGCGGCTTTTCTTCTGACGGTTCTTCATACGCTTGCGTAAGAGTCTGAGCCGCTTTTACCTTTGCGCTGAAATCCAAGTGAGAATAAACGTCCGCCGTCGTTCCGAAATTCGAGTGTCCGAGCCTCTCCTGTATTTCTTTCAACTGTACTCCGTTTGCTAAAATGTTACTTGCGCAACTGTGCCTTAAATCGTGCAGACGGATATGTCGCAGATTTTTCTCTTTCAGCAAATCGGCAAATTTTTTCGTCATGTGGTCGGGGTAGATTATTTTGCCGTTTTCCTCTACGCAGACATAATCGAGATAGCGTGTATCGTATGTGTTTCTATTATCTTCTGTGTTTGTATTTTTTTGTTGAAACTTGTGAATTTTTGATAGTTTTTACTCTGTAGCGTAAAAACTCAGGAAAAGTTATTCGCCGATACTCGCTACGTTGACGAAAACGGCAACGTAGCGAGTATCGGCTTGCGAGAGAGTTACAAGTTGTGTTGCAATATGTAAAATTGGAAAATTTCCATAAAGTAAAATTGCTTGCAAAATAAGACAACAAGCCGTTTCCAACCATTTCGTTGAGGTCAACAAAATGGTATCTGTCGATAGCGGCGCTTTTGCAAGGTTCGTATATACCCGACAGGCAATAATCGTATGGATATAAAATTACACCGGGAGGCAGTTTGAAAAACTGCCTCCCGGTGTGTTTTGATGAAGTTATTTTACTATGATGTTAAGAAGTCTGCCTTTTACATAGACGACTTTTACTATCTGTTTGTTTTCGATGCTTTTTGCGACGAATTCGTCCTGAAGGGCGATAGATTTAGCCTCTTCTTCGGTTGCCTCTGTCGGAACGTCTATTCTGGCTTTCATTTTGCTGTTTACCTGAACGGCTATTTCGACCTCGTCTTTCACGAGTGCGTTTTCGTCGCAGACGGGGTAGGGGGCAAGGAAGACGGATTTCTTGTTGCCTCTCATCGACCACAACTCTTCGGCGAAATGCGGGGCGCACGGGGCAAGCAACAGAATGAGCGTATCGACGCATTTTTTGAATACCGCACCGGATTCGTTTTCGCTCGCATCGTATTTATACAGCGCATTGACGTATTCCATAAGTCTTGCGATCGCCGTATTGAACGAGAACGCATCCATATCGCGGTCGACGCATTTTATCGCATATGCCTCGGCATATAACAACTCTTTGTCGTTATGCGTCGGTTCGGGGTGTTTATTGGATTTGAGTTCGCCCGCTCTCAGAACGAGTCTTTCTATGCGGTCGGCGAATTTTGCGATCGATTTTATTCCGTTATCGTCCCACGGACCGCCTTCGGTGTAATTGAAACCGAACATAAGGTACATTCTGAAAACATCCGATCCGTACTGATCTATATAAGTATCGGGGGAAACCACGTTTCCGCGGGATTTGCTCATTCTGTAACCGTCGGGGCCTAAAATTATGCCCTGGTGCGTAAGCGATTTGAACGGTTCGTCGAAATCGAGATACCCCATGTCGCGCAACGCTTTGGTTATAAACCTTGCGTATAAAAGGTGCATGCACGCATGTTCCGGACCGCCGACGTATTTGTCGACGGGCAGCATCTTATTGACGATTTCGGGGTCGAACGGAGCGTTCTGGTTCTTGCTGTCGGGATAACGCAGATAATACCAACTCGAACAGACGAACGTGTCGAGTGTGTCGGGGTCTCTTCTCGCCTTGCCGCCGCAGACGGGGCAGGTGGTGTTCATAAACGATTCGCACTTGGCAAGCGGAGACTTTCCGTCCGGACGGAACTCTACGTTTTTTGGCAGTTCGACGGGTAAATCTTTATAAGGTACGGGTACGACGCCGCACTTTTCGCAGTATACCATCGGAATGGGCGCGCCCCAGTATCTTTGGCGCGAAACGAGCCAGTCGCGCAGTCTGTAATTGATTTTGTGCTGACCTTTTTCTTCGGACGCAAGTCTGCCGAGTATGGCTTTTCTCGCCTCTTCGGAAGAAAGCCCGTCGTATTCAAGGCTGTTTACCAGCATACCGTCTTCACAGTAGGGAAGTTCGGTCTGCCCGCCCGGGCGACGGATGACCTGATTTATCGGCAGGTCGTATTTTTTGGCGAAAGCGTAATCCCTCGCGTCGTGTGCGGGTACGCCCATAACTGCGCCCGTACCGTAAGAATACAAGACGTAGTCGGCGGCGTATATAGGCACTTTTTTATCGTTTATCGGGTTTATCGCATACGCGCCGATAAATACGCCCGTCTTTTCTCTTGCCGTCGATAACCGCTCTATTTCATCGTGTTTGGCGGTTTCGTCGATGTAGTTTTCGACTTCTTCGCGTCTGTTTTCCGTTACTAGTTTTTTAACCAGCGGATGTTCGGGCGCGAGAGCGACGAACGAAACGCCGAAAAGCGTGTCCGCACGGGTGGTGAATACTTTGAAAGTATCGCCCTGTTCGGTTCTGAAGAGTATTTCGCCGCCGAGCGACTTGCCTATCCAGTTCTTCTGCATAAGTTTGGTCTTTTCGGGCCAGTCGAGTTCGTCGAGTTTATCCAGAAGTTCTTCGGCGTAGTCGGTTATTTTGAAGAACCATTGCGTAAGGTCGCGTTTAACGACCTGCGTTCCGCAACGTTCGCATTTACCGCCTTCGACCTGTTCGTTCGCGAGTACGGTGTTGCAACTCGGGCACCAGTTTACGGGTGCCTCTTTGCGATATGCGAGACCTTTTTCGTAGAGTTTGAGAAAGAGCCATTGCGTCCACTTGTAATAGTCGGGCATACAGGTTTTTATTTCGGCGTTCCAGTCGAACATCGCGCCCATGGCTTTAAGTTGTTTTTCCATCGTGGCGATGTTCGCGAGGGTAGACTCTTCCGGATGAACGCCCGTTTTTATGGCGTAGTTTTCGGCGGGCAGACCGAACGCGTCGAACCCCATAGGCTCGAACACTTCGTATCCCTTCATCTTTTTATACCGTGCGAAACTGTCGGTCAGACCGTAATTGTACCAATGCCCGAGATGCAGTTTCGACGCCGACGGATAGGAAAACATTTCAAGACAATAGAATTTTTTGTCTATATTCTTCTTGTTGAAAGAATATAACTTGTCTTTTTCCCATTTTTGCTGCCATTTCGATTCGATCGATTTCATATCCATAAAGCGCAAGTCCTCCTTTCGGAAAGTCGTAATCGAAATTATTTTACCACAATTACGAAAATAATTCCACTAAATTGCGGGGGCGAACAAATAAATCGAAAATTATTTTTTGCGGCTTGTCAAAACGCTTTATTTTCAAACCCGAATGTGTTATCATATAATGCGTTTTCAGGAGAATGCCATGGAAGAATTAGATCCCGTAACAACGTCTGCCGATACGGAAGACGATAACGTATACGGAGTTAAAAAAGATTATTTTCTGACGCCGGTCAACAAGAAAAAAGAGTTTTTGAAAAGCGCGATTTTCGTGTTTTTATCGGCTTTTATATACTCTGCGGCGTTTCACTATTTCGTGTCGTCGTGTAATTTCGCCCCGGGCGGTGTGGGCGGCGTCGTAGCCATCGTCAAAAAACTGATGGGCGTTGCCGACAGCGAAAAGTCGGGTATAGATTACAGTTCGCTGTTGTTTATTCTGGTGAATATCCCGCTGCTTGCGATGGCGTGGAAGAGCCTTGGCAGAGATTTCTGCGTCAAGACGCTTATCACGTCGGTGCTTATAACCGTGTTTATGTTTCTTCTGGATAACGTCATCGACCCCGATTACACGAAATTCAGTATAAGCGGCAAGGCGAACGAACCCGATATAGGTCTGAGGCTTATTTCGGCTATGATAGGCGGTGCGACTACCGGAGTATCGCTGGCATGTGCGCTTAAAGTCAATTCGTCGACAGGCGGAGCGGACATAATCGGTGCGCTTATACAGAAAAAATATCCGCATAAAAGCATAGCGACCATGATTTTCGGCGTAAACGCGGTAATTATGGCTGTTTCGGTACCCGTTTACAAAGAAAATCTGTTGCCGGTATTTTTGTCGCTGGTATTTATATTCGTTACGACGATAGTATGCGACAAGATGTTGCTTTCCAGCAAATCCGCGCTTAAATTCGAGGTCGTCACAGAGTACGCCGAAGATATTTCCAAAGAGATTATAGCCAAACTCGGACACGGCGTCACGGTGACCCCTGCCGTCGGAATGTTCGAGCATCACGACAAGCAACTGCTTATATGCGTCATAAGTCCCAGACAGGTAAGCAAATTCCAGTCGATTATACGCAAATATCCCGATACGTTCGCATACGTCGGGTCGGTAAGCGAGGTAATAGGCAAATTTAACGACGATAAAAAGAAATAATTCGCCTCGTAAGCCGTCAAACGCTTGTAAAATCAAAAAAAATATAGTAAAATGAAAAAGCAGACGGAAATCCCGTCTGCATATGCGGGCATAGTTTAGTGGTAAAATAGGAGCTTCCCAAGCTTCGGTTGCGAGTCCGATTCTCGTTGCCCGCTCCATATTACGGCAATAAAAATATATTGTCTGAAAAAAAAGTCCGGTTTTGCCGGACTTTTTTCATGTCGGAAAATTTGAAAGCGCGTTTACGATTCGGCCATTTCGGGTGTTCGCCCGATAATTTTCAAGGTGTCGTAAAGGCGTTGTTTTATATTCATTTTCAGATCTCCGCGATACCAGTTGCGGAATTCTCCGTATTCGGCGCATTTGCGATAATCGAGATAATCGAACAGATAACCGCACGCCTTCAGTATCGATTTTTTCATGTTTTCGCCGTCGTATTCGTCGCGGTAAATTTTTGCGTCGTGCAATGCGACGTACCACTTGTAAATATAGTTGAGAGTTTTCGCCGACAAAAGCCATTTGATTTTAAGGTGAGTTTTAAGCGGCTCGTCGAGTTTTCCGACCAGGCGTTCAAACCTTGCGCAAATGTCGTCGCTGTTCGCGATAACCGGTTTTATGGCGGCGGCGTATTCGTGGCAGAGCCATTTGCTTAAATCTTTATCGAAATTGTCTGTAATGCGTTTGCCGTAGTCGATAATGCTGCCTTCTTTCAGAACAAAGTCGGTAATTCCTGCCGGCGGGGGCGTTTTCGTGTAGTTAAAGTATGTGCTTAAATGCTTTTCGAGATATTTTGAATCGAGTTCGGGGAAACTTTCGTAGAAATCGATTATCGTACTTTTTACTTCGTCTGCATATTCGCCGAACCGTTCGCTGTAACGGCTTAAATATTCGTCGGGCGAGTAGCGATCCATGCTCCATGCCGATTCGGCGTAAGCCTTTATTTCAAAAACGAATTCGCGCACGTTGGAAACGTTCATAATGAAATAATCGGTGTCGCCTTTGTCATAAGCCCGTTTCATATTATAGTATAGTTTTTTAAGCCCCGTCTGCGGCACGAGGTGCGGACCGCATCCGTAATATTGCAAATGATAATAAATACCGTATTTTCCGTCTTTTTCACGCGGAACGAGGTCGTATTCGTCGCCGTAAAGTTGGGTGGGCGCGGTGTCGGCAAAAACCATCGTCACGTCTTCGGGGAATCTGAGATAGCCTTTTTCGACAAGCGTAGAACCTTCCATCCACAGCGTCGAAGTAAAATGTTTCGCCTTGCCGTTCGTCGCGGCGAGAATTATGTCTTTTTCTTTACGGTAAGCCTTGCTTATGAATTCGCCGCTTTTTTCAAGTACCGTTTCGGTAGGAACGTCGTCCTGCCAGACTGGACGGTCGTCGCCGAACCCGCGCAAGCCTATCTGCCAGACGACGTTATCGTATTCCGACCATTTGTCGACGTAAAACTTCCATACGTCTTCCATGATTCCGGGACATTCGCTATAAGAAAATCTGCCTGTTTTCCCGTATTTGCGGCAATGATTTTCAAATGTGAAAGAGGATACGCCGAGGGGTTCGCAGTGGTGTTGAGAAAGATAAATTCCGCGCTCGGCGACCGCGTCGGCGAGCGCTTTTTCGGGCGGGTTATCGAGATCGACGAAAGTCGCGGGGATAACCATGTTGAGTTTCAGTCGCAGCACGGTTTCCACGACTTTTTCGATTACGCTTTTTGCGACCGTAACGTAATAATAACCGCCGCCGACAAGCCTTGCTCCGCCGCCGTCTTTCCAACCCTGCAATAAGTCTTCGTCGTTTATAAACACGCCGCGGAAACCGAAACCGTCGGGTTTGTCGACGATATGCGTTTCGGGCATTTCCATCGCACTTTTTTTAACGATCGCAAGGTCGTTGAAAAGGTAACACGGGTCGACGCCCAGAAACTTTTCGCTCAACGTATAAATACCCCACATGGTGCCTAAGTATCCGTCGGCGCGGATTATCGCTTTTCCGCCTTCGGTCGTTATCGAATAACTTTCGTCGGCGACGGGTTCTGCTGAAGTCCGCGCGTTTTCTTCGATCACGATGCAGTTTTGCGTTTCTGTTTTAACGATTTTCGGTTTTACGCCGTATTTGCTTACGCGGGCAAAATCGTTTATAAGGTCGTTTACCGCCTTAAAGACGTATTTATTCGTGTTTTTAAGGCAAATATCGGCGCAATTTTTTTCGTTGAATAAAAACATAAAAGTTCCTCGTCTGACTAATTTTTATTGGATTTCGGGGAAACTCCGAATCTTTTTTTGTACGCTTTCGTGAATGCGTCGGCGGAAGAGTAGTGGAGTTTGTCGGCGATTTCGTAAATTTTAAGTTTGCCCTCTTTGACCAGAACGTCGGCGGTTTCCAGTTTACGGTTCAGAAAGTAGTCGCGGAGAGTGCTGCCGGTGGTCTTTCTGAACAGCGACGAAAGATAATTGTAGTTGTAATTGGTGATCTGCGTCAGACCGTTAAGATTTTCAAGGTCGTAGATATTCGCGTCGATGTAGTTCATTATACGGTTGCAGAACCGTTCGTTTTCGGATGCGTTTTCCGAAAAAGCCGAAAGGCTTTTTTCGCCGAATTTACGGATGACGCAGATGATTATGTTGCATATCGTATATAACAGAGAATCTTTGTAATACTCCTGTCGGTTTGCCAGTTCGCCGATTACGTCCACCAGCAGCGAGTGTATCCGCCTGTCATAGATGATCCGCGATTCGGGGTCGGCGTGTTCGATCGCGATTTTCCGCATGGGTTCGCCCAGTTCTTTTTTGTCGATTATAAATGCAAGATGGTCGTATTGAATGGGGTCTTCCACGGACGCGACTATTCCGTGTAAGTCGTTCGGAAAGCCTACGAAAATATCGTTCTTTTGTACCGGTATGTATTTGTCGTCGGTACGCACCGTCGCGCTCCCGCCGTTTACGACGGTAAGTTCGTAATACCCGTCGTGAACGTGATCGGAAACGATCGTTCCCGGACTGCAGTAATATCTTCCCGCCTGTACCAGTTTTATTCCCCCGAGATCGATAGGATCTTCAAAGTACTCGCTGCATATTTTATAACCTTTTAACTCTACCATATCTGAATTATAAAACGCTTTTACGTTTTAGTCAATTAAAAACGCATAAATAGTTTTTTTTCTTTTTTTTGGATATGCAATATGAAAAAAAGACGGAAAACACATTAAAATACGACATTGACTTTAAGTTTATGGTGGTATAGAATTATAACGCAATCGATAAAGTCAGATATTTTCGGCTTGCATATTTGCCTTTAACGGGCAAAAACAGCCGCCGACCGTGGTAAAATAAGTGTCGGGAACTCATAATATATAGAAATCGGTGAAAATTATCGTTGTTTGTTCAAAAAGATAAATTCTTTGCAACAGGCATGCCTGTTGCTTGACAAAAAACTTTGTCAAGCAACGCGCCTTAACGGCAAGAAAATAAAAAAAAGAAAAATATAAGCGAATTTGCGATTAAATGCGCAGATTCGCGAAAAGGAGCAGGAATATGAAAAAATCGCTTTTCAGACGTATCGTCGGGTTGGGGCTTGCCTGCGTCGCGGCGTTATCCGTGACCGCGTGCGGAGGTGGCAAAGACGATCCGACAGACGACCCGAACAAAACCACGCTTAACATTTTCACCTATAAAGCGGGTTACGGCGACGAATGGCTTAATCGTCTTGAAGACGCTTTTGAAACGGCGTATGCCGACGTTTCGTTTGAGGATGGTAAAACGGGCGTCGTTGTCAAACATACTTCGGATATGTTACAGTTCAACGCCGCGCAGGTTCAGAAGTCCGAATATAACATTTTCTTTTTTGAAAACGAACATTATTATAAATATATAGACGTTCTCGAAGATCTTACCGATATAGTGAACGCTAAAGCGGCGGACGAAGATTCGCTTACCGTTCTGCAAAAACTCGATAAACAGCAGACCGATTATTACGGCGCGAAATCGGGCGACGAAACGCATTATTACGCGTTGCCGTCGTATTTCGGTAACTACGGAATAGTCTTCAATAAAGATCTTTTCGATCAGAAAGGCTATTATCTTGCGGCGGATAAAACAAACGGCGCCATTATCGGCAGCAATAAAAACGCCGCAAGAACAAACGGTCCCGACGGTTTGCCCGGTACCGACGACGACGGTTTGCCCGCGACATACGACGAATTTTTCACTCTTTGCGACGAAATATTCAACGCAAACGATACACCCGTATGCTGGCCCGGCAAATACAGGCAACATCACCTCGGAAACCTTATGGATAATCTTGTGTCCGACTATGAAGGCGTCGGGCAGATGCGTATAAACTACGATTTCGACGGCACGGTTGCCAAAGACCTTGTCGTTCTGGATTCAAACGGTAAAGTTACGAAAGACCAAAACGGCAATATCGTTACCGAAGAAAAAGCGATAAACCCGTCTAACGGTTACGATGTCGCGCGTCAGATCGGCAAACTTTATGCGATGGAATTTATCGAAAAACTTATCACCAACGTCAACTATTATAATAAAGACGCGTTTACCGATTCGTTCAGTCATACCGACAATCAGGAATTGTTCCTTATGGCGGGCACCGAAGATTTCGGAACCGACAATAAGTCGATAGCCATGCTTATCGACGGACCGTGGTGGCAGGAAGAGTCCGACGGCGTGTTCAGAGAAATGGAAAAAGCAGATTCCAAATATTCGAGAACCGGTCGTAATTTCGGATGGATGCCGCTGCCCAAAGCCACTGCGGATAAAGTCGGTCAGGGTAATGTTTATTCCGATTACCTCAACGCTTTCGTATGCGTTAAATCGGGACTTCCGGAAGGCGTAAAAAAGGCTGCCAAAGAATTCGTCAGATTTTCCTGCAGCGATGCCATGCTGAGGGATTTCACCGTTACGACCGGCGCGCCCAAGGCATATAAATACGATATGGGCAGCGACATAAATAAACTTTCGTCGTTCTCGAAAGACGTTATAAACTATGTTCACGATTCGGACATAATCTATAAATATTCTTCGAGCAATTTCTATAACGCCAATATATCGAACCTCGAATACGATGTCGTTTATTCGGCGAGAATAAACGGTTCGCTTTACAGAAACGTCGTAGACGGTATCCGCGAAGGAGGGGCGACAGGGCTTTCGTATTTTGAAGCGTTTAACGATTACTTCGGGAAATACACATTCTGGAAATAATCCGATTTTATCTGCGTTCGGGCGGGGCGATAACCTTGCCCGAACCCGAAACATAAGTTTTTTACCTTTTATTTATGACCGGCATCGGGGATTAAACGATGAGAAAATTGAAATTAAAATCATTTAAGAGTGCAAAAAGTCTGTGGTTTTACATCGCCGTTCTGGCGTTGCCCGTACTGCAGTTTTGCATATTCTATATCGCGGTAAATATAAATTCGTTTATTCTTGCGTTCAGAAAAATCACGCTCGACGGCGAAACGAAAAAATATGTTTTTTCATGGACGTTCGATAATTTCAGGAACTGGTTTGCCGACGAAAACGAATTTTTACAACTTGTTCAGACGCTGTTGGTTTCGCTTAAGTCGTATGCCGTATCGCTTGTTATAGGCGTTCCGCTCGGTTTGCTTTTTGCGTATTATATATTCAAAAAACTGCCCGGGGCTATGTTTTTCCGCTTTATGCTGTTCATGCCGTCGATTATAGCGAGCATAGTTCTCGTTTCGATTTTCAGGTATTTTACGGATTACGTCGTTCCCGAGATTCTGAACGTTTTTAATATAGAACTTTCGGGATCGTTGTTATCTGAAAAAAGTACGAGATATGCGACCGTCATGTTCTATAACTTATTCGTAAGTTTCGGCACGACCGTTTTGCTATATTCAAACAAAATGGCAAACATTTCGCCCGAAATAGTCGAGGCTGCCCAGATTGACGGCGCGCGTCCGTCGCGCGAATTTTTCAGCATAGTACTTCCGCAAACCTTTTCGACGTTATCGATATTTCTTGTTACGGGTATTGCGGGTATATTTACCAACGAGATCAACAACTTTTCGTTTTTCAACTATTATTGGAAACCCGACACAGCGACTCTGGGATTTCTTATGTATTTCAGAACGCAAAAGGCAAAGGGCGACATTTCGCAATATCCGCCGCTTGCCGCACTCGGACTTATGATGTCGGCGGTTGCGATTCCGCTTACGTTTCTGGCGCGTTGGATACTTAACAAAGTGGGACCGAGCGAGGATTGAGTATGACGAATATGAAGATGAACAAAAAACATCTGAAAAACAGATTGTCGGTGCTTACAGTCGTAATGCTTGTCGTTTTGATTTTATATTGTGCGGTTCTTCTCGGGATGCTTTTATGGGCGGTGCTTACCGCACTGAAAGAACCGCTTGCTTTCAACCGCAATAAAGTCGGACTGCCGAATCCGTGGTATTTCAAAAATATTCCTTACGTTCTGAAAAACGCCGAAATACGCAAAGAGCAGGGCGTTGTTCCTTTCGGCGAAATAGTCTGGAATTCGGTACTTTATTCGGTGGGTTGCGCGTTTATAAACACGCTTGTAACCGCCGTGGTGGCTTATGCGTGCGCAAAATATAAATGCGCTTTTTCCAAATTTATTTACGGGCTGGTTCTCGTGGTAATGGTCATACCCGTAGTAGGTAATCAGACTTCCGAAATTCAGATGTCGATGAATCTCGGGTTATACGATAAAATGGTCGGAATGCTCGTGATGCGCGCGAGTTTCCTTGGCATATATTTCCTTGTTTTTTACGATATGTTCAGGGCTGTGCCTCCGGCACTCGGCGAGGCTGCCGAAATCGACGGCGCGGGCGACGCTCAGATCATGCTGAAGATATACTTTCCTATAGCAAGCAACACTTTCCTTACGGTATTGCTCATTAACTTTATAGGATACTGGAATAACTATCAGGTTCCGATGGTTTACGTTCCGAATCATCCGACGCTTGCCGAATATGTATTCCAGATAAGCACTTTTTCCAAATATCCGTTCAGCAAGGCGCCCGTGCAACTTGCCGCGTCGCTTATTCTGTTGATTCCCGTGGTCACGCTGTTCTGCTTTACGCACAAGCGACTTTTGGGCAACCTTTCGATTGGCGGTGTAAAGGGATGAAAAACGGAAAACGACCCGAAAACAACAAAAAAATCAGATAAAAAGGGGAATGTGAATGAAACGCAGATTAACTACGATTGCAATTCTTTTATGCATGGCGATATGTTCGGCGGTTGCGGTGTTTACCGTAAGCGCGAATACCGCCGTGTGGAGCGAAGTCGATATTGACGAAGTCTACGCTTACGGCGATACATTTGAAGTTCCCGAACGCACCCTTACAGTCGGATCGACCGAGGTCATGGCTCTTCATACCGTGTCTTTTCCGGGCGGCAGCGCCGTCCGCGGCAAATCGATTAAACTTGGCGAAACGGGTAATTATACCGTGCGCTATTACGCGAATATAGGAAAAGACCAGTATTCGACCGAAGAAAAGTTTACCGTTCAGGGATTCGGATACAGGGTAGACAGTGAGAACAGTTCGGTCGACTACGGCAACTATACCGAATTCGGTGCCGATTCCACGGGGCTTATCGTTAAACTTGCCAACGGCGATAAACTTACTTTCACGAAACTTATAAACGTTACGGCTCTTACGCAGAGCGACGCGCTTTTTAAGTTTTTCATAACGCCCGAGCATCAGGGGGCCGCCGACTTCAATAAACTCACGCTTACTCTTACGGATTCTGTCGACAGTTCAAAATATTTAAGAATCGACATAAACCGCGGTCAGTTTTCTTCCGGCGGCGTCGGCGTTTCGTGGGTTATGGCAGGCGGAAACGGTCAGGATATGGTCGGTTACGAAAAGGGTAAGAAACTGCACGTCAACGACGATATAGGTACGGCATTGTACATTTCGTTCGTGGCGCAGAATAACTCAGGCGACGGCTGGTCGGGACCTGCGTTCAACGTAAAACCCGATATACGTTACGGTGCGATTTCGTTCGACTATAATACAAAAATCGTTTACGCGAATTCGGATATAGTATCCGATCTCGACAGTTCGGATTATTATAAAGATTTATGGCTCGGCTGGTCTTCCGACAAAGCAAGGCTTACGGTCAGCGCGAGCGGATATTCGAGTTCGACAGCAAATTTCTGCGTTACGGAAGTTTTCGGTATGTCTGCCGACGAATTAAGCGGCAATAACTTTATCGACGACGAATCACCCGTAATAACGGTTGACAGCGATTACGCCGAAATGCCCCGTGCGGAAGTGGGCAGGGCATATCCCGTTCCCGAAGCCTATGCATACGACGATTACGCGGGGAACTGCGAAGTTACCGCCGAGGTCGTTTACGGATACCACACCGAATCGCTCGTGACGGTAAGCGTTTCGGGCGGCTCGTTCGTTCCGGACAGAACCGGCACATACACAATAGTTTATACCGCAAAAGACGGGTTCGGCAATACAGCCGTGAAAACTCTTTTCGTTCAGGCAGTAAAAGAGATTCCAGAAATAGAAATAGTTCCGCCGTCGGTTTCTTCGGACGTCGAACTCGGAACGTACGTTGAAATTCCCGAACCGGTCGTAAGCGGCGGCAGCGGGAAAATCAGAATCGAAACGGCGGTTGTTTTCGACGGAGAACGCACCGTGATTAACGGCGGTTTCCGCCCCGAAAACGAAGGCGAATATGCCGTAGAATTTACCGCTACCGACTATATAGGAAAAACAAAGTCCGCGACGCTTAACGTCAGCGCGCACAGGGGCGACAAGCCGTTGTTTATCGACAGCGTTTCTTTGCCTCCGGTTTATATAAACGGCGGCAGATACGATTTGCCGACGCTCTATGCAAACGATTACACTTCGGGCAGTTTGGAACGCGTGCTTTGCGACGTAAAAGTCGTCGACGCGAACGGCGAAAAGACGTATAAAGCGGGCGGCGAATATATCCCCGCGGTAAATAATAACGGCGATTTTGCCGAAATAACGTATTTTTCGGGCAGCGCGGTCTATCCCGCGTTCAACGTTCCGGTAATTATCGGAAGAAACGAAAATACGGTTTATATGTCGAACTATATTTACGGCGAAAAAATTACCGTAACCGCGCGTGACGAAAACGACGCGTTATACACGACGGGGCTTGCAGTAATACCGTCTTCTGGCGATTCCGATTGGATTTTCGCAAATGCATTGCTTAAAAACGAGGCATCGGTGACCGTCGGAACTTTGTCGGGTAAAACGAATTTCGGCGCGTTCGACTTTACGTTTATCGATGCGACAAACGGGAAAAAAGTTACGGTTACCGCAGCGATCGGCTCGTCTAACGTGACGTTTACGCACGGCGACGAGAGTTACGTTCTGGGCTCGTCGGTCAAAAACGGCGGAAAACTCAAAATAACGTATAACAACGGAAAAATAAACGTGGTATGCAACGATTCGACCGCGATGTCGGTTCCGCTTACCATATACGATAACGGCGACGAATTCGACGGTTTTGCATCCGATAAAGTTTACATCCGCGTAAGTACGACTGGCAATAAGGCGGATAGCCGCTATATGGTATTGTCCGTAAACGAGAACACGCTTTCATACAGAAATCAGGATAACAGCGCGCCGTCGTTCGGAATACTCGGCGATTATGGCGGCAAACAGAAAATCAACTCGGAATACGTTATAAGGCGCGGCGTGTGCAGCGACGTGTTTGCTCCCGAGTCGAGCGCGACGCTTACCGTCACCGCTCCCGACGGATCGGTTGTGAAAGACAATACGGGAAAGACGCTGAAAGACGTTCCGATCGACGAAGAATACGTTATAACTCTTTCGCAATACGGTAAATACACCGTTTCGTACGTCGTTACCGAGGTGAACTGGGTCGGCAATCGCAATAAACCCAACATAACGATTACCGTCGACGATGAAGAGGCACCTGTTATAGAATTTACCGGTACGGTTTCGGATACGGCGGATGTAGGCGACGTGATCGTTTTGCCGGAGTACAAAGTAACCGATAACCTTTCCTCCGAAGACGAAATTTCGGTAAGAACGTTCGTTATAAACGCGCAGGGCAGATTTATCGAACTTACGGACGGAGCAAACGCGATCAGATGCGAATATGCGGGTAAATATACATTTATCGTATACGCAACCGACGCTGCTGGCAATTCTTCGTCGCTGACTTTTGAAGTAAACGTAAGGTAAGGTGGAAAAATGAGAAAAAGTATATTCAGATCGATTGTTCTTTTGCTCACCGTTATATTTGCGTTGTCGGGCTTTTCGGCTTGTAAAAAGGACGATAAAACCGATAACGGAAACGTAAAAACCGTCGAAGACGTAAAAGCGCATAAAGTCGAAGGCACTTTGCACGACGTCAACGTAAATTACGACGCGCCGGTCGGTATGCTCTCCGGGAACGGGAAAACGGAATACACGGTGGTTTCGGTTTCGGAATACAGTGTCGCATCGAAGTTTGTAACCAAGCATTTAAGTGCGGCGACCGGGGCGAATTTCCCGCTGGAATTTGCCGAAGAGTGTAATTTGTCGGCGGGGAAATATATAATTTTCGGTTTGAACGACCTTATTAAATCGGTCGTAACGGTTCCCGATGCCGACGTCCTCGGCGATCAGGGGTATTACATTAAAACCGTAGGCGACGACGTGCTTGTGTATTGCGTAAGCGAAAACGGCGCGCAACTCGCGGCTATCGCACTTCTCCGCGCGCTTGTCGGATACGATATGATGTCGGGCGACTGCGTTATATACGAAAAAGCCGGCGACGTTCTGCCGGCGATAGAGATAGCCGAACGCCCCGACTACGAATTCCGCATTAACAGCAACGAGATGAAAGGCGATGCCAAATACGGCATGGGTTTCTCTCAGAAATCGGGAATGCTGCAGACGGATATAGGCAACGTTCATAACCTTTACGACTTTTTCACGCAGGAAGACGTTGACAATCACGAAAAATGGTTTTCCGAAGGCGCTATCGTACAAAGAACTGCGACGGGCGGCGGTCTCGAACGCGTGCGTATAGGTCAGCCTTGTTTCACCGCGCACGGCGACAGTGAAGAATATGAGGCTCTTCTGAATCATATGGCAGATCAGATAGTCGATATTTTGAAGAAAAAGCCCGACATTCTGAACATGCGTATATCGCAGAACGACGTTCTCGGCGAAAACACGACGTGGAGATGCACCTGCGCCGCATGTAACGCAAGTTACGATTATTACGGAACTTTGGGCGGGGCGATGCTTTCGTTTACCAACGACCTCGCGAAAAAGGTGTATGAGTATATCGACGCAAACGAACCCGGCAGAAATTTCAATCTCATAGTTCTTGCATATCAGGAGGCTTTGCAGGCACCCGTACAGCGAAACGGCGGCAGATACGTCCTCGACGAAAAGGGTAAGGGTATACCCGAAATCCGTTATACTTTCGACGAACGGGGCAATAAAACGGCTGTCACGGACGAAAACGGTCAGCCCGAAAAACTTGTCTGCGGGCGCGGCGTCGCATATGAATTCGCGGCGTCGAAGGCGAACTGGATTCATTCGTTTTACGAGTCCGAAAACAGAGAATTCGCCTCTGCGATAGAGGCGTGGGCTGGGCTCGGCTCGTCTAACCTCTATGTCTGGTCTTACGAAATAAGTTATTATCAATATCTGTATCCGTACAACAACTATCAGATACTTCTTGACAATTTCAAATATTTCAAAGAATTCGGCGGCAACTACATTTATCCCGAGGGAACGTGGGAAAATCAGAACAACCCCGGTTTTGCAAAATTGCGCGACTATATCAACTCGAAGGGTATGTTCGACGTAAATTCGGATTATAACGAACTCGTCGATAAATTCTTCAAGTACTATTTCGGAGACGCCGCGCCGATCATGCGAAAGTACTTCAACGAAGTGCAGGTTAATTTAACCATAAACGAAAGCATTACGAGCGGGCGCGTTCACGCATACAGTCTGGCGGATAACCGCGTATGGCCCGAGGCTCTCGTAACAGGCTGGATCAATTCGTTCGACGACGCGCAGAATTTAATTCTGAAATATAAGGAAACAGACGCCGAATTATACGAGACGCTTTCAAAGCATATTCTGATCGAATCGTTGTTCCCGAGGTACGTTTTATGTACCAGATACGATAAATCTTTCAGCGCGAGCCAACTTAAAGAAATGCGTAAATCGTTCCTGAAAGATTTTGAAGACCTCGGCAACACTACTCATCAGGAGCATTATGTGATTTCCGACGTTACTTCATCGTGGAATTTAGACTGAGGGGGCTGACGATTATGAAAAACAGATTGTTGAAAATTGCCATTTCTTTAATCGCGGTAATGTCGGCATGCGTTGTGTCCGCGGGTTTGCTGTTCGGCTGCAATAAGACGTCGGATAACCCGGGAGATTCGTCCGGCAGCGATAAAACAATCGTGACGATTTCGACAGAGAACGCAACCGTCGCAGAGTTTGAAACCATAAAACTTTCGGCAACCGTCGAAAACGGTACCGATGCGGTACGGTGGAGCACGAGCGACGGTTCTGTCGCTACCGTAGACGAAAACGGGCTGGTGCGCGGATTAAAAAGCGGCAGGTGCAACATTGTCGCCGTCGCGGGGAAAGCCATGGCAAGTTGCGCGCTGACCGTAACCGAAAGCGTTTATGCGCCGGTAATTAAAACCGCGGATAAAATCACCGTCGAAATCGGAAAGAGTTACGTCGGCAAAATAAGCGTTACGTTTAAGGATGAAGACGTAACCGAAAAAACAAAAATCGAATGGTCGGTCGCAAGCGGATGCGATCGGATATGCGACGTCGTAAAAGGCAACGGAACGGTTACGTTTATCGCAAAATCGCTCGGAGATGCCGATTATTACGTTTCGGCGACATATAACGGCGTGTTCGTAAACAAAAGCGTATCCGTAAAGGTTATCGAACCGATAGCGACGGTTGTTCCCGAAGGAAATGTTTCGGTTGGCGACGACGGTTACGAGGTGAAACTGTTTACCGTGGCAGAGGCGGGGCAGACCGAAATGCCGTTGAGTTTTACCGCTTACGAGGGAAACGACGTCATTAAAAACGCCGTTATAAACTGGGATCTCGATTCCGAATGGTATGACCCGAATATAGCCGAAATTACGGGATCGAACGGAAGTTATACGGTTAAAAAAGTTTCGGCGGGAACGACCGATATTATCGGAAACTATCGCTCGCCGAACGGCAAAAACGTAAGGGTCGCGATAAAAGTTATCGTCGAAAAAGCCGTAAAGGCACTCGATATTCGCCCCGAAATCGAGGTCGAAGATCTGAGCCCGCTGGTTCTTCCCGATTCGTTCAACGAAAATATTCTATCGCTCACGTTAGACGGTGTGAACGTTTATTCTTCCGTTTCGGGCAAAAACGTAAGTCTTAACAAGGCTAAACTTCCCGTGTCGGCGAGTAAACTCGGCGCGAGGGAAATGATACTGTCGACCGCCGACATCGACTATAAATTTACCGCGGATATTTACACGCTTAAAATAAGCAATAAGGCGGAATTCGATAAAATGCGCGACCTTGCGCGCTCGAACGGCGACGTGACGAACACCGGCGTGTTCGACGGTTACTTCGTGCTTGACGGCAACATCGAATATAACGCCGAATTCGTTTCGATGACGGACAGCGGCGAAATCTGGAGCATAAACAACAAACTCGGCGGTGCGGGTTGGAACGATCCGTCGAGATACGGATTTAAGGGAGTTTTCGACGGTCGCGGCTATAACGTCAACGGAATTACCGTTAAGGCACGCACCGGAGATAAAGAAAGCGGCGGCGTATTCGGATTTACCAATAACGACGCGATTATCAAAAACGTTTCGTTCACAGACGCGGGCTTGTACGAAAACAACGGCTTTATCTGTTCTTACGGCGGCGGACTTATCGAAAACGTCGGTATAACTTTCGCAAAAATAGGCATGGGCAACGAAAACAGAGATTTGTTCAGCACAAACGGAGACCCCAGAACGATGGGCGCATTCTTTTCGTGCGGGGGTTCGGAATCGGCAAAGGTCAGGAACTGTTTCGTAGACGCTTTGGGCGCGGATATTGCTTATGTTACCAACAAAGACAGGTCGGACCTTGCAAACGTGATTTTGGGCACAAGGACTAAAAACGTCGAAAATCTCGTGGTCGCGTGCGACCATGCCCGCGCCGAAAAAATATTGACCGAAAGCGGTGCGTCCTATACCGTCGTGTCTTACGGCGACTTTTCGTCTTCGGTTTCGTTAAGCGGTGTAATAAGCGAATTCGACGACGATATATGGACGGTTATAAACGGCATACCTTTCGTTAAACATACCGTCGAAACGATTGACGTGAATCGGGACATCGAGTTTATTCAGATTGCGGAAATGATCGCGTTGGGCGGCAGTTCGGCGATAAAGGTAAATACCCGCTACGCCCGCATTACGGCGGAAGGACTTTACGGAGGCATTACGTTTGAAAACGGCATAATTTATGTTCCGCAGGACGCCGGCGCGGGCAATATCACGCTGAATGCGGTTTCGTATCTCAACGGTTCGCATGTAACCGTCGAAATCGAAATAGCGGATTCGCGCAGCGTAACCGTAGGACATGAGAGACAGATCGTCGAAACGACCGCAAACGAAATAGACCTTTCGTTCGCAGGCGAATACGTCGGCGAGAACGCAACCGTGACTTACGGCGGCGTAATACTCGGCAGCGGCGTCGTGAATAACGGAAAACTTATCGCTGATCTGACGAAAGCAGGCAAAACCGGCGAGATTACCCTCGAAATCGTATCTAAAAAGAATGACGTATATTATACGTTCGGCTATAACGTTCTTCTGGTTACCAAAATTATCCGCACCGCAGACGATATGGCGGCAGTCAGAATCACGACGGATCAACTCAACGCTTATACTCCTATCGAAGGGTATTACGTTCTCGGCAACGACATAGACTTCGGCGGAACGCAACTCAGTATCGACGTGGCGAATACTCTCAGTAAACAGCCAAGTAATTTCTGGAATCAGAGTCAGGGTTTCCGCGGAACGTTTGACGGACTCAATCATAAGATTACGAACGTTAAGGTCGGTCAGGGCGGGATATTCGGATTTGTAGGTCAGGGTGCGATTATTAAAAACGTCGACTTTGAAGACGTTTCGTATGCAGGCGCATACGGCGGATCGCTGTTCGGTTACTCGGTTATCAACGCCACCGTACAAAACGTAAATATAAAGGTATCTTCGTACACGGATTGTTCCATAGATCAAAAGTCGCAGGGACTTTTAGGCGCAAGATATGTCAGCGGATGTAATTTTATAAACGTTACGATCGATGTCGGTACTTGCGACGTTTACTCCTTGTTCGGAAGAGAAATTAAAGTAAATTCGTACAGTAACGTTGAAATCAAAGTAAAATCTTATACCATGTTCGGTTATGAGGGTGCAGGCGTAAACACCGCGGATAAAACCGTTCCGCCGGCTAACCTGAAAGTCACGATCGTCGCATAAAGTAAGATTAAACCTCGATAAAAAGGATCAAGCGCTTTTTGCGTTGTCAATAAAAAGGATAACCCGTAGACGAGTTATCGAAAAATAGGAGGAGAAAATGAGGAAACTCAAGACATTGTTGGCGGTTCTGTGTACTGCCTGCGTCGCGTTTGCCGTTGTTGCATGCGGCGACAGTACCGAAAAACCGACAAAGAAAACCGCGGTAGCCGCGCCCGTCGTAAATTCTAAAGTTTACAACGGCGAAACGCAGACCGCAACCGTTACGGCAAACGAGGCTTATACCGTTATCGAAAATAACGGCGGCGTAAACGTAGGCGAATATACCGTCGTGTTGAAACTGACCGACGAAACCGTTTACGAGTGGGAAACGCCCGACGAATCGGACGAAACCAGACTCACGCTTAAATTTGCCATTACAAAGGCGGGCAACTCGATAAGCGGACTGACGCTTGACGGCTGGAGAACCGGCGAAACGGCAAATATTCCCGTCGCCACCGCAGAGTTCGGAGAAGTGCAATATGCTTACTCGACCGAACAGAACGGAACTTATACCGAAACCGTTCCGACGACGTCAGGCACATATTATGTAAAAGCGTTCGTCGAGGCAACCGAAAACTACGACGGAGCGGAAAGCGTAATTTCGTTTGTAATAATAAAAGCCAAAGAAGAAAATGCGGTAACGGTTTCCGCGGCAAACGTTAAATACGGAGAAAACGCCGCGCCCGTCATAACCGCAGACGCTACTCACGTTCCGGACGGTGCGCAGATAGAATACACTTATGCGCTTACGTCGGACGGAGAATACGTTTCGTGGGATATAATCGAAAAGCGCGCGGGTAAATATTTCGTAAAAGCCACCGTCGCCGAAGATGACGATTATAAAGGGGCTTTTGCCATCGCCGAATTTGAAATGTTAAAGGGCGATAACGCGATAAACGATTTCGTCATCGACGACGTCACCTGTAAGCAAAATCCCGTTTTAAGCGCGACGGCGACCGCAGGAACTGCCGTCACTTATAAATATGCGACCGCGGCAGACGGCGAATATAATGATATGCCCGCAGACGGATTCGTCGCAGGAACTTATTACGTTAAGGCGTACACCGCGGGTCACAAAAACTACTCGTCGGCAGAAAGCAATCCCGCGACGCTCACCGTCAGACATTCTTACGCATGGGCAACCGACGAAAACGGTAACGATTATCGTGTATGCGCATGCGGCGACAAAGAACAATTCGTTATAACCCCCGCCGACGGCATACTCGAAAAAACCGAAAGCGGATACGCGCTTAAACTTTACAGTGCGGAAGAAGAAGGAAAGGTCAATAAAGTAACCGTTTCGTTTACGGTAACTATCGGCGAGACCGAAGTCGATAAGGCGGTTATGGATTGGAAACAGTCAACCGCAGGCATTGTCGAAATCACGGGCGACGGCGAATATACCATAAAAATGGCGGCGTTGGGCGAAACCGTTTTAACAGCGACTTATACGAACGCGGACGGCAAAAAGGCTCACATAACCATAAGCGTAACAGCCGAAAGAACGACCAGAGAGGTTACCGTTGCGCACGAAACCGTTCTTGCCGATCTGGCGACTTTCGAAATCGATCTTGCATTCGCAAGCGCGTATTACACCGAGAGCGCAAGCATAACTTACGGCGAGAAGGTTCTCGGAAACGGTGCTTTGAGCAACGGAAAACTTGCCGTAAATTTAAGCGAAATCGCAGAGACCGGCGAACTTACGTTTGTCGTCAATACCGATAAAGACGGCGTGTACTACACGTTTGACTTAAACGTTCTTTTTGCGACCAAAATCATCCGCACCGCAGGCGATACGGCGGCGGTAAGAATTACTGAGGATCAACTCAACGCTTATACGCCTATCGAAGGCTATTACGTTCTCGGTAACGATATAGATTTTGCGAACGCGCAACTCAGTACCGACTACGGAACTGTTCTCGGTAAGTTGACAAACAACTTCTGGAATCAGAATCAGGGTTTCCGCGGAACGTTTGACGGACTCAATCATAAAGTTACAAACGTTAAAGCGGGTCAGGGCGGAATATTCGGATTTGTAGGTCAGGGTGCGGTCATTAAAAACGTCAACTTCGAGAATATTTCGTATGTAGGTGCATACGGCGGTTCGTTATTCGGTTTCTCTGTTGTCAATGCCACCGTACAGAACGTAAATATTCAAGTGTCGGCATATAAAAATGTAACGGGTAACCCCGAATCGCAAGGTTTCTTCAGTGGAAGATTTACTGTCGGCAGTACGTTTAACAATGTAAAAATCGACGCTCTCGCATTTGATGTTTATTCTTTATTCGGAAGAGAGTTTAAGAGCGGAACTTTCACAGACGTTGAAATTAAAGTAAAATCCTATACCATGTTTGCAGATATCGGTGATGGGGTAAACACTGCAGATAAAACCGTTGCTCCCGCAGGCGTAACCGTAATATCCACAAAAACCATTGAAATCGAACACGAAACTGTCTTGGCAGAAACGACTACCGACGAGATCGATCTTTCGTTTGCAAGCGAATATTTCGGCGACAGTATAAGTTTGACCTATAACGGCAAAGTTTTGGGCGAAGGCGCGGTTTCCGACGGAAAACTTGCCGTCGATTTAAGCAGAATCGCCGAGACGGGCGAACTTGTTTTCGTTGCCGCGACTTATAAAGATAACGTTATTTATACGTTCGACGTAAACGTTATTCTGGCGACAAAGATTATCCGCACTGTGGACGATCTCGATGTCGTAAAAGTAACGCAGAATAACATTGATACTAATACTTCGATTTACGGTTATTATGTTCTTGCCAACGATATAAACATTAAATGGAGTAAAGACATGACTTCGAGTCTGACTTATAATTCTACCGTAGCGAATTGGGATCCTAAATTCGGTTTCCGCGGTACGTTCGACGGTCTTGGTCATACTATATCCGGTTTTGCCGTCAATACAAACGGTATGTTCGGGCATGTCGGCAAAGGTGCCGTCATCAAAAACGTCAAGTTTGATAAATTCAAGTATAACGGACAGTATAACGGTGCATTGTTCGGCGGAACAGTAAGGGGTGCCGAAATAAGCAACGTTACCCTCAGCAACGTAGAGTATGTTAACATATCCGATGCTAATAATGCGCATTGCCAGGGATTTTTCGGCTCTAGATTTATGCAGGATAATAAGTTGACCAATATAAAAATCGATGCAAGCGGATATGACGTGTACACGATTTTCGGTTACAATATATCCAATAATACCTACAGCGACGTTGAAGTAAAAGTAAAATCGTTTACCATGCTCGGCTATAACGGCGATACCCGTAACGAAACGACGATGGTCCATGAATTGGACGGCGTAACCGTTATAACAGCGGATACCTCTGCCGAGGCGTAATCAATCGGTAAAACCTAAAACAAACGGCGTTGCCGTCGCCGACCGAAATTCGGCGACAGCAACTGCATGTAAACAGTTAAAAACTACTATTTATGAAATTAAACTTTGAAGAATATAAAAGCAAGGTTTATGCCTGCTGGACGGGTAAAAACATAGGCGGAACGATCGGCGGACCTTTTGAGGGTAAACGCGAGATTTTAAGCGTAACGGGTTTCAGTACTCAAGCCGGCGAACCTCTGCCCAACGACGATCTCGATCTGCAACTCGTGTGGTTGCACGCGGTCGAATCCGAAGGACCTAAAAACATCACCGCCGAAGTTCTGGGCGAATATTGGCTGTCGTTTATAAGCGGCTACTGGAACGAATACGGCATTGCGAACGAAAACATGCGGAGAGGAATAATTCCGCCTCTTTGCGGCGATTTCGATAATCCGTGGAAGCACTCCAACGGGGCGTGGATACGCACCGAAATATGGGCGACGCTTGCGCCCGGTTATCCCGATCTTGCCGTTCGGTTCGCATTGGAAGACGCAAAGGTCGATCACGGTGCGGGCGAAGGGACTTACGCGGCTGCGTTTGTCGCCGCAATCGAAAGCGCGGCGTTCGTGATTTCCGACGTAAACGAACTTATAAAAATCGGGTTATCGAAAATTCCCGAGGACTGCCGCATGGCTCGGACGGTACGGCTTGTAATACAATGCTTTAACGAGGGTAAAACGCCTACGGAAACGCGGAATATCGTTCGGGAGACTAATGCGGATATAGGCGACGGGTGGTTTCAGGCACCGTCAAACGTCGGGTTCGTCGTAATCGGTTTGCTTTACGGCGGCGGAGACTTCAAAAAGTCTATGCTGACGGCTCTTAACTGCGGCGACGATACCGATTGCACCGCAGGCACCGTAGGTTCGATAATGGGTATAATTTACGGCGAAAAGGGCTTGCCCGAAGACTGGCGCGAATATATCGGCGACAGGATCGTTACGGGAACGATAAACCCGTGCATTGCTTTTCCGTTCGTAAAAACGTGCAGAGAACTGACCGACAGGGTATGTTCTCTCGCACCTGCCGTTCTGAGGCTTAATTCTGCCAATGCTCCGACGGTTGAGTTGAGCGACAAAAACGAGGTCTCTGCCGAAGAAATCAAGAAACTTTTCCTGCCTTACGGCAAAGCCGAGGAAACCGACGAAATGCGTGCATCGCTGTTTTCGCTTAAAGAAAACTCGTTTGCAAAAAAGGTCGGCTGTGTAACCGTCGTATTAACTTACGAAAACGGTCTGAACATAGAAAAAAACGAAGAAAAAATCGTATCGCTTAAGGTAATAAACAATGTAAAGGCATACGGAAATCTGCCGCACTCGGCGAGGTTCGCGCTTTGGCTGTCCGAAGGTTTCGAGGCGGATAAATCGTCGTTCGACGTATTCGTGCCGCACTGGACGCCATTTACGCCCGACTGCGTGTCCGACGAAGTAAAAATCAAAATAAAAGCGGGCGAAAAATTAAACGCGATAAACGAAATTCTTATCGGAACGAGCGTGAACGGAAGATATGCGAAAGAGTATATTCCGCTTGTGTTTATCGCCGCGAAATAACGGCTTAATCAAACGGATAAAACAGTTTTATGAAAAAAATCGTATATTTACCCTTGGACGAAAGACCTTGCAATTATGATTTTTGCGGGTTTATGGTGCAAAATAACAACGAAATAAATTTTGTACGACCTGAAAAATCGGATCTGGGCTTAAAAAAAACGCCTGCGGAATATCTTTCGGTAAAAAATTTCTTATCGCGCGAATGCGCCGACGCCGATTATCTTATTCTGGCTGTCGATATGCTTTTATACGGCGGAATCGTTCCGTCAAGGTTGCATTATCTGTCGCAGGAAGAAATTTTTTCGAGGGTTGACTTTATCGGGACGTTGAAAAAATCCAACCCGAAATTAAAAGTGTTCGCTTTTTCGCTGGTGATGCGTTGCCCGACATATTCGTGCGGCGACGAAGAACCCGATTATTACGAAACGTACGGCGAAAAGATTTTTCTCTATGGCGTAAACGAACACAAGTTCATAGATAAACTTATCACGAAAGAGCAGTACGAAACCGAAAAAGCGCATCTCGACGTTCCGCAGGAGTATTTACGCGATTATGTTTCGAGAAGAAAAATAAATCTGGCGGCGCTCCTCCGAACGCTTAAACTCGTCGGGAGCGATATAGACGAATTTACCATTTTGCAGGACGATTCCAACCCTTACGGATTTACCGCGCTCGACCAGAAAACGGTAAGAGAATTTACCGAAAGCGAGGGGATAAATATCGACGTACATCCCGGCGCGGACGAGGGCGGGCTTACTCTGCTTAGCAGGGTTTTAACGAAAATCAAAGGTTACTCACCCAAAATCTGCCCCGTTTATCCCGATGAAAAATGCAAAAACGTAATTCCGCTGTTTGAAGACAGAGAAGTATACAAAAGCATAGAGGCGCAGATAAAAAGCGCGGGGGCGACGGTTACTTACGGCGAAGACGCGGATATATATCTGTTCTGCAATCTTCCCGTCGGCGAAATGCACAACATAGACAATCTTTCGGGCAAGCAATACGATGACAGAAATTTGCCCGCATTTGCGGAAAAAGCAAAAAGCCTTTATACGCAAGGCAAAGCCGTCGCGATTGCCGATATAGCGTACAGTAACGGCGGAGACGTTGCGTTTGCAAAAATGCTTTCAAAGTTCGTCGGACTTCTTAATCTCGGCGGATATGCGGGGTGGAACACTTCGTCGAATACGCTGGGCACGGTTATTTGTCAGGCGGTATTCTTTCATTTTTACGGCAACACGAAAACGCATCGGCTTTTTACAGCCGAAAGAGTTTATGAAGACCTGTCTTACTGTGCGCATGTAAGAAAGTATATATGGGATAACGAACTCGGAAAACTGCATTGTACATATTTTAATTCCAACGGTCAGAGGGGCGCGGCGTCGGAAAGGGCAAAGGAACTTCTGTATGAGTTCACGAGCCGCGAATTTCCGGAAATATACGAAAAATACAGAATCGCCGATTGCTATCTGCCGTGGAGCAGATTGTTTGAAATAGGGTTAAAAATCGAAGAGAGATAAAAAATGAATATCGAAAAAATCGAAGAATACAAGAAATTTTATCACGATACGTTGTTGAACGACGTAGTTCCTTTCTGGGAAAAATCCGACCTTATCGACAAGAAATACGGCGGTTTTATATCGAGTGTAGACAGAGAGGGGAAAAGTTACAACGACGACAAAAGCGTGTGGTTTCAGGGCAGATGCCTCTGGACTTTCTCTAAACTCTGTAATCTTTACGGCAAAAAGCCCGAATGGGTTGCCGCGGCGAACAGCGGAGCAGAATTTATCAAAAAGTATTGCATAGATACCGACGGCAGAATGTTCTTCACGGTTACACGCGACGGACAACCTTTAAGAAAACGCAGATATTTTTTCTCGGAAAGTTTCCTGGTCGTAGGTTTCGCCGAATATTCGCAAGTCACGGGAAATCCCGAAGACCTTGCGTTGGCGGAAAAGTATTTCGATCTGATGTATAGAATATACAAAAATCCCGAAAGCGATCCGTTCAAAATCACGCCGAAAGAAAATGCGGCGGTTCGTTCGCTTCATTCCAACGCCTATCCTATGGTTTTGGTAAGTTCCGCTCAAACTTTGCAACGTATAACGGGCAAAAATGAATATTATGAGAACATTATTCAAAAAATAATCAAGGATATGATTACTCTTCACTATAAGGAAGAGTATAAATGCGTGCTTGAAAACGTATTTCCCGACGGCAGCATCCTGGACAACCCGACGGGCAGAACGATCAACCCCGGACATTGCATAGAAAACAGTTGGTTTTTAATGAATCACGCTGCTAAAACCGGCGATAAAACGCTCCTGAATCAGGCTCTCAATATTCTTGACTGGTCGCTCGAAATCGGCTGGGATAAGGAATACGGCGGGGTATATTATTTCAGAGATTTATTCAATCGCCCGTGCGAACAACTCGAACACGATATGAAGTTGTGGTGGGTACATTGCGAATGCCTTATATCCACGCTTACGGCGTATAAACTTACCGGCGTCGAAAAGTATTTTGAGAAATTTGAAATGATTCACGATTATACGTTTTCTCATTTCTCGGACAAAGAATACGGCGAATGGTACGGCTATCTGCACCGCGACGGAACGGTATCGCA
>ERZ808246.465-NODE-465-length-33704-cov-4.259205_pt1 | contig 33704 bp, 29 predicted proteins | sample MGYA00521083_ERZ808246 | MGnify/ENA primary metagenome ERZ808246 (study PRJEB31516, sample SAMN03275577) | gut metagenome | biome: mammalia-associated habitat; material: feces | host: Papio cynocephalus | place: Kenya | collected 2012-07-07 ...
AGTTATTGTCTTTTTCTTGACTTAACAACCTGTCCGAAATTTGGGGGACATTATACTGATTTTTAGCGACATCTTATTTGCAAAGTAAATCCATAGCTAAAAGAATCATCATAAACCATAACACCACAACTATATGAAAAGAATCATACTATTGCTTGTCACAACACTGTTTGCTCAATGCGTTTTCGCACAAACACCGATTAATTCGTCAACGTAAGGCCTCCGATCATTCACGTCATAAATAGTTGAAGCCTTTTAAAGAACTTTGGGTCATAAAAATGTAAGATTATGATGACCAGAGAAGAAGTAGCAAGTATTGTAAGGTACTGCAGTGAAAATGGCGTAAGTAAAAAGTCTAGGCTTGCTGAGTTAGGTATTTCACGATGGAGGTTTTTCGAAGAAGAATGTGGCTAAGATGATAAGCATTGAGTTGCGTACCCCAAATGGAACGATGATGCGTATTCAAGGTGAACTTGACAAGAAGTATCTGCAGACAATAATTCATGCATCTAGCGACCATGTTTAGTTTGAATGCCTGCCTTCCGTTGAACCCGAAAGTCAGCGCCAGCAGATGTAATATGACGTAAAGTATTGAATTATTAAACTAAAATTTTGTTAATTTAGTAGCATGAAAAAGATTCTCACAATCATCATGGCTCTTGCATTGAGCCTTGTCTTGTCTTTGGATACTTATGCAGCGCTGCTTCATGGACTTGACGGCAGAAAACTTACCGGAAAGGTTACTGATTCGGAGACCGGACGTGGTCTTGAGTTTGTGACGGTGGCATTGCGTGACAGTTCAACTGCGGTGATTGCTGCCGCGACGACAGACTCTACGGGAGTATATGTGCTGGCTCTTCCCACAGCCTTCCGTGCGGATGGATGCCATGTGGAATTTTCTCTTGTCGGCTATAGGGACGCTGGTTTCGCCCTTGACGGAATTTCCGGCCCGGAACTGCCACATACGTCTCTCTCCCCAGATTCTCAGGCGCTGGAGAGCGCGAAGGTGGTCGGAAAACGCCCGCTGCTTGAGCACCGCTTCGACAATATTGTGATGAATGTCTCGGAACTCGCGGTCGCGAAGACCGGCAATGCCACAGATGTGCTCCGTGCCGCTCCAGGAGTGACTTTCGATAAGGACGGGAACATCCAGCTCAATGGTAAGTCAGTCTCTGTGTGGCTCGACGGAAGGCCGTCAAATATGTCCGGCAAAGAGCTTCAGGCCTACCTCAAGGGCTCTTCAGGAACGACTATCGACAAGATAGAGGTGATTGCATCCCCGTCCTCGAAATACGATGCGGAAGGTGCCGGTGGAATCATCAACATCAAGACAAAGCGTGGACTGCTGCGCGGCTTCAACGGCTCGGTCAGCGGTACCGGACAGTTCAAATGGGAGCCGAAGATCCATGGTGCAGGCGACGGAAGCGTCCGGCTCGGCTACAAGGGCGATGTCACGAACACCAATCTCAGCTACAACGGCTACATCTATCCCTCCTACAACGACGTAACCGAGGACAAGCGTTATGGGGACTCCTATGAGTCGCTGCTGAAGACTTCAAATAATGCGAAGAGCCGTTTCCTCGGCCATCAGATTATGCTTTCGGAGGACATCCGCATCTCAGAAAGCGATGTTTTGGGGGCTATCGCCAAGGTAAACCTCAACAACTATGGCTATGATGCCCCGAACGCTGTGATGGTTGACGATTTCCGGAAATTCGATGATGCGGAGCCTTACACGGGCATGACCGGCAATTCTGCCGAATCCACAATGACTGACCAGTATTCAGCCAACATCAATTACACTCACACCTTCGACGAGACTATCTCTCAGGAAATTACGGTCAACGCGGACTACAACCACACCCGCAGCAATGTCTCGAACCTTCAGCGTAATCTCTACACGGCCCTTTCCTCCGAGGCCCAGGCCGATCGCAATGCCGACATTGCTGCCGGACTTCCGGATCCGTTCATCGGCAACGGTCTAAACGACTCCACTTTCCGCCGCGCCAAAATCTGGGCTCTGAAAGTAGATTTCGCGCAGAACCTCTGGGACAACACCGGGCGTGTTGAGGCCGGTGCGAAGGCTGCGGTTTCTGTAACCGACAACCGCTACTCCTCCTACAAATGGGATCCTTCTACCCCTCAGGAGCAGGTCGGTGACCTCTCGGCACGCAACGACTTCACATATTCCGAGCAGATATATGCCCTCTACGCAAACCTTTCCAAGGCCTTTTCTGCCAAATGGAATGCGCAGGTCGGGCTTCGCGGTGAATACCCCGTTCCTCGCGAAAACTGGAAATCCGAGAACCGCCGCAGCGGCAGGAACTATTTCGACGTCTTTCCGAATGTCTTTCTGAACTGGACTCCCTCTCAAAAAGCCATCCTCTCGCTGAACTACTCCTACCGTCTGAACCGTCCGAAGTATTGGCAGCTCAATCCGTTCCGTAGCTATGTGAACCCTACCACATGGTCCGTGGGCGACCCAGAACTAAAGCCGAGCTATTCGCATAACCTGACGCTGTCTTCCGTTTTCCTCGGCAATCTGACGCTGACGGCCGGATACAGCCATCTAAAGAACTACACTGATCAGCAGGTCCCGATTTATGACAAGTCTTCCGGCACGATGGAGTACCGCTTCAGCAATGCTGGAGTGCAGCAGACTGCATATCTCGCCCTTGCCCTTTCGGAGCAGAACATCACGAAATGGTGGACGGTGACTCTCAACGCCAACTATTCTTATGGTGCTTTCAAGGCATATCCCAATCCGGATATCACCGCCTTTGCGGACTTCAGCAATTCCTCGCACGCGTTCAACGGCTACGCATCAACGACATTTTACCTGCCGAAGGAATTCAAAATCAGCGTGGATGGTTGGGGCATGACTCCGATGACTGCGGGATATTTCACCGTTGCCGCGCTATACTCCGTCAATGCCTCCATCAGCAAGTCGTTCCTCGACGGCCGTGCCAATCTTACCATCTCCGCCAATGACATATTCAGGTCTATGAACCAAAACCTTAGCATTATGGATGGTGACATTGAAACGATGAAAACGGTTAACAACTCCTACAGCCGGGGAATCTCCCTCGGCTTTACCTACAGCTTCGGAAAGGCTGTCACCCCGCGACGCAACGTCGGCAACTTCGAGGAGTCAAGCCGGTTGTAACTCTCCGGCAAAACACGTATTGCGATTTTGTGCGATTAGTTGAGATTTGCTGCGATTAGTCGCGACTTTGCCACTAATCGCAACTACTTTATACAACTTGGTTTCGAGATGCCCATGCCCTAGGAAAGAGTTCCGCAAGATCGCGACCATCACGCTGGTAATCTTTACATCCGGACTCACCATTTTTATAGCATGACTTATCTGAACATGCATTAGAGGTAGTTTTGATCTCAGCGGAATAGCCAAGTTTTTCTATAGCTTTTTTCAAAGTATCCGGATTAGTCTTTTCAGGATTATACTTGATATAAACGGTTTTTTCTGCCATATCTACCTTCAAATCCAAAACCCCTTTTTCAAAGCCGACATTCTCAGTGATTTTATCAGCACATTTCTTACAATGCATACTAACTTCAAAAGTAACTTCAGCAGTTTTTTTCGCCTTCTTAGCATAAGAAGGACAAGAGCACAGCACAAACGCAGCCACGATGGCTAAAACAATTCTTTTCATAAACTATATTATTTACATACAATTAATCAACTTTATCCCTTTGTTAATTCGTTTTCCAAAGGGTGAACCTAACACCAGCATATATTCGTCTTCCCATAAGGGGACCCCAGATGCAACTTGCATCAAAATTTGACGATGAGGTGTCCATAGCACTGATTATAGGATTAGATTGAGTATAATTTGTTATATTCTCCACTCCGAAATAATAATCAATACCCTTTGTACGGTAAGTAACCTGAGCATAAAGAAGCGGATAACTTTCCGTGTATCCACTTTCATAGCCATAAGGCTTCATAAAATCCCATACTTTACAAGGGCCATTCAAAGATGCCGTAAAATCAAAGATAAGCCTATTCATATTAGTGGAATACTGGGCATTGAACACAGCCTTGTACCTGCTTGTTAGAGGCTTTTCTTGAATGACTCTTCCATCAAAAGACACTTTAGAATCGGTATAACGACCTGTCAGCGTAAGGGTAAGACGCTCAAGAGGTACTATGCTAAAGTCGAGTTGATAGTTGTTAGTATAAGCTCCAGAACCCATATATAAATCGATAGCGCCAGGCGTCTTATCATAATCCACGACCATCTGATTCAAAAATTCCGTTCTAAAATAATCAAAACTCAAAAACGAATTTTTAAGTCCCTCGAAAGGCAGATACCACGTGGCACTCGCGCCTGCCGTAATTGCATCTTCAAGAGGATGCGACATTAGGACATTATAGGTCAGCTCTTTTGATGTGGACATTATGCCAATATTATCAATCAAAGGAACTGAATAGCGTATACCGCGGCCTGCATTGGCCCGAAAAACAAGCTGCTCAAAAGGAGCATATTTCAAAGTTAAGCGCGGGCTAACTCGCACTCCTGCGGTATTAAACCAATCGGCACGAATCCCTGCGATAAGAGAAAAATCGTCCCCATGGTGGAAAGTGTATTCTCCGTAAACGCCCAAATCGTTCAAATGAGTAAACGATGAAACAGCATCTGCGCCAGGTAGAAGAGTTAAAAGCGCAGTCTCGTCATAATAGTCGTAAGTATCCGATAGTCCCAATGTATATTTATGAGATTCATTTATCTCCCTTTGATACAAAAAATTAACAAACGCGCTATGCTGAATGGCATCGTATGTTCGAAGTCCAAAATTAGAATCCTGGGCTTGAAGACTGTAGTCTGCAACCATAGCTATACTATTAGCCCCAGTTTCATCCAAAGGCATCCCCACCTTCACGAAAGCATCTAAGCTCTGATTGAGAATGTTCGAAGTCCAAAGAGAAGAAAGATCAGGCGTGAGACGAGAGGATTGGCCTCCTCTACGATCGTCCCTTATGGCAGATACTCCGAAACGAACTTGCAAGCCTGACGGATCGTAATACAACCACCTGTTCCCGAGAGAAATCTGAGTGGAAAGTGGATCATCAAGAAAACTATCCCCATTCATATCCATAGGAATATAGTTCCCGTCCATATGGGCAAAGACCACGGTATTCCACCTACCTTCGTAGTCTAATTGAAGGGATGAGACGGCGTTCACATCGAACTTGGCATTATCCATTATCGAGGCTTGGAGATAAAGTGGCTTCTCATCGGTAGGTTTACGATGTTCAAGATTAATCTGACCAGTCATCGACTCTACCCCATTTATAACGGAGCTGACACCTTTACTAACTTGTATGCTTTCAAGCCATTGGCTAGGCACAAAGTTCAATGCAAAGGGAGCCGAAATACCGCGCATGATTGGTCTATTCTCGTCGAGCATCTGAGTATAAATGCCGCTCTGCCCCAGCAATTTTATCTGTCGAGCTCCTGTAACTGCGTCGGCGTAACCTACGGATACACTGGCGCTATTTTCAAAACTTTCGGCAAGATTACAGCACGCCATTTTACAAAGCCCGGCTGCAGTTATAACTTCAGCTTTTATATCCTTTCCTTTAGGAATATAATTTCCCGCTACTTGAGAACTTACCGTAGCAGTAGAAAGTGTGTCATACCTATCGGCAAACCACCCAGTAGTATCTACTTGGCCCACTGCCAAATAACTAATAAATAACGATATTATTATCGAAATGATTTTTTTCATATTTGATTTCAATTTATTACCTTTCAAAATAATAGCATTAATTCTGCCTGTTGTGTCTCATTGCGAAACCTAAGTTTTATTGGCAAAAAAATGCTTTCTCGAAATAAGTAACTTTAAATCAAATACGTAACACTTCCACAGAATTAGTATTTCGTAAAATCAAAGGATCCTTTAATGGTATATATACCTCTGTATAGGATTCGATAAAAGATGCCGACGGAGCTGAAATATAAGGTAAAACCAAACTAATAATCTGAATAGGCTCAAAATGCGGACATGGGGCAGAAATATCCACTTGGAAATAATCATCTACACAATGTCCCATCGCGTTATGTTCAGTTTCATCATGACAGCATTTGCAATCACAATGTCCCGTTACCTCAGAGCATGGAAGATGAGGAAATAATCCGACATGTACATCCCCACTATGACAGTGATGTACATTCACTCCAGTGCTTGCAAGTATGAAAGCAATTGCAAGCATCAAAGACATCAGATTATAAGCCTTTACTCTTCGCTTCATCCCAAATTTTATCCATTTCCTTAAGATTCATATCCTTAAGTGATGCTCCCTTTCTTATGGTATGTTCTTCCAAATAAGTGAACCTTCTACGGAATTTATCACAGGTGCGATTAAGAGCCTTTTCAGGATCTACTCCATGTAATCTTGCAGCATTAATTACAGCAAACATCAAATCGCCAAACTCCTCTTCAATATGTGATATATCACCTTCTTTAATAGCACCCTTAACTTCTAACAACTCTTCGTCTACCTTATCAAAAACTTGGCCAGGTTCTTCCCAATCAAAGCCACAGCCTCTCGCCTTTTCCTGCATAGAAAGAGCCTTTAGAAGTGCAGGCATAGTCTGAGGAATACCCCCAAGGATAGTTTTGTTGCCATCCTTTTCCTTCGCTTTAACTAACTCCCACGTATCGGCTATCTCTTTTGCTGACAAATGTTTCCCGGCATCATCACCGAATACATGCGGATGGCGGAATCGCATTTTATCACAGATTTTGTTAAGTGAGTCAGCTATATCAAATTCGCCCTTTTCTTCAGCAATCTTTGCATAAAAAACTATATGATATAATAAATCGCCAAGCTCTTTACAAATGTCCCCAGAATCGGAACGAATAATGGCATCGCTTAATTCATACACTTCTTCCTCCGTCATAGGGCGTATACTTTCCATGGTCTGCTCAGCATTCCACGGACATTTCTGTCGCAATGCATCCATAACTGAAAGCAACTCCCCGAATGCCTTAACCTTCTCTTCTTTAGTGTGCATACTCCTACTTATTATCCGTTTCATCCACTATGTGCTTGCTTTAGAACCCATAAATTTCTAACTGCTAACTCAATATCCTCTTAAGCTACTCAAGCGATGGCAAATATACGACATTTTTCACACGCGACGAACATATATAAGCAACTTTCTCAACTGGCGATGCCTTACTTATGAAAATCTTTTAAAAATGCTATTACCCGATTGGAATGTCTAAATTCGTTATTAAATTTGTACGATTATTTACATACCTAGATAATCATGCATTTTACTTCTACGCCTAACTCCACCTCTTTGATAGATGCATCAAAGTACGCTTTAGTGGATCTCCATCTCCATCTTGATGGTTCGCTTACCCCAGAAGATATCTTAACAATGGCCCGCCTCGGAGGCAATTTAGACGAACTACCTACTAAAGACACTACAGAGTTAAACAGGTTACTAACATGCCCACCAAACACCGACAATCTGGTTGACTACCTAAAATGTTTCGACCTTCCCATCTCTGTCATGCAATCCAAAGAGTCTATAACATATAGTGTATATTCGCTAATTCGAAGGCTTGCTTTAGAAGGTCTCATATATTCTGAAATTCGTTTCGCACCCCAGCAGCATGTTTACCGCGGATTGACGCAAGAAGAAGTGGTAAGTGCCGCTATCGATGGTTTAGAACAAGGGATGAGAGATTACCCTGATATATTGGCCAATTTAATCTTATGTTGTATGCGCGGACGGGGGAAGGAACAGGCCAATTTAGAGACAATCAAATTGGCAGAAAAAAATCTCGGCAAAGGAGTCGTCGCGATAGACCTTGTAGGTGCAGAGGCCTTGTTTCCAACTTCGGATTACAAGGCCCTTTTTGAATATGCCTCCTCAAGAGGAATCCCTTTTACCATTCATGCAGGAGAAGCGGATGGAGCGATAAGTATCAGTTGTGCACTGGACTATGGGGCTAAGAGAATCGCTCATGGCATTAGATGCTATACCCATCCAGATATCATGCAACGAATTAAGGATAGTGGAGTGTGCCTAGACATCTGCCCCAAAAGTAACCTCGATACTCATGCACTTCATGATGTAAATAGCATAGAACAGTACCCCCTTCCAGTCATCTTAAATGCCGGAGTGGAGGTTACGGTAAACACCGATAATCTCGCTGTTTCTGGAACTACTCTAAAAAAAGAATTTGAACGTCTATTCGTGGCAGGAATTATAGATGAAACGCAGGCACAAGACATGGTGAAATGTGCCATCTCCCACTCGTTCATAAGTAAAAATGAAAAATCCGAATTGTGGAAGAAAGCAAAGAATATCTTCAAATAGGTAAATGCCCGTAAACCTCCGATGAGGCACGTCATAAAAAGTTGAAATAATGTATGGAACTTTGGTTCATTAAAAATGTAAGAATATGTTAATGACCAAAGAAGAAGTAGCAAGTATCGTAAAGTACTGCAGTGAGAATGGCGTGAGTCACAAATCAAGACTTGCTGAACTGGGTATTTCACAATGGAGGCTCTATAAGAGTAAAAAACTTTACGAGAAAGATCAAGCGACTTATGGCTCTCATTTTGAAAAACAGCCACCCCGTATTTTCCTGGTAGTCAATAATCACAGCATTACCATCTTTGCCATTAGAATCAGGTGACTGCTGTAACAACAAAACTACAGGCACATGAAAATCTTCATTGACAATGGTCACGGCTCCGGCACCGTCGGCAAACGCATTCGGTAACGGCAGAGAGTTGACTTCCCGATCCTGCTGGAGGTCTATACATCAAAAGAACAGACTCGTGCAGACAAACTCGTAGGCTGTCCATTCGAAGCCGCAAAGAAGCATCTCCCATCAATGAAGATGCGCGCAGATTGGTCCGATGGCGACGCAGATCAAGAGGAACAGGAATGAATATCCGAAACACGAACATTCAACGCCTCTTAAAGCAATTTTTATTAAAATATTCACACTTTACCCTATTTTTTATGTAATTTTACATCCGTTATGGTCGAAAGAATAGAAATAAGAGCTAACATGCTCGAGTGGGCAATCACTCGTGCTGGTTATTCTTTGGCTAGATATCGTGAAGAAAATGAAAAAGTTGCAGCGTGGATTGATGGCGAGAAAAAACCTACACTGAAGCAGCTCGAAGAGTTTGCAAGTAAGCTCCATGTTCCTTTCGGATTTCTGTTTTTAGATACTCCACCTATTGAGCAATCTCCAATTCCATTTTTTCGCGGAGAAGCAAATAATGGAAAGCTTGACTTAAACACATACGACACCGTACTCACACTTCAACGCAGACAAGAATGGTTGTCTAATTATCTTGCAGATAATGATTTTGGCAGATGCGACTTTGTTGGCAGTCTTCATGGATGTAATGCTGTAAATCGAATTGTTGATAAAATTAGAACGCTTCTCAAGTTAGAGAAAACATGGGCATTTGCTTTCCAGAGAAACGAACAAGCAGTTAACAAGATTACTGAGATTCTTGAAGAGTTAGGCGTTGTAGTGGAGTTCAATGGTGTAGTTGGAAATAACACACATAGACCAATCAATGTTGCCGAATGTCGTGGATTCTCACTAGTGGACGATGTTGCTCCTTTCATTTTTGTCAATAGCACAGATAGTAAAACGGCTCAACTATTTACTCTTATCCACGAATTTGCTCATTTACTCCTTGGCGTTAGCTCTGGGTATGGGGGCGAAGATGGCATCAATGATGATAACATCGAAAAACTCTGCGACAAAGTAGCAGCTAATTTCCTCGTGCCTGAAGACATGTTACGAGCGAACTGGACCACAATTGAAAAGACCGCAAAAAAATTCAAGGTCAGTGGTCTCGTTATCGCCAGGCGTGCTAAAGAGTTAAGGTTGATTACTTCTCAGCAGTTCCAAGACTATTATACCGAATATTTGGCGACACCTATTGGTGATAATTTTAGAAGAAGCGGTGGCGGAGATTTTCACCTCGTAGCAAAGAAAAGAATCGGTTATACTTTTGCAGTGCATGTCAATAATGCCGTGAGGAGCAATAAACTATCTCAGGTTGAAGCATACAGACTTACAGGTCTATATGGCAATACTTATTCAAGTTTTATGTCTAAATTATAATGAGTATGCCATACCTGTTAGATACGAACATATTAATCGAATCAAAGAATAGAACTCCATTTGATGTTTTTCCTACATTCTGGGAAAAGCTCAAAGTGGAAATTCTTGCGGGTAATGTATACACAAGCGAGAAGGTAAAAAAAGAGATCTTTAGAGGAAACGAAGAAGATGAACTACTGGAATGGATCGATTCTTTGCCTAAAACATTTTTTATCGATCTTGATTCGAGCATTATGATAGAATATGCCAGAGTCATTAGTTCTGTAAACGCGAATCCCAAATATTTAGCTGCTGCAAAAAGTGAGTTTGCAGGTGCTGACATAGCAGATGCATTTCTTATTGCCACTGCCTCCGCGAAAGATATGCAACTCGTAACAAATGAGACTAGCGAACCTAACAGGCATAATAGAGTCAAGATACCAGATGTCGCTATTACCCAAAACGTGACATATTGTTCTCTAATTGATATGTTACGTGGTCTTCACATGTCTATCTAAATCAAGCGGTCAGTTTCCTCCGCTGTGCTCCGGCTACACACCTTGTATAATGCACCCCGTTCTTTGGACAGGAGTAAGTCTTACCTAAATCAAAATTTTTGTTTGATGCAGAACCTTCCAAAGGTAGAGTTCTGCAGATTGGGTTATTGTTCGAAATGCTAAGGTAGTTATTCTTGGGCGGGCAATAGAGTATGGATACATTCTTCTCCCGAGACTTTCCCGTTATGTGAATGACGGAAGGATATCCATTGATAATAATCCTGTCGAGAGAGCCATTCACCCATTGGCTTTAGGAAGAAAAAATTGGCTCTTCTGTGGCAATGACGCCTCTGCATATCGTGCAGCAATAGTGCACTCTCTGATAGGAACATGCAAAAATGCCAGTATTGAGCCACGTATATGGATGGAGGATGTACTAAAACAGATTCCATATTACCAGCGTGATGGTCGCGACCTTGCAGAACTCCTTCCTAGGGTATGGGCTTCAAAAATCAAATTGAACAAAATCGCTGTGATTAGTGGCAAAATCACGACTAATCGCAGCAAATCTCAACTAATCGCACAAAATCGCAATACGTGTTTCACTGGAGGGTTATCTATTATCCGTAAATAAATCACCAAGAACAGTAACCTTTTGCTTAAATGCCTCAATATTTTTTAAATCTATCCTTTCTAGTCCCTTTATGTTTTCTCCACATTCTTTACAAAATTCAATGTCAATATCGTTTTTGTGGCCATGTTGACAAATGTACTTTTCACTATCCTTAGAAAAGATACCAGTTTTTACAATTTCCCTCTTTCCGACATCAGGAAGATGTTCTAAGTTGTCAATAATAAGTTTCATGTATTGCAAATCCTCATTTGAATAGTAAGGTTGTTCAATATTCAAAAGAGAAACTGCTTGTTTAACAAAGCCATTTTTTATAAGTTCAAGGATGGCTTTTGCATCGAATAGTTGATACTTATTTATGCACTTTATTGCATTGTGATAAGTATTATTGTCTTCTAATTCTTTGTAGATGGCTTTTATAAGAAAGCTCCTATTTGACATTAGTGCAAATTGGTCGTAGTTCTTTTCAAAGTTATCAATATAAGAGGCTTGATATTCAATGGCATGTGTGATAACTTGAAAGTACCTTTTTGTAAGGGGTATAATATATTCGTCATCAGGTGATTTTAGTATTGTATCCCATGCCTTACTAGGCAGAATGTTGTTAACATTATCTGAAAGCGTTTTCATAATTGCCCTCTTGGCTATTTCATCTAAGAGGAGGGTACTTGTTATGGTCTTATTAGGACTATCGTTCTTAAAAGCATCTTTTATTTCTATTTTTGCAGCAGTTCCGATAGCCGTGATCATAAACATCGACATTCCTTTTCCGGAGATGTTTTCTATGTCTATTTTTAAACCGAGAATTGCATTTGCTCCAAGTTTATGAGCTTTATCGGAGATAACCTCCATAGCATCTTCATACAAACTTTCTAATTGTTTCCTGTATGATCCGGAGCGACCTCCAAAGAAATCTGAAACAGAAGCTACAAAATCAGATAGAAAGCCTGTACCTGCTACAATATGTGATGTAACGACACCGTAATATGCAATTGCGGTTCCATTATCTATATTGTCTGTTGTTGAAATAAATAATTTTTTCATAATTAACGAATATATAAAAATTGAGTTTGGTAACCTTCAAAAATATCCTGCATCATCTTAATAAATCTATTTGGTCTATATCCCTTTTCTCATCAGTCATGTGCCGCCGCATATTCTTTGGTAGAGATGTAAGACATACTTATCGGCATAAAGATAAGTTTTCTTGCCGATAACGACAAGAAACGAAGCACTTTTTAGTCGGCTTAACTAAAATTATGCCGATAGCATTTGTTTAGCCCATGTGCTCAACTTAGACTGATGTCGGCATTTATCCCCCTTGCTGAATAAATTCATTATAATTGCCGCAAAACGATGAAAGAAACATTCATAGAAATAATAACAGATGAACAGGGAGAGCTGTTTGAGGTCGGTATTCCTGCCATCAGCAAGCATCTGAAAAAAACATCTTTGAAGAGGGCGAACTCGACAAGGAAGTGGTTGTTTCCAAAATGGAAATAACCACACCTCACGGAGCTATGGATGATAAATTCCAGACTCATAATGTGGAATTTTATCATCTGGATGCAATTATTGCTATTGGCTATCGTATAAATTCCGCCAGTGGGCGACAAAGATTCTAAACGAATATATCCGCAAAGGCTTCGCAATGGATGATGAACGCTTTAAGCAAGGCCGTATCACCATTGCGCGCTGACTCTCATTTGAGAATGGTAGTGTAAATATTTCTATTGAAGTAAATCTCATTTTGTTCCGAATCAAATTTATGTCCAAATATCGATACAACTAAGAAGATTACTATTCTAACCGGAATTTGGACTCAATTTTTTGCGCAAAACTGAGAATTTGACTACTTTTACAATGAAATAACGTTTTGTTTCCTTTATGAAAAAATGCATGATAGCCGCAGTAGCGGACAATTACGGAATAGGGATTAAGGGTGACTTGCCTTGGCATCTTAGTGAAGACCTTAAATACTTCAAAGCCCAAACAAAGGGCTTTCCTGTAATTATGGGAAGAACTACATTTTTTTCTATAGGAAAACCCCTCCCGGGACGCACTAACATTATTCTAAATGCAGGAGGTGCCCCTATAGACGGCGTTCAATGTGTACAATCCTTCAAGGAAGCGTACGAATTGGCCGAAAAAACAAACGCAGAAAAAGTATTTGTTATAGGTGGGGCATCCGTATATAAGGCCGCCATAGATGATATGGACGAACTATTTATCACACACGTACATACAACCGTTAATGGTGCGGATGTCTTCTTTCCAGAGATAGACCCAAACAAATGGGTTGTTAAAAACAGTTCCGAAACTAAAACAGATCCGGAAAGTGGGCTAAACTACGAATTCGTTATTTACGAAAGAAGACGCGTAAGATAGACGAACTGCTCCACGGATAACTTCTCAGCACGAAGATCAAAAATACCCTCTGATGTATCCTGCCCTTCTTTTATTAAAGGTTTAAGAGCATTTCTAAGAGTTTTTCTACGCTGATTGAATGCTGTTTTAACAACCTGTCTGAATAGCATTTCATCACAGCCCAATTCTTTTCGAGAATTCCGTCTCAGCCTTATAACAGCGGACTGTACCTTAGGTGGAGGGCAAAAAGCACCGGGACCCACACTTAGTACATAATCTATATCATACCAAGCCTGAAGCAATACGGAAAGAATACCATAAGTTTTATTCCCTGGAGGCTCAGCGATACGATCCGCTACTTCCTTCTGTATCATACACACGACCTCCGGAACCATATCCTTATCGTCAAGTATTTTAAAGAAAATCTGAGACGAAATGTTATACGGGAAATTTCCTATAACCCTATATTGGGAAGAAAAAATCTTCCTCATATTCAATTTCAAATAATCCCCTTGCAATAACTTCCCTTCTATACCAGGAAAATGATTCCTTAGATAAACCACACTTTCAGAGTCGAGTTCTATAAGTTTAAGGTCGATATCCGTTCTCTTTAAAAGATACTGACTTAACACGCCCATTCCAGGACCAATTTCCAACACATCCCTTACTTCACTAACACCCAAAGCATCCACGATTGCACGCGCAATACTCTGGTCTGTAAGGAAATGCTGACCTAAAGACTTTTTCGCCCTAACTTCCATAGTGCTTTATACATTGAAAAGGAAGTGCATTATATCCCCATCTTGGACCACATAATCTTTTCCTTCTATGCCCATCTTACCTGCAGCCCTGCAAGCAGATTCTGTTTTATACTTCACAAAATCATCATACTTTATGACTTCCGCCCGTATAAATCCTCTTTCGAAATCGGTATGAATTACACCTGCGGCACGAGGCGCCTTATCCCCTTTATGTATAGTCCAAGCTCTACATTCATCAGGGCCTGCCGTGAAAAATGTCTGTAATCCAAGCAAATGATATGCACTCTGTATTAGGCGCACCACTCCAGACTCTTCAAGACCCATCTCTTCGAGAAACATTTTTCTATCTTCGTAGTCATCCATTTCTGCAATTTCACTTTCCGTTCGTGCCGAAATGACAAGAATCTCGGCATTCTCATCCTTTACCGCTTCTCTAACGGCATCGACGTATTTGTTACCATTAACAGCCGAGGCATCGTCTACATTACATACATACATTACAGGCTTATTAGTCAGTAGAAAAAGATCCCTTGCCAATTGAACTTCCTCCTCATTGTTAAGAGCTACGCTTCTGCAAGATTTTCCTTCAATAAGAGCAGAGCGATAACGATTTAGAAGAGCGGCCAATTTTGCAGCTTCCTTGTCGCCTGCCTTTCCAGCTTTTTCCGCCTTTGCCAATCTGGCCTCCACCGTTTCCAAATCCTTTATTTGCAACTCAGTATCTACAACTTCCTTATCTCTTACCGGATCTACAGAGCCATCAACATGAACCACATTTCCATCATCGAAACACCGAAGAACATGCAGTATGGCATCACACTCACGAATATTGGCCAAGAACTGATTGCCAAGCCCTTCTCCGTGACTTGCGCCTTTTACAAGACCTGCTATATCAACTATATCCACAGTCGCCGGAATTGTTCGTACCGGCTTACAAATCTCGCTCAACACCTCCAGACGTGGATCTGGAACATTTGTAGAACCCAAATTAGGTTCAATGGTACAAAAAGGAAAATTGGCACTCTGCGCCTTACCTGAACTTATGCAATTAAACAAAGTGGATTTACCTACATTAGGCAGTCCCACGATACCGCACTTTAATGACATATCGATTTTTTAGAATTTAGCGTGCAAATTTAAATATTTTTCACCATATTCGCTATCACTATAAATCTCACTAAACTTAAGAATATGAAACTTTATTACAAACTACTTCTGAGCACCATTTTCGTTTTCTGGAATGTCGAAAATTTCTTTGACTATCACAACGCCTCTACCATCAGCAAGAATAACTGGAATTCTTACAGATTCTATGCAAAGGCAAAAGGAATTGGAAAAGTGATACTCGCCCTTGGAGATAGCTGCGGAATGCCACCACAAGTGGTAGGATTGGCCGAAATAGACAGCCCATTTACTCTTAAAGCCCTTATCTATAGCGATATACTACAAAAGCACCAGTATCGATACATTCACTTCGAATCCCCAGATCCCAGAGGAATAGACTGTGCCTTACTATATAGAGACTGCAAAGTACTCTCCTCAAAGCCTATACACCTAACTCTTGAAGAAAAGATTGTACCTACACGAGATATGCTGTATGTGGAATTCGATTCTTTGTCTGTTCTGATTTGCCATCTTCCATCTAAAAGAGGCGGCAGCGAATTGGCCGAAAAAAAACGAAAAAGGGCTCTGCAGATGATAGATTCATTGGCAGGGAATGCAGAAAAAAGGCTGATTGTAATGGGCGATTTTAATGAAGAAAAGTCTGAAAATGACAAATTAATGAATCTATTAGAAATTACTCCCAATCAAAAAATAGGAAGTATTAAATTTCAAGGCCAATGGGAAATAATAGATAGAGCACTTAGCACTGACACTACTGGGATGAGGCTGCACATTGCCGACTTAGACATTCTAAGTGAAACGGACAAAGCCTATGGAGGGACAAAACCCAGAAGAACCTATTCAGGCCCCCGATATCTCGGAGGCCTGAGCGATCATTATCCTATAGTATTAGAGTTTTAATACAACTTATTAATCCTTTATGCAGTGTGCACCATCGGAGATAATGACATCATAGACCTTTGGTTCATACCCATAAGCTTTCAAAAACTGCTCCTTTGTCTCTTTTATAAAGGAATCATACAACTCTTTTTTCACAAGATTAATTGTACAGCCCCCAAAGCCGCCTCCCATTAGACGAGAACCGGTAACATCCATTTTACGCGCAATTCTATTTAGGAAATCGAGTTCTTCACAACTTACCTCGTATATGCGACTAAGCCCGAAATGAGTCTGATACATCATCTCGCCTACAGTAAGATAATCCTCTCTTTCTAAGGCATCGCAGACATCTAGCACGCGCTGTAACTCACCGATGACATATTCTGCACGAAGGTAGTCTTCCTCTGAAATTTGCTCCCTTACTTCTTCTAGCCAAGAACGATTGGCATCCGAAAGAAATTCCACCTCCGGATGATTTCTGGCTATGGCAACCGCAGCCCTCTCACACGAAGCGCGACGCTTATTATAAGCCGACGAAGCCAATTCGTGCTTTACACAAGAATCTATAAGCACCAACTTATACCCGTGTGATTCCGGATTAAATGGAAAATACTTATACTCCAGAGTCTTACAATTAAGCCTTATCAAGCAACCAGCCTTTCCGAAACAAGAGGCAAATTGATCCATAATACCACAATTAACCCCACAATAGTTATGCTCGGTACTTTGACCTATCTGCGCAAGGGAGAATTTATCTATATTATTATGGAATAATTCATTAATCGCGTATGCAAAACAGCTTTCCAATGCCGCTGAACTAGAAAGACCTGCACCAAGTGGTATATCGCCGGCAAAAACGGCATTAAAACCCTCAACCTTACCCCCACGCTTTATCGTCTCCCTACACACGCCGAAAATATAACGTGCCCATGCTTGTGATGGAATGTCCTTTTCGTTCAGGCCGAATTCTACCATCTCATTATAGTCAACTGAATAAACGAGCACTTTTTTAGTTCCATTCAGTCTGATTTTAGCCATAATAACCTTATCTATGGCACCTGGGAATACATACCCACCATTATAATCGGTATGCTCTCCTATGAGATTAATACGTCCGGCACTAGCGAAAAAGGTTCCTCCCTCTCCGAAGAGAGAAAGGAACTTTTCTTCAATTATTTGTTTCATTGACATTTCTAAAAATATCGTGCTCTGTCATCCTTCACACCAGCGGCTTCTTGCATAACTGGAATGATAAGCTGCGAGCTATATTGTGCTTTCTGTCTAATATATTGATTAGCGTCATCTTCTGTATAGAAACTTCCACTATCCTTACGATCTAACTTAAATACGTACACACCTCGAACTCCCTTAACAGCTCCGCTTAATGCACCTACATCGGTTTTCAAAATAGCACCCAAAACAGCAGGCTCAACGGAAGTAGAACTCATAGGAGAGAAAGATATATCTTTACGAGTTACGACATCCTCCGATAATGCAGAAGCTACCTTCTCTATGCTGTCAAGCCCACTTATCTCTTTTCCTATTTCTGCAGTCCTAGCGACATTTCTCTTTTCGGTATAAAGAGTATTCTCTATCATAGGAGCCACCTCGTTAATATTGCGATAACCATCCTTTCTAACCTCCTTTACGGCAGCGACAAAGAAATACTTGTTATCGACTGTGATTATTCCCGAAGATTTTCCCTTCTTTGCCTCAAATACCCAACGCGTAACTTCCTTCGCATTATCCACTGAACCGAAAGTAGAGGTGCTTTCAAGCACATTGTTCTGGCGATGAGAATAAAGATTCAAAGAATCCACTGCCTTCTCATAACCCTCGTAAGTACCGTCTGCCAATGACACCAATTCTACTGCCTTAGCATAGTAAGAGCTATATGTTTCCTTACTTGCTGTGGCATCTTTTTCCAAAATGGCTACCTGCTTTTTAACTATAGGTCTAGTAGTCTTTGTAACCATTACGACATGCGCACCATACTGGCTCTCAACCACATACGGCGTCCCTACTTGTGCAGTTATTACACTTTCCATTCCCGGGATCATATAGGATTGAGTCATCCAGCCAATATTTCCAAATTCTCCATCGGCTTGAGAGTTTTTATCTGCAGAATACTCAGTAGCTAAAGAAGCAAACTTAGACGGATTCCTCCTTACAACTGCACACAAGCTATCTGCTTTCTTAAAGGAATCTGCTCCTTGCAACAAGATATGTTTAACATATACAGAATCCGGAATATTTGCTGTCCTGATTACTCTTGCTGCATAGAAATTATTGTTAGCTTCAAATACCTTTGAAACACCTCTTGCGCCAGAGAACGCAAAATTATCTATATCCGAATTAATGGTAGATAATTCGCCTTTCTTGTACCAATGTTCCGAATATGGCCTTTCTGAATACTTCATCAAAAAGCTCTTTAGATTTTCAGTCGTAGCAAATTCATCTATAACAGCCTCTACTGATGAAGCTGCCTGTGCAATATCATCTTGAGAAGGCTTAACTTCGAATACCACATACTCGATATCACGATTTGCCACCTGCTTATAATCAGCCTTATGAGCTTTATAATAAGCTTTAATCTCATCCTTTGATACCACTATGGTAGAATCTATTACATAGCTATATGGAACAGTTACCAACTCAATATCTGCTGTTAGATTGCCCTCTGCAACATCATTCGCTAACTGTGATGGTGATTTCAAATCACTAAAAGCAAACAAAGAAGCGTATTTAGAATAGAATTGCTGAGTACGGATACTATTTTTTAGATAATCCCAGTATACTTTTAGTGTAGGGTCATTCTGAGCTGCAGCATTTATCTCCCTAACTCTTACCGGAGAGAAAGCTCCCGTTTCATCTGCAAACAAAGGATTCTGTGAAATCACAGGAGAAACATGCTGTCCTGCGAACAAATCTACAACCTCAGCATCACTAACTTTAATACCGGCGGCGTCACAATTCTTAAAGAACATATAACGATCTAGAAGAGACTGCCAAGCAGCATTTCTAATCTGCTTTTGTGTCTGTTCGTTTTGAACAGAAGACCCTGTCGTAATCTCATTGATAGTGGTGAATCTGTTCACTTCCGCTTGAAAATCCTCATAGGTAATCTCTGTACCTGCTATCTCGCCTACATCCTGCGGTTTATCGAAAATACGCATTATGTCATCCATCGGAGCAATAAAGTACAGAAGTGATAGTGCGATGATGACTGAAATAGCCACACCGAATCTATCACGCATTTTTTGAAGTACTGCCATATTTATTAAATCTTTTTAAATTTTCAAAAACATTGGGGTTGCGAAGTTAGTAAATTTAAATCATTTGAGCAACGGTCCAATAAAGTTAGCTGTATCTATCGCAACTTTTGTAGAATCGCTTTCCGTTATACCGAAACTATCAAAAACCGATAAGAGGGTTGCATTCCTGGCTCTATCATCCGAACGCATACCTTTCCCCTGTACAAGGCCTTGACTTGAATATAATTTTACATAGCAATCCGTATAAATCTCAGCTTTATTTCTATCCCAGTAGATAGTATCAGTTTCCATAGTTTCGTTCTTTATTACATTGCTTATAACCACATTACCATAAGCTTCCCATACCTCGCCTTTCGATTTTTTTCCATCATTTATATGTTTTGCCTCATCTGAGCGAATATACGTTTCCAATCTCCCATCTTCAGTATAGGCGTAAACATTCAATCCTTTAGGAAATAATTCATAATCTAATGTGTCTGAAGAAAAACGAAGCATCTCATCTGCCTCCATACGCTGAAGGACCACACCATCTTTAGTCTGAACGGCGAACATATTATCAACTATCTGAACTGGGGTTTGACTAAGATCGATGGCGTCAGCTTGGCGAAGTTTTGATGAACATCCACATACAACGATTGCAACCGCAGTTGCGGTTGCAATCCGTCTGACATATTTAACTATATTAAACACTCTGTTTAGTTCTGTGTTCTTACAGTAGTAGTAGCCCTAAATCCACCGCACGAAACCTGATATGAATCACCATCATTAACTCCAAACATAAAAGCGTCTGCAGTTAAAGGATAGTACTTCTTATATTCAGCTATTCTCTTATTCGCCTCTGCTGCAAGTTGTGGATCTGTGGCCTTAGCTCTTTCAAAATAATCTACGGCAACCCAATATGGAGCTCTCTTAGCGATATCATTTCCCTCGCAGTGAATACTTCCCCATATTGTACCTATCAACATATAAGCCTTACCTTTCAGTTCTGAGTTTGCAGCACCGGACACACATTTCTTAGCAGCTGATTCAGAAGCCAGATTATTACCGCATTTGTACTCATACACCGCCATTTCATAATAATATTCAGCATCTTGAGCGGCATCTGAATCTTCCATATCTATGGCCTCTTGTAAATATTTTACCGCCAATGCAGAGTTACCCGTAGAAGAATTCAATTTATACAGCATATATGCCGAAGAATGTGTAGGGTTATTCTTATGCAAGTTTGTAGCAGCAGCTATGAAAAGTTTATTATCTGTACATCCATCTGCAGCCGACATGAACCTAACTATCTTAGAAGCCAATTCTATATCGTCCGGATTAGCCTCATATTTAGGAGTATAAAGTTCGATGAGCTTATCACAATCTGCAATATTGTTAGATGCAAACAACTCCTCTATCTTTAATTTCATATCGTCAACGACTGCCCTTTCATCCTCATCTTTCGGTTGAATAGCAGAAAGATAATTGATACACTGCTCATACACATCTATTACTTCTTCTTCGCTTATTGATCCGTTTTGGAAAAGTTCTATGGCAGAATTAAAGTAAAATAAGAAAATAGTAGGCTTTGTTTTTTCCTTATTAGCAGAAACAATTCCTTGATACTCTTTGAAAAGACGTTCCGGATCGTTTTGAACATAATTGGCAAGGTCAAGTCCCTTATTATTACGGGCCGTTACCGCATATTTAGGATAATTTGCAATTCGAATATCGTGTATCATTATGAGAGAATCCACAAGTTTCTCACGATAAACAGGATTCTTCGCATTCTGTGAAATCAACTTCCTCATAAGCGTGGTTCCGTCCACAAGCATAGTCTGATTAGCAGTAGGAGGACAGTGCTTAAAAGCCTCTCTCCAACTCGGAAGAGCTTCATTATAACTCTTTTGCTTGAAGTAATCCTTGTAAAAGGAAAGGTATTTTACACAATTCGCGCTATCAGCGCCGAACTTGCCCTGAGCGAACACACTTGTTGAGCTCAAAGCCATTACAATCATTACGATTATAAAACTTATTCTTTTCATATAGTTATATTAATTTTATTCGTACCTATATTGCTGGAACCATATATCAAACAGGTTAATTCCTATAGAGAAATTAACATAAGACTCCAGAATCATATTATTTTTCAATGAACCCCTCTGGCCTAACTCGATGCCTAGAGTTACTCCATTGTACCACTGAAATACCGGTAATGTAGCACCTAAAGTAATACCTCTCGCATAGATAGGATTACCATTGACCTTATAGTAATCCTTTGTAAAATAAGCTCCTGCCCTATAAGCAATAATATTCTTATAATATCGAACATCATTTGGGCGTGGTATATACTCCATTCCAAATCTGATACTTTCAGATACCCCTGATGTAAAAATAGGCGCTCCACCTACTCCATTTACAGAAAAGCCCCGTTGCTTTTCGAATCCACTCTTTGACCAATCTGACCGTGTATAATCCACTTCTGCCCTGAACTTTCTATTATACACTATACCCAATCCCACCGCTACTTCATCACCTAGCCTCAAAGGACTTGACATATGAGAGAGTGTGTCCGAAGACGAAGAAATGCTTGCCTGTCCGCTTGTTAAGGTATTATTAATGTATCCATTCAATCTGGTGTCAAACTTATAGGTAGCTCCTAAAACCATTTTAAATTTGTTCGAGAATTCCTGCTCGTATTGAAGTCCCAATTTCGCTGTGTTAGCAGACAAAATCATCTCAGAAACTCCATCCAATCCCAATGCAGCAGCATCACTTATGATCTGCGTATAATTTTTTTCAAGATTACCGGTGTAATGTATATATTGCGCGCCTATACTTAATCTATCGAAAAGTGTTATACCTCCGGCAGCAAATATTTGATACATACTTCCTTGACCTGTATATGAATGGTTTACATTCCCAACTGTTCCCAGCACTTCCTTATTAGTTTCATAATAATCGAACGCATATCCCGTAGAACTGTATGGAGTAATTCCTATCATCATAGCTGTCTTCGGAAAAAGAGGAAATGATATGATAAAATCGTTTATATTAAAAATGTTATTTGCAGAAAGAGCACTTCCCTGCTTCAATATTTTATTATTTTGATATACAGAGAAATCCGACATAAACGCCAAAGAATCTCTAGCTGTTACTGCTGCTGGATTAAGAGAATTGACATATCTATTATTTCTAGAAGCAACACCCACTCCGCCCATTGTCATATTGTACGCACTTCCTCCATTAAACAAATCTCCTACACCATATATTGAGTACGGAGCATATCCGGAATAAGCCCCATTATCATCTGCACTCAATACTAAAGCAGACACCATACCTAAAAAAGTACAACAAACTGCCTTAAGAATTCCAATTCTTTTCATAATCCATAGAAATAACCGCCAACCCCATCAAAACCAAATTATTCACTAGAAAAACAGAGTTTTGGGTATAGCGTATAAACAAATTAGCATCTCCCCCTGTGTAGATAACCACACTATCCGGCTTATAAGCCATATATGCATCCACCTCAAACTTTATGCCTAACATTACCCCTGATTCCACACTGGATACAAGTGAATTACCTATAGAAGGCATCTCTTTGGGTGTGTTTACTAGTGGTAAATTTTTAGAATATCTATTTATCGCTTTAAACCGAGTCCTGCATCCTAAAGAGACATTTCCCCCTATATACGTCCCATCAGAATCGATAAAATCCACGGATAAGATAGTCCCAAAATCAAAAATCGTACATGCTTTTCCTGAAAACAGCCTTCTGGCTGAAAGAATTCCTGCCGCTCTATCTGGACTTAAAAATTCAGGAATACCATACGCCCTTAATATCTCAAGATGATTCTTGTCTATTAAAACTAACTGTCTGCAAACACTCCTCAAAACAACTTCATCCTGTGCTGATACGTCCCGTACAGAAGCCAAAACAAGAACATCCGGCCTTTCCCTCTCGGTTAGATGCTGTATAAACTCTATCGTCTTTTCTCCTTGATAACGAATAGTCTTGCCTAGGGTTTCCCCCTCGGCCCACGCAGCCTTCAATGCTGTATTTCCCATTTCTATCAATAGATTAGACATATATCACTAAATAAATCCTACAAATTTATAAATTATCACAAACTATTGCAATTTCTTTATGGCCTCCAATGCTTCTTTTGTCGAATTAATACCTCTTGTCACTAATTTCAACCTTCCTTCTGTCTGTTTTAAAGTAAATTGCGATTTGTTAATTTTTTCTAAAAGTTTGGCAAATTCATCTGATGTAAAATAGTCTGACTGCGGATTTGATATAAAGAAGCATATTAGCATACCGTTCTTTATTATTATCTTCTCAAAACCTAACTGTTGACCTATATTTCTTATTTTAACGATGTCAAATAAATTATCCACTGATGAAGGACACTTGCCGAATCTATCAACCAATTGACTGTGTAATCTATCTATTTCCTTTTCAGAAAAATAAGAATCCAATTGTTTATAAATACGCATTTTCTCTGCCGTAATATCTATATATTCGTCAGGGATAAGCGCCATTTGATCCGTCTCAATAGTACAGTCAGAAGATAATTGTACCTTCTTTCCACTGAAATCCTTGCCTGTTTCAAGTCCAAGTTCTTCCATAGCCTCCGTGAGAATCTTATGATAAGTCTCATAACCCATCTCTGTTATAAAGCCACTTTGCTCCGCTCCCAAAAGATTTCCAGCCCCACGTATATCAAGATCTTGCATAGCTATATTAAAGCCACTTCCCAAATCTGAAAATTCCTCTATAGCCTTAAGACGTTTACGAGCATCATCGGTCACCGTAGATAAAGGAGGAACTATTAAATAACAAAAAGACTTTCTGTTACTTCTTCCCACTCTTCCCCGCAACTGATGTAAATCACTTAGCCCTATATTCTGTGCTTGATTTATTATGATAGTGTTAGCATTAGGAATATCCAACCCGTTTTCAATTATAGTCGTGCATAACAAAAGGTCGTAGTCTCCATTAATAAATCCCAGCATTTTATCTTCCAGTTCCTTTGCCGGCATTTGTCCGTGCGCGACACATATTCGCATATCCGGTATTAAACGATGCAAAATATCCTCAATGCTTGGCAATTCCTCTACCCTATTATGTACGAAAAAAACTTGACCACCGCGTTTTAACTCATACTCTATGATAGAACGTATCTCTTTTTCTTCAAAAAGAATAACCTCAGTTTGAATAGGAATTCTGTTAGGCGGTGGCGTAGAAATAATGCTCAAATCTCTCGCTCCTAGTAAAGAGAATTGTAAAGTTCTAGGAATTGGTGTAGCCGTTAAGGTAAGCGTGTCTATATTGGCCTGTAACTGTCTTAACTTTTCCTTTGCGGACACACCAAATTTCTGCTCTTCATCTATTATAAGAAGTCCTAAATCTTTAAATTCGAATTCTTTAGACAATATTTTATGCGTTCCTATGAGAATATCAATTCTTCCGGCCTTTAAATTTTCCTTTATCTGCCTAAGCTCTGATGCTGTACGTAACCTGCTAACATAATCCACATTACAAGGAAGTCCTTTCAGTCTGTTAGAAAATGTGTTATAATGTTGCAGGGCCAATATGGTAGTCGGCACTAAAACAGCCACTTGCTTCCCATCTGCTACTGCTTTAAAGGCAGCCCTTATTGCCAATTCTGTCTTTCCAAACCCTACATCTCCACATATCAGCCTGTCCATCGGTGGAGTGTCCTCCATATCCTTTTTTATAGCCCTTGTGGCTTCTTCCTGGTCAGGAGTGTCTTCGTACATAAATGACGATTCTAATTCATCTTGAAGATAAGAATCTGCTGAATATGCAAATCCGTTTGAGGCTCTGCGCTTTGCATATAATTGAATAAGTTCCTTGGCTATATCCTTAACCTTCTTTTTAGTATTATTTTTTAAGGCTAACCACGTCTTGGAACCAAGCTTATTTATCTTTGGTGCTTCACCATCCTTTGAGCGATATCTTGATATTTTATGTAAACCATGAACAGATACAAAAACTACATCCCCATCCTTATAAGTTAATTTAACAACCTCCTTATAACGACCCTTATCATCTTTTATACGTACCAATCCCCCAAAAACACCTATTCCGTGATCAATGTGAACTATATAATCGCCTACATTGAAAGATGCCAAGTCATTTATTGTTAATTGTTCCGTTTTCTCTACCGACTTTCTAATAAAAACCCTATGAAATCTATCAAATATTTCATGGTCAGTGTAGCAGCATATCTTATCAGCATTATCTATAAATCCAGAATGTATATTCTTCCCTATTATAAAATTAGGAAGTGGACATAAATCCTTTTCGAGTATAGATATTATTCTTTCAGACTGACTCTTTTTCTCACAATATATATTTACCTCGTACCCTCCTTCTATCTTATTTCTGATATTCGAAGTTAGAAGTTCAAAATTTTTATTAAAAACTGGAGGTGGAGATATATGAAATTCTACTGGAGTCACATCTTTTCTATCTAAAGGAACTTCAAAATAAACTCGCTTATAGACAGATGCTGCTCTAACGAAATTTCTTTCCTTATACATATCAAAAGAGTCATACCAGACAACACTTCCTTCTGGCAATGAATCCATTATATTTTGTTCCCCAGCATTTTCCTCACATATTATATTGGATATTATCTGTGCACTATCTATTTCACTTTTTGATAATTGAGTATTACAGTCAAACACGTGTATAGACTCTATCTCATCTCCCCAAAAAGATATTCTATAAGCCTCATTATTTGAATAAGAAAAGAAATCTATAATGCTTCCTCTAACCGCAAAAGTTCCTGGATATGACACGAAATCCACTCTTTCATATCCGGCCTCGCCCAATATATTTATTAATTTATTATGGGATATCTCATCTCCTTTATGTAAAGTATGTTCTGAATTGGTAATGGATTTGCTTAAAGGAATCAACTCATCCAAGGCTTCCGGATAAGTTACAATTATAGATAGTTCGCCTTTCTTATGATTTACTATCCTTTGTACAGAGGTTGTTCTTTGTACATTTAAAGTAGATTTAAAATTACTTTTCTCTACTCCTTCTCCAGTTTTAGGTAAATAATAAATATTATCTCCCTCTATGAGGTTATATAAGTCGGAAGCACAGTATTCTGCATTTTCTTGGTCTGGTAGCACCACCAAATGAAGACCATCATGTATACACGCACTCATAACGAACCATTTTGCAGAAAAGAACAAAGATTTACAAAATACTTCGTTATTGTGAGTTAGTTCATTTCTTAGAATACTCTCAGCTTTATTGTCTATGACCATAATATTGTTAATAACTCTGTGGAAAACCCGTGTATTTCATTGTTAATATCTCATATCTAAAAGTTATCAACATACTTTTAACACCATTTTCCATAACTTATCCAAAAATATCAACACTATAAAGATTTGAAAATCAGTACTAAATTGAAGTTATTAACATTTCCACAATAACATAAAAAACAAAAAGAAATTAAATTAAAAAACTTATATTTGTATAATTTTATGAAATGCAGTGAATAATGGCAGAATTCAACCCTCATAGCGCTGTTGAAAGCAAAGATAAGGATTTGGATGGAATTATTCGCCCTCAAGAATTGGAAGATTTCACAGGGCAAGGGGAAATTGTGTCTAATTTACATATCTATATTAAAGCGGCCAAATTAAGAGGGGAGTCTCTAGATCACATACTGTTTCACGGGCCTCCTGGATTGGGAAAGACCACATTGGCCCATATCATTGCTAATGAAATGGGGGTAAATCTTAAAATAACATCGGGTCCAGTATTGGATAAACCGGGAGATTTGGCCGGGCTTCTAACTTCGCTAGAGAAAGGTGATGTGCTTTTTATAGACGAAATACATAGGTTAAGCCCAGAGGTGGAGGAGTATCTATATTCTGCTATGGAGGACTTCGTTATCGATATTATGATAGATAAAGGTCCGGGAGCTAGATCTGTCCGTATATCACTGAATCCATTTACACTGGTAGGAGCTACTACAAGAAGTGGTTTGCTTACTGCTCCTTTACGTGCTCGTTTCGGAATTACTTGTGCTTTAGAATATTATGATGTACAAGATTTGACTCGCATAGTGAAAAGAAGCGCATCGATATTGAAGGTTTCCATAGATGAGCAGGCTGCAAGAGAGATAGCGATGCGTAGCCGTGGTACTCCACGTATAGCGAATTCTTTGTTAAGAAGAGTTCGTGATTTTGCACAGGTGGTAGGCGATGGTAAGATTGATTTGAAGATAGCTAAGTTTGCATTGGATAAACTAAAAATAGATACAAGAGGTTTAGATTCTGTAGATAACAAGATATTAAGTACGATAATTAATAATTTCAAGGGAGGACCTGTCGGTGCGAGCACTATAGCTACTGCGATAGGGGAGGACCAGGGTACTTATGAGGAAGTGTACGAGCCTTTCCTTATAAAAGAAGGTTTCATAGTGCGTACTCAGCGAGGTAGAATTGCTACAGATTTGGCTTATAAGCATATGGGGGTCGAGACTATTACCAATAATAGTGGGGGACTTTTGTTTTAAAACAACTAAATTTTATATAAAATGGCAGATAAACTTATTTCCAAAATTCCTGACGGACCATTGGCCGAGAAGTGGACCAAACACAAGTCAGAAATTCATCTTGTCAGCCCTAACAACAAAAGAAAACTAGACATTATCGTAGTAGGTACTGGACTAGGAGGAGCTTCTGCAGCTGCTTCACTAGGAGAACTTGGATATAATGTCAAGATTTTCTGTATCAGTGATTCTCCTCGTCGTGCACACTCTATTGCTGCACAGGGAGGTATAAACGCTGCCAAGAATTATCAAAACGATAACGATTCCGTCTATCGTCTTTTTTATGACACTATCAAGGGTGGAGATTATCGTTCCCGCGAGGCCAATGTGTATCGTCTTGCAGAAGTTAGTGCATCTATTATAGATCAGTGTGCTGCTCAGGGAGTTCCTTTTGCACGCGAATATGGTGGATATCTTTCAAACCGTTCTTTTGGTGGAGTTCAAGTAAGTAGAACTTTTTATGCAAGAGGACAAACTGGTCAGCAGTTACTATTGGGCGCTTATGCTGCTCTTAATCGTCAGATTGCAGCTGGTACGGTAAAAAGTTATCCACGTTACGAGATGTTGGATCTTGTAGTTGTAAATGGTGAAGCCAAAGGTATTATAGCTCGTAATTTAGTGACTGGACAGCTCGAAAGATTCGGAGCTCATGCTGTTGTCATAGCTACAGGAGGATATGGAAATACTTATTTTCTGTCTACCAATGCTATGAACAGTAATGGATCTGCAGCAGTGCAATGCTGGAAGAAAGGTGCTTATTTTGCCAATCCTTGCTTTGCCCAGATACATCCTACTTGTATTCCTGTACATGGTGAACAGCAGTGTAAATTGACACTTATGTCTGAGTCTTTGCGTAATGATGGTCGTATATGGGTTCCAAAGAAACTAGAAGATGTAGCCAAGTTACGCAAGCATGAGATTAAACCTTCTCAGATACCGGAAGAGGATCGCGATTACTATCTGGAGCGTCGCTATCCGGCATTTGGTAACCTTGTACCTCGTGATGTTGCTTCACGTGCTGCAAAGGAAAGATGTGATGCTGGCTATGGTGTAAATGAGACGGGAAAGGCTGTATTCCTCGATTTTTCAGATGCCATTGCAAGATTAGGGCATAAGAAGGTTGCCGAGCGTTATGGTAATTTGTTCGATATGTACGAAAAGATTACAGCATCATCTCCTTGGAAAGAGCCTATGATGATATACCCGGCTATCCACTATACTATGGGAGGAATATGGGTAGATTACGATTTGGAAACAACTATTCCGGGTCTGTATGCGATAGGAGAGGCCAATTTCTCTGATCATGGTGGTAACCGTCTTGGCGCTTCGGCTCTAATGCAGGGATTGGCAGATGGTTATTTCATATTGCCTGTTACTATTGGAGATTATCTTTCCAAGAAGTTCTCTGAGCCTAAAACAGACGTAAATACTGCAGAGTTTATAGAGGCAGAAAAGGCTGTACAAGCTCGCATCGATAAGTTATTATCTATTAATGGAAAAGAACCTGTAGATGTTATACACAAGAGATTGGGTCATATTATGTGGGAATATGTGGGTATGGCTCGTAATGCAGAAGGTTTGAAAAAGGCTATAGTGGAAATTGATGCCCTAAAGGAAGATTTCTACAAAAACGTTAAGGTTACCGGTTCTCAATATGAGTTCAATCAGGAACTTGAAAAGGCTCTTCGTCTTGAGGATTTCTTTGAGATAGGTAAGTTGATGGCTCGTGACGCGTATGACAGAAAAGAGTCTTGTGGTGGCCATTTCCGCGTGGAAAGCCAGACAGAAGACGGAGAGGCAAAAAGAGATGATAAGAACTTTATGTATGTTGCTGCGTGGGAGTATAAGGGCGAAAACCAAGAGCCTGAACTTCACAAGGAGCCTCTTAATTACGAGTTTATTGAAGTGAAAACAAGAAATTACAAAGACTAAGGAAATGGAATTCAATCTTAAAATATGGCGTCAAAAGAACGCCAAGGCAAAAGGTCATTTCGAGACATACCATATCAGTGGTATCGAAGAAGATGCATCTTTTCTTGAGATGTTGGATATTCTCAATGAGCAGCTAATAAAAGATGGTAATGATCCTGTAGCTGTTGAAAGGGGATGCCAGAGCAGTGGTCCAGTATCTTTTGATCACGATTGCCGTGAGGGTATCTGTGGTGCTTGTTCACTTTATATAGATGGACGTGCTCATGGTCCGGATGATCATGTTACAACCTGCCAGTTGTTTATGCGTCATTTTAAAGATGGTGCTACTATTACGGTAGAGCCTTTTAGAAGTGCTGCTTTCCCAGTTATAAAAGACCTTGTAGTTGATCGTAGAGCGTTTGATAAAATTCTCCAGGCAGGTGGATTTATTTCAGTTAACACTGGTTCTGCTCAGGATGCTAATACTCTTCTTATTCCTCACGACAAAGCAGAGGAAAGTATGGATGCGGCTGCCTGTGTAGGTTGTGGGGCTTGTGTGGCTACGTGTAAGAATGGATCTGCAATGTTGTTCGTTGCAGCCAGAGTAAGTTCTTTAGCACTTTTGCCACAGGGACGTCCCGAAGCTAAGAAGCGCGCAAGAGCTATGGTGGCTAAAATGGATGAGTTGGGCTTCGGTAATTGTACTAACACTCGCGCGTGTGAATTAGAGTGTCCTAAAGGTATCACTGTTTCACATATTGCAAGACTTAATAGGGAATTCCTTAAGGCTAAATTTTCAGAGTAGTTAATTACCAAAGAAAATTGTCAAAAGGGTAGCGTCCCGCGTGAATCTCCGCAACCATCTTATATAGGTCGTTGCGGAGTTTTGTTATATTCGTTTTGTTTTTAGCAGATATGAATATACAAGGTGATTTTTCATTAGCTATCCAACTGTTCTTCAGTTCTTCAAGGGTAACATTATCTTTTGTCTTAGGCTCAAGCGAGAAATCATCGTACGGAGTATATGTATAGGCATCTACTTTATTGAATATGACATACACAGGCTTGTCTTTTGCTCCTATATCGGCTAGTGTTTTCTCGACAGTTCTCATCTGTTCCTCAAAATCCGGAGCACTTATGTCCACGACGTGAAGTAGTATATCAGCTTCTCTTACTTCATCCAAAGTACTTTTAAATGCCTCTATTAACTGGGTAGGTAGTTTTCTAATGAATCCTACTGTATCACTCAGTAAGAAAGGTACATTTTCTATCACTACTTTGCGAACTGTTGTATCCAGTGTTGCAAATAGCTTATTTTCCGCGAACACATCGGATTTGGCCAGAAGATTCATAATCGTGGATTTGCCCACATTAGTATATCCTACGAGGGCTAGACGTACCATATTTCCGCGATTACCACGCTGTGTGGCCATCTGTCTATCCACTTTTTTTAGTTGCTCTTTAAGGAGAGTTATGCGCTCTTTGACTATTCGCCTATCGACTTCTATCTGTGTTTCTCCCATACCGCCACGTGTGCCTCTACCACCTCTTTGTCTTTCAAGGTGTGTCCACATACCTGCCAATCTTGGAAGCATATAATTATATCGGGCCAATTCTACCTGCATTTTTGCATACGATGTTTTGGCTCTCTGCGCAAATATTTCGAGTATAAGGCTTGTCCTATCGATAACTGAACTTGTCTTGATAACTTTTTCTATATTTCTTTGTTGCATACCTGTGAGTTCGTCATCGAAAATAACATAGTTAATTTCGTTTTCTTCACAGTATGATGCTATTTCATCGAGTTTTCCGCTTCTAATATAGGTTGCTTTTTCAGGTTTATCTAGCCTTTGTATGAACTTTTTATCTCCCGTAACTCCTGCTGTTTCAGCAAGAAATTGAAGTTCATCAAGGTATTCGTTTATCTTGCGTTCATTATCTTCGGGCTTTATTATACCTACGAATACCGCTTTTTCTATTTTATTATCAGTCATATTATTTTATTCCTATAATATATTCAAAAAAGGCCCATCCCCAATGGACGGGCCTAAAAAATATGATTTCTAGTACTTATCTTAACTGGAATATAACAGGTAGGGAGTAAGTTACATTAACAGCGCGATCCCTTTGTTTTCCCGGAGTCCATTTAGGGGATGAGGATACTACTCTTACGGCTTCCTTATCCAATGCAGGATCCAAACTACGAGTAACTCTCACATTTGCTACTGATCCATCTGCCTTTATGGTGAATGAAATCATTACACGTCCCTGAACGCCATTTTCTTTTGCTATTTCAGGATAAACTAACTGAGAAGCAACCCATTTTGAAAATGCATTGGCATCACCACCTTTGAAGCTTGGTTTCTGTTCTACAAATACATAAGGGATCTCCTCCTCCTCGATTTCCTCTTCTTCAGGACCTTCTATATAGTCTTTAATTTCTATAACGAGGTCGTCATTATCATCAAGGTTTAGAATGTTATCTTCCACTTGTATGTCATCGTCTATAATGTCTATTTGGTCAGACAAGACAGGAACCTTAGGTGTCTCGGGTGGCGGTGGCGGAGCTTCCTGTGTGATAGGAATATTTTCTTCCTCAATCGTAACCGCAGGACCGGCATCAAGTACGGCTGTCTGCTTCTCTTTTGTACTCCAAGAGAACGCGACGTATGTCACAGCCAATGCTATGATAAGTCCGATTTCAATAAAGAGAAGTCTCTTGTTTTCAAGGCTTGCTCCTTCTGTTTTCTTTATTTCCATATCTTTTATCTTTAATAATCAATCCAACCCCAAAGATATATAAATTTCCTTTTTAATCCAATTATTTATTCAAGTATTTTCCCACTCCTTCCATCACCCACACATTATCTGGGCGCTGCCTTAAGATGAATGGTCCGCGATAAATAAGCCCGTAACTATCACCCGATGTCGTTATCAAAGAACTGGTTTTCGTTCCGTTTGCAAGATACGAAAAGTCGGGCAGAGACTTTTACGCCTGCCCGACAAAAGGATAAAAGACTTTTAAAGCGTCCCATTTGGAAGAATGGTATTACAATTGCTGAATCAACAAATAAAAAACACCTTTTAATTCATTTTTTATAGAGATGCATTTATCGACGGATGATATTTTGCTTAAAATTCCTTTAAAATCAATTCCGTCGTGAATAGGGACAAGTAATTCATTGTATATGCTTTCCCTTTGTTCCATTGAGAAAGAAGACAGAATACACACCATCTCCTGTGGATAGCAGTCTAGAAGTTTAAATAACAATTCATTTCGCCACTCAATATATTCAATAATGTTATTATCTAACGGCTTATTTAGCAAAAAATCATGAACTATATTCATATCTAAGGTGTCATGTTTTTCTACAATATCTGACACATTCGCACATTTTTCCAAATAGAAATCATATATTTTTATATCTTGTGCAGAAAAATTTATTAATAAGTATACTATAATTATAATCATAATCATTACACAATAGTTCGTTAAATTTATAAAAGCTCAAGCGGCGTCCCTGACGCCCAGAAAT
>ERZ808246.466-NODE-466-length-33596-cov-42.566888_pt1 | contig 33596 bp, 29 predicted proteins | sample MGYA00521083_ERZ808246 | MGnify/ENA primary metagenome ERZ808246 (study PRJEB31516, sample SAMN03275577) | gut metagenome | biome: mammalia-associated habitat; material: feces | host: Papio cynocephalus | place: Kenya | collected 2012-07-07 ...
TTCCAGACCACCAAGGAGATCAACGACACCATCAAAGGTCTCGAGGACGGCTCCGTGGACGTGGTTATCGGCACGCACAAGCTGCTTAATCCGAAAATCAAATTCAAGGATCTGGGACTCGTCATCATCGACGAGGAGCAGCGTTTCGGCGTCGAGCACAAGGAGACGCTCAAGGCGCTGCGGACCAACGTGGACGTGCTGAGCCTATCGGCCACGCCTATTCCACGTACGTTGGAAATGGCCGTCACCGGCATCCGGGAGATGTCCACGTTGGCCACGCCGCCGGAGGATCGTCTGCCGGTGCTCACCTACGTCGGCGCCTACGAGGACGCGCAGGTCACCGCGGCCATCCGACGTGAACTGCTGCGCGGCGGACAGGTGTTCTATGTGCACAACCGGGTCCATGACATCTCCTCCGTCGCGGCGAAGATCCATGAGCTGGTGCCTGAATCGCATGTCGGCATCGCGCACGGCAAGATGGGGGAGAAGCAGCTCGACGGCGTGATCCGCGACTTCTGGCACCGTGACATCGACGTGCTGGTCTGCACCACCATCATCGAGACCGGTCTTGATATCTCCAACGCGAACACGTTGATCGTCGATCACGCCGACAGGTTCGGTCTGAGCCAACTGCACCAGTTGCGCGGTCGTGTCGGACGTGGACGAGAGCGTGCGTACGCGTATTTCCTGTACGATCCAACCAGGCCCATGACCCAGCAGTCGCATGACAGGCTCGCCACCATCGCGCAGAACACCGCACTTGGATCGGGCTTCGACGTGGCCATGAAGGATCTCGAACTGCGCGGCACCGGCAATCTGCTGGGAGATGAGCAGAGCGGCCACATCGAGGGCGTCGGGTTCGACCTGTACGTGCGCATGGTCTCCGAGGCGGTCGAACAGTATAAGGAGCCGGAACGCAAGGAACCGGCCGCGGTCACCATCGACCTGCCGGTGGAGGCATCCATTCCCGTCGATTACATCGATTCGGACAAATTGCGATTGGAGGCCTATCAGAAACTCGCCTCCGCCCACACCGAAGACGATCTCGACGAATTGCGCGACGAGCTCACCGACCGTTACGGCAAACCGCCGGTCGATTTCGAAGCGTTGTTCGACGTTGCGAGGTTGCGTTTCAAGGCGAGGAAACTTGGCATTTCCGAAATCATCGCGCAGGGGCGCAACGTGCGCGTGTCGAAGTTCGAGCCGCGCGAATCCGTGCAGATGCGCATGGCCAGGATCTACAAGGGCATCCAGTACCGGCCTTTGACCAAAACGTACATCGTGCCGGCTCCGTTCGCCGGTTCGTTGGGCTCCAAGCCGATGAGCTCGGACGAAGTGGTTGGCTGGACCAGCCAGCTGCTCGACGATTTGGATTGGAAGCCGACGCCGCGTCGATGACGTTGCCATCCCAATGATGATGTGAGCGTTCACATAAAATATGTCGGCGGAGTTTGCCATACGTCCATAAATCGCACTATTCTTGGCAATGTCATCACAACCTAACGTTTATAAGGAGTAGTTGTGGCAGTAATTGAAAGCGTTTACGCGCGTCAGATTCTCGATTCCCGCGGCAACCCGACCGTTGAGGTCGTTCTGGACACCGATGACGGTGCTCAGGGCCTGGGCCTCGTTCCGTCCGGTGCTTCCACCGGCGAAGCCGAAGCTTGGGAGCGTCGCGATGGCGACAAGTCCGTCTATCAGGGCAAGGGCGTTCTCAACGCCGTCAAGGCCGTGAACGAGGAGATCGCTCCGAAGGTCATCGGCATGGACGCTTCCGATCAGCGCGCTCTCGATGAGACCATGATCGAGCTCGACGGCACTCCGAACAAGGGTCGTCTGGGCGCCAACGCCATCCTCGGCGTGTCCCTGGCCGCTCTGTACGCCTCTGCCGAATCCGCGGACCAGCCGCTGTACCGTTACATCGGCGGCACCAACGGCCACATCCTGCCGGTTCCGAACATGAACATCATGAACGGTGGCGCCCACGCTGACTTCGCCACCGACATCCAGGAGTACATGATCTCCCCGTACGGCTTCAACACCTACAGCGAGGCTCTGCAGGCCGGCGTCGAGGTCTACCACACCCTGAAGAACGTCCTGAAGAAGGAAGGCCTGGCCACCGGTCTGGGCGACGAGGGCGGCTTCGCTCCGAAGATGAAGTCCAACAAGGACTCCCTGAACTACATCATGGACGCCATCTCCGCCGCAGGCTACGAGCCGGGCAAGCAGATCGGCATCTCCCTGGATGTGGCCTCCTCCGAGTTCTACAACAAGGAGACCGGCAAGTACCACTTCGAGGGTGACGACCGCGAGGCCGGCTACATGCTCGACTTCTACGAGAACCTGATCAACGAGTACCCGATCGTCTCCATCGAGGATCCGTTCCAGGAAGAAGGTTGGCAGGACTGGGCCGACATCACCGCCAAGCTCGGTGATCGTCTGCAGTTCGTCGGCGATGACCTTCTGGTCACCAACCCGAAGCGTCTGCAGAAGGCCATCGACATGGGCGCTGCCAACTCCCTGCTGGTCAAGCTGAACCAGATCGGCACTGTCACCGAGACCCTGGACGCCATCGAATTGGCCACCGCCAACGGCTACACCTCCATGGTTTCCCATCGTTCCGGCGAGACCCCGGACACCACCATCTCCGACCTGGCTGTCGCCAAGAACACCCGCCAGATCAAGACCGGTGCTCCGGCTCGTGGCGAGCGTATCGCCAAGTACAACCGTCTGCTCGAGATCGAGGAGGAGCTCGGCTCCACCGCTCAGTACGCCGGCTACAGCGCTTTCAAGGCTTGCAAGAAGTACATCGCCAAGTGAGCGTAGGCAGCGCATTGTGCATGCGTTGACATAAGAATGCCCGTCGTGTTCCAAGTCGAATGCGGCGGGTATTTTCGTTGCTATGAGTTCAAAGGCACGAAAGCAATCATCGAAAAAAGGCGGCGCCGGTCCGGTCGCGTTCTTCGTGTCGCTGTTCATCGTGGCGTTGGGCACCATACAACTGGCATCGACGTTCCATACCTATGCGCTGAATCTTGCCGAACTGAACGGCTTGAAAAAGCAGGAGGCGGCATTGATCTCCCAAAAGCGCGAATTGGAGAACGACATCGCCAGATGGGACGACAAGGCGTACGTCACCGCGCAGGCAAGGGACCGGCTGGGCTTCGTCTTTCCCGGCGAACAGGCGATTCGCGTCGAGCATCCCGAGGCGGTGACCGGCAAGAAGGAATCGGACAAGGGGACATCGTACGAGGAATCGACGAAGACGGTCCTGCCATGGTATAAGGAACTTGAGTATTCCTTCAAACAGGCGGACCAGTCGGATCCGGTGAAAACCGGCAAGGCGGCGAAATCCGCGCAAGATTCCGAAGAGAAGAACCAGCAGGACGCTCAGAGCGATCAGCAGCAGGCCGACACCGGGCGGCAGTCAGGAGACCAACAACAGTGACACAGGATATGACGGTTATCGAACAGGCGAAGGCGCTGGCGGCCAAGGTGCTTGCCCAACCAGCCACCGAGCGGGACATAGCAGTGGTGGAACGTCAGCTTGGGCGTTATCCCCGAGGCATGGTCGCCGTCGGAGCTCGTTGCGTATGCGGCCGTCCTTTGGCCGTGGTCACCCGACCATTGCTTCCGGGCGGAGTTCCGTTCCCGACGACATGCTATCTGACCAGCCCCGAGGCTGTGAAGGCGATTTCCCATATCGAAGCCGAAGGCAGGATGAAGGAATATAACGACATGCTCGCCGAGGATGCGGTCCTGCGTTCCGGATACGAGCGTGCGCACGAGCTTTATCTGGCGTTCCGTCATGAGATAGCGTCGGCCATGAAGGACAGCGAGACCCATATCGAAGGCACCAGCGCAGGCGGCATGCCGGTGCGTGTCAAGTGCCTCCACGCGCTGCTGGCACAGACGCTGGTGATGGGTGAGGGCGCCAATCCGATTGGAGACATGGCATTGGTCGCCATCAAGCATGAATTCGACCCGACGGTATGCCGTTGCGCCGTGGACAATGAAGAATGAGAGGTTGGGAACAATGGTGAAGTCGGTGACTATCGCCGGTATTGATTGCGGCACGAATTCGATTCGTCTGAAAGTGTCCCGGGTGGATGAGAGCGGTGTGGAGGACATCGTCCCCCGCATCCTTCGTGTGGTTCGTCTCGGTCAGGATGTGGACAAGACGCACCGTTTCGCCGATGAGGCGTTGGAACGCGCCTACGGGGCGGCCCGTGAGTTCGCCGGCGTACTTGCCGAGCATCCGGTGGACGGCATCCGCTTCGTGGCCACGTCGGCCACCCGAGATGCCGAGAACCGTGGGGAGTTCGAGGACGGCATCGAAAAGATCCTGGGCGTGCGTCCCGAAGTCATCCCGGGCACCGAGGAAGCCGATCTGAGTTTTATGGGCGCCACCAGCATCGTCCATCGTGAGGTCGAGGCTCCGTATCTGGTGGTCGATCTGGGCGGCGGTTCCACGGAACTGGTCCTTGGCGGAGACGGCGTCACCCATCCGAGCACGCAGGTTGAGGCGGCGTTTTCCATGAACATCGGATCGGTACGTATGACTGAACGGCATCTGAAAAACGATCCGCCTACTGAAGCGCAGATCGCCGAAGCCATCGCCGACATCGACGCGCATATCGACGAGGCGTTCGGAACGGTGCCCGCAGGCAAGGCCCGCACCATCATCGGCGTGTCCGGCACGGTCACGACCATGACCGCGTTGGCCATGGGATTGACGGAGTACGACCATACCGCCGTGGACGGCGCGCGTTGCACGCTGGAGGACGCCTATGCCGTCGACGACCGTTTCCTGCGCATGCCCCGCGAGGAGCGTCTGACCTACAAGACCATCCATCCCGGCCGCGTCGATGTGGTGGGCGGCGGCGCGCTGGTTTGGAGCCGCGTGCTCGCCAAGGTATCCGAGGCCGCATACGCTGATCACGGGCAGCGCATCGATTCCTTCATGGCCAGCGAACACGGCTTGCTGGATGGCATCGTGCTGGATTACGGCAGAAGATTGCTTGACGCGCGCTGACGTGGCATAATAGCTTGGCGTCGGCCTTTTTTCGGTCGGCGTGAAGCCTCCATGGCGAAATTGGTATACGCAGTCGACTTAAAATCGACCTCTTCGGATTGCGGGTTCGAGTCCCGCTGGAGGCACTTTCGCGGTTGACGTTCTCATGCGCGGGTTATGCGGCCGGCATAGCGTTCCTGAAACAATCCATAGGTACACTGTCCGGCATCGACAATTTATACGAACCGACTGGAACGGATAGCGCATGACTTCGAACGACACCAAGCCCGTAATCGAACAGCCAGATACCGAAATCCCCTTGATGCTCTCGCAGGCGACCATCGTCGCCGCAGTCCTTGCCGTAGGCGAGATCGTATGCTCTCCGTTGTACGCCACATTGATGGACCATTCACTGGCACTCGTCCCATGGGCGCTGGAAGCCGTGTTCCTGGCTGTGGCGTTCAGCTTCGTCGTGGGATTCGCCATTCTGTGGTGCGCCGAATCCTTCACCTTCAAACTCAAGGAGAAGTTTCGCCCGTTCGGCTATGCGGTGACCGGGCTGATCGGCTATGGCGTATGGAGCCTTCTGGTATTCACGGCCACCATCAATTCGGTGCTCACCAAAGTGGGGGAGAGCGTGCTTTCCAATGGACAGGTCGGTGCGATCACCCTCAACGGGGCCGCATTGGGATTCATCGCTTTCTTCTTCGCAAAACTGTTTGATGTCAAACTCGGCAATCGTAGGGGAACGGCGATCTCCATGCTTGTCGCGGAAGTCGTCATGGCCGTCGTGGGGCTGCTCATCATGATCCGCATGTTCAGCGTGCTTTACGTCGCATAACCGAGTGGGGCGTTTTCGGGAAAAGGGGAATATGTTCAGCATTTTGGAGATGTTTACCATCGGCGTCGGACCGAGCTCGTCGCATACCGTCGGACCGATGGTCGCGGCATGCGGTTTCGTGGACTCCCTCAAACGAAATGGCGTGCTGGATCGGGTCGGCCGTGTGAGAACGGTGCTGTACGGCTCGCTCGCTCTGACGGGTCTGGGGCATGGCACCGACCGTGCCGTGCTGGCGGGATTGGAAGGTAATGTCCCGAAGACCGTCGATACCGATCATATGAGCGTCATACGCGACGAATGCGAGAAGAATGGCGAATTGATGCTCGGCGGAACCCATCGCATCGGCTTTGACTATGGCCGCGATGTGGTGATGGACGCGTGGCATCGTATGGCGGCCCATCCCAATGGCATGAGGTTCCAGGCGTTCGACCGGCAGAACAATCTCGTCGACGAGCAGGTCTGGTATTCGATCGGTGGAGGCTTTGTAAGACGGGGATGCGCTGATGATCCGATGATCGGCATTCACGAGAAGCCGCCTGAAGGAACCGCGTTCGTCGACCGGGATGACGATTCTTTGGTTGAGACGGATGTGCCTTATCCTTTCACCACATGCGATGAGCTGATTTCGCTGTGCGATGAACACCATATGAGCATCGCCGATGTGGTGTGGGCGAATGAGACGTCCATGCGTTCGGCCGTGCAGGTGCGCAGCGAACTGGACAACGTCTGGCGTGTGATGCGCCGTTGCGTGAGGCACGGTTGCTCCTCGGACGGGAAGGTGCTTCCTGGTGGTTTGGATGTGCCGCGTAGGGCGCCTAGGATGTATGCCCGGCTTGCTTCCAACAGTGATGTTCTCAAAAGCGACAGGAAGCGTAAGGACGCGGTGCTTGAATCGTCGGACGCCGCATGGGTGGACCTGTTCGCCTTGGCGGTATCGGAAGAGAACGCGGCCGGCGGACGCATCGTCACCGCGCCGACCAACGGCGCCGCGGGAGTCATTCCCGCGGTCCTCCATTACTACTGGCATTTTGTAGAGCATGCGAGTGAGGATGGTGTGGTGACGTTCCTGCTGACGGCGGGAGCGGTCGGATATCTGTTCAAACGCAACGCGTCGATTTCCGGCGCTGAGGTCGGATGCCAGGGTGAGGTCGGCACGGCCTGTTCCATGGCGGCTGCGGGACTGTGCGCGGTGATGGGCGGTACTCCGCATCAGGTGGAGAACGCCGCGGAGATCGGTATCGAGCACAATCTCGGTCTGACCTGCGATCCGGTCGGCGGTCTGGTGCAGATCCCATGCATCGAACGCAACGCCATGGCCGCCAACACCGCCATCAATGCGGTGCGTATGGCCATGCTGGGTGACGGCACGCATATCGTGAGTCTCGACCAGGCCATCAAAACCATGAAGGACACCGGTGAGGACATGATGGCCAAGTACAAGGAGACGTCCAAGGGAGGTCTTGCGGTCAACGTTGTTGAATGCTAGCGGTGGGTGGTGCTAATCTTGGTGGCATTGTGTTTTTCCAAGGAGGTTCACCATGGCATCCGAAATGCCCATTGTCAATGCCGAATTCGGCGATCGTCCGACCCTCGAGTTCCCGACCGAAAACGCTCCCGCGGGGCTGAAGGTCGTGGAGCTGCTTGAGGGCAATGGTCCGATGGTCCGTCGTGGGGACACCGTCACCGTCAACTACCATGGTGTGGTCTGGGGCAAGGACACCCCGTTCGACTCCAGCTTCGATCGTCACCAGCCCGCCACGTTCGGCATCGGCGTCGGCCAGGTCATCAAGGGCTGGGATCAGACCGTTCCGGGACATAATGTCGGTTCGCGCCTGGTGGTGTCCATCCCACCGGAATACGGTTACGGCTCCCGTGGCGTTCCGCAGGCCGGCATCGGCGGCGAGGACACTTTGGTGTTCGTGATCGACATCATCTCCACCCGCTGAACGTCGGGTAATATTCTTCCAAGGTCAAGGAGGATAACATGGCCGAAGAAAAGACGATTCTGCTGACGCAGGAAGCGTACGACAAGATGAAGCAGGAACTCGCTTGGCGTGAGGGCGAGTACCGCGACGAGATTCTGTCCAAGGTCTCCGCGGCACGTGCCGAAGGCGATCTGAGCGAGAACGGCGGCTATCAGGCAGCCCGTGAGGCGCAGCGCGTGAACCAGGGACGTATCGACGAATTGACCGTCAAACTGCGCAACGCGAAGATCCTGACCGCACCCAAGGCGGGTGAGGTCGGTGACGGTTCCTTGGTGACGCTCGAGGTCAATGGCCGCGAAATGGTGTACGTGCTCGGCACCCGCGATCTGGCCATCGCCACGGATTACAGCATCATCAGCCCGGAATCCCCGATCGGTGCGGCCATCAACGGCGCCCATGCGGGCGACACGGTGACCTACACCGCTCCGAACGGACGCGAGATTTCCGTGACCATCAAGGAAGCCAAGCCACTCGCCTGACTTTCCATCCGCTGATAGAAGAGCCCGTTCCCATCGATATGAACGCGATGGGAACGGGCTCTTCCGATTCGACGGACCATCGTCGATATCATGTCCACAGTTGCACGATCACCATGTAGATGGCCACCATATGACAGGCGTAACCTGCCACGGTCCCGGTGTGGAAAATCTCATGGAACCCGAACACCTTCGGCCACGGATCCGGCTTGCGCAAGGCATATACGATGGCACCGGCGATATAGCACGCGCCACCCGCGCAGAGCAGCACCACCACGGCCGGTCCCGCATAAGGGGACATCCAGAACAATCCCATGAACGCCACTCCGGACACGCCGAAAATGATGTAGACGAGAACGTAAAGCCAACGGGGCGCGCTGATCCAGATGACGTGGATGATGAGCGCTATGGTGGTGCACGTCCACATGCCGGCGATGATGGAGTTGCGCCAGAACGGCGTGAGCGCGAAGGACACGGGCGTATAGGTGCCTGCGATCAGCAAGAAGATGTTCATATGGTCGATGCGTCTCAGCACGTCGGTGACGCGAGGCGACCAGTCTCCCAAGTGATAACAGGCGGAGTTGCCGAACAGCACCAGCGAGCAGGTCATGAACACGGCGCACGCCCATTTGAGTCCCGTGCCATGGGCCAGACAGATCAGCACGATTCCAGCGGCGAGGGCCAGAGGCGTGGCGACGGCGTGGATCCAGCCGCGTAGAAGCGGTTTCGGCCTGCCATGCACGTCAAGTCTGATCTTGCGTTCGATTTCGGCGGGAGCGATGCCTTCGATTTTCGCCGCATGCGTTTCGCCCTTGGCTATGACGCGCTTGGCTTTCGCATCCGCTTTGCGCCGGATGTTGTCGGCCTTGTTGTGGGCTTTCACCCGGATGGTCTCTGCCTTCGCCTGCAAGGCCTGTTCTCGAGCCTCGGTGATGACCGCGCGCTTGGCCTCTATTTCTGTGTCTGTGGGTTTTGCCATCGCATGCCTCCACGATAAGTTACGGAACCGTAACCTACGTTATCGTAATAGCCGGATATGTCAATCGGCGATTTCATATTGTACGTGGTTGTATGGCGTGCGAACCTTCCGTTTGGTGCGTATGATGGAGTGCATGGCTGATTTCTCACATATCCTGATGACCCGACCGGATTTAGGCGATGATGATCGCGAATGGTTGCACCAGCTGGTGGCCGATTGGCAGGTCATAGCAGATCTGAGCTTCGCCGATTTGCTGCTGATTCTGCAGAACGGTGATGGCGAATACATTATCGCCGAGCAGTGCCGGCCGTCCACGGTGATGAGCCTGAGGGCCGACGACGTGGTCGGCAGCGTCGCGCCGGAGTCCATGCGAGCCGAACTTGATGCGGCCATGGATTCCGAATCGGTGTTCCGCTCCACGCAGTTGCGTAGCGTCGGCAAGGCCAAGGTGTGCAATGTGTATGCTCCGGTGCGTCATAACGGCAAAACCTTGGGACTTGTCGTCCGTGAGACCAACATGGCGACCCGCGAATCGAATGGCCGCTATGAGTCCGAAAGCATCGGCGCGGGCAAGCAGCTGTATGAGATGATTCCAAGGGGGCAGTTCCCGTACCGCAATCCAATCATGAACCAACGTCACAATGCGCGTGTGTCGGATGGGTTCATTGTGCTTACCGTCGACGGCATAGTCCGGTACGCTTCCCCCAACGCCATCAGCTGCTTCCGTCGTCTGGGGTCGGTCAGTACCATGCAGGGGGAGTATCTGAGCGAGATCGGCACTTCTCTGTTGCATGAGAATGATCCCGTATTGGAGACTCTGCCGCTGGTGCTTAGCGGGAAGGCCGCCGCGGATTCCGAACTGGATGCCAACAAGTCCGCTGTCTCCATGCGTTCGTTGCCGTTGATGGATGCCAACGGACGTGTGGGGGGCATCGTTCTGTGCCGTGACGTCACCGAACTGCGGCGTCGGGAAAAGGAACTGCAGACCAAGGACGCCACCATTTCCGAGATTCACCACCGTGTGAAGAACAATCTGCAGGCGGTGTCCGCGTTGTTGCGCCTGCAGGCGCGCAAAACCAAATCCGAAGAAGTCAAGAAGGAACTCAAGGAGGCACAGCGCCGCGTGCAGACTATCGCGATGGTGCATGAGGGCCTGAGCCAGACCGCCGATGAGATCGTCGATTACGACAAGGTCATTTCCAACCTGCTGAAGATGGCCGTCGACCTGGCCACCATGCGGGACCAGCATATCGGCATCGACTTCATCGGCAAGTTCGGCATGATGCCGGCGCAGGATGCCACGCCATTGTCGCTGGTGCTCACCGAACTGATCACCAATTCCGTGGAACATGGTTTTGAGGGACGCAAGGACGGCCATATCACGATTTCCGTCGGACGTGGCGGCAACAACCTCAATGTCGTGGTCGAGGATGATGGAACCGGTTTGGCGGACGAGGAGCATGACGGTATGGCGCGTTCCTCCGGGTCGGGACTTGGCACCCAGATCATCAACACGTTCGTCACCAACGATTTCGGCGGAACAGTGCATTGGGAGCCGCGTCGCGGCGGAGGCACCCGAGTGGTGCTCGACATGAAACTGCGCGCCGCGCAGGATAGCTGACGGTGTGAACGGAGATGAGAAAAGGCGGCTGGGCCGTTCCCTTGGGAAACGGCCCAGCCGCCTTTACAAGCTCTGAAGATCAAATCAGACCTGCATCTGCATAGCCTGAGAACGGCGGGCACGCATCGCACGGCGTTTGAGCGCGCGCCGCTCGTCTTCGCTCAGACCTCCCCAGACGCCGTAATCCTGATTGGTGTCCAGTGCGCACTTCAAGCATGCGTCAATCACCTTGCAGGTGCGGCAAACCGCTTTGGCCTCTTCGATCTGCTGATAGGCGGCGCCGGTATTGCCGACGGGGAAAAACAGCTCCGGATCCTTATCCCGGCATGCGGCCTTGGCTCGCCAATCAAAAGCACTGCTCATGTAATCGCCTTCCTCTTGCCTTAATCGGCATATTATCCGTTACTTAGATAACCACGAATCGGAATATTTTTCAAGAGTCTGGGCAAAAGAAATCAAGGAATTCCTAAAAGCCTATGAATTCCACGCATTGCACAGGATATGCCTTTGCCTGTTGGATGAAGGCTCCTCGTCCGGGGATGGCGTAGTCATCGACGCCGAAGCCATCCAGGATGGGACCGGGGACGCCCAGCATCAAATCGTTGGATCGTTCGCCGCTGGGAAAGACTATGCGCGTGAGACACCTATCAAGCAGAACGCTTCGTGGTTGTTCCACCGCCGCGATCACGGTGATGGAGGGGTCCGCCAGCGCCTGTCTGAGCTCATCGGCTTCTTCCGATTGACTGAAAGGATCAAACATCGTATCGGCGTCATCCACGAACCAGATGACGCGTTCATGTTTGGGTGAAGCCCTGCCGTCATCCGTGACCAATCCGGCATCGGTCCTTCGCGTGAACTTTATGCCGCATCGGCCAGTGCCGTACAGCCAGCTGGCGCAATGCAGCATCAGATTGGTTTTACCGCTGCCGTATGCTCCGATTATGGCGATGTTTCCTTGACCCACATCCAGGAAGGCGGTGGAGACGAGCACGCCGTCATCGCCAAGAGCGAAGGGGACGCGCTGCCATATGTTGTCCGACGGGACCGTGAGGTCGCGTATGGAGGCTTGTTTGCTAAGCGGATCGGAGAACAGCGGCTTCGGATTGCCGATTCCATCGAACTTTGCGGCGGTGTTGACGGCTTTGACCAGAGCGTCGATATCGTGCACCGCGCTGCAGAGGAACGGTGTCGTGCGTTGTCCGTCATGGCAGTATGCGGCACCGGGGAAAGCGGCTGGAATCAGCGCCGCGTCCTTGGTGCCAATGAGCTCGTTCGATTGCATCTGGTCGGTGACACGTAGACAGATGTTCAAAGATATATTGGCTTTCATATCGGCATGAACCTGTCCCATGGGGTTTTGCGTGCAGACGATGAGATGCATGCCGAGCGATCGGCCAAGGGAAGCTAGACGATTCAGACGTTGCATGTAATCGGGCAGACGGTCGCGCAACGCATGGAATTCGTCGATGACCACCACGAGCCGCGCCGGAGGATGGGAGAGTTGATCGAAGCGGGCGACACGTTCGGCGCTTACCAATGCCTCACGTCGAATCAGCTCCTGTTCGATGGCGTTCAACGCTCGTACCGCGTGGGCGAGGTCGAGATCGCAGACATTGCCCACTGTGTGCGGCAAATGCTCCAAAGCGTTGAATGTGGAGCCACCTTTGAAATCGAGAAAAACAAAATGGAGGGTTCTGGGACTGTGCCGGATGGCCAATGCCATGCACCAGCTGATAAGCAGCTCCGATTTGCCTGATCCCGTGGTGCCTGCGACCATGGCATGCGGTCCCGATGCGGTCAGATCGATACGGAACGCGCCGCGTTCCGATACGCCGATGGCGCTGTTCGGTGGAGCGGCCATCCAATTGCGCACGATGACGCGCCAAGGCAGGATCTCCGTATTCAGCCCATGCAGCTCTTCGAAGCTTGCGCGCATCAGATCATCGAATGCGAAAGCGGGACTTGCCTGGTCCTGACTACATGAGGTGGCGCTGACATCGAAGCCCCCATCGCCACCGGAGGATTCCGCGTGCTTGGCCCGTATGACCATCGTGGCCAGCATGAGTGCGCTGCCGAGCATTCCCGGAGCCAGCATGGCCACATACATCCATTGGCGTTGCACGCACATGATGGCCAGCATGATGAGTTGCGCCAACAATGGCGCGCTCCAACTGAGTAGGGTGAGGCGCTGCTCGTTCAGCCGCCAGGGACGTTTTCTATTGCTCATGGTGCCAGACTGGACGTCGCCGGCAGTCCGGCACAAGTAGAAACGTGGGTTGTGGTCGGAGAACGTGGGTTATCCACATCTCCGGCGTGTCATCGTCAGTTCTGCTGACTCTCCGCCAGCGTCCCCACCGTTCCGGGTGAATGCGTTCCGTCCGCCAACTCGGAGAAAAGCTGGATGTTCCGTTCGTTGTCCAGCAGAACGCTCGATCCCACGCCATCGACGTAATAATCAGGGTCGGTCCAGTACACGCTTCCCGAAATGCCGTTCTTTCCAGAGGCGCTCTTGAAGGCAAGAGCCATGCTCAGCATTGATGAAGTCGATGTCTTTTCGTCCACCGTCACCGAATCCAGCGCCGCGGCGGCGACTTTCTTGGTTTTGCCGAAATTAGTCAGTGTCTGCCGCGACGTTCCTTTTTTGACGATGGCGTTGATGACCTGCCGTTGACGGGCGGCACGGCCGAAATCGCCCTGCGCGTCAGCATAGCGCATACGGGAGAAGGCGAGCGCGGTGGCGCCGTCCACGGTATGGCATCCCGAAGTCCAATTCAAACCCGAGTAAGGATCGCTGACCGTCTGGTCATAGCACAGATCGATTCCACCCAACGCATCGACGACTTTGACCAGACCACCGAATCGGACCATCGCCACATGGTTGATCTTCTGTCCGGTGATATCCTCCACTTCGTTGACGAGCTGCTTGCGACTATACAGCTGCGCCACGGCATTGATCTTCATGTAGTTTCCATCGATTTCCACAAGCGAGTCGCGTGGAATGGAGATCAGCGAGGATGGTCCGTTCTTCGGTTTGGTGAGTACAAGGATCGTGTCGGTCCGGAAGCCCTCGACATCGCCGGCGTCTCCTATGGTGCCTTCTCTTTCGTCGGAACCGAGGATCAGCCAGCTTTCACCGGCGGTGTCCGCTTTGGATGTCAGCCATTTCTGCTTGTTGAGTTGTCCGTCGGTCCAATTCCAAGCGGCGAAGATTCCGATTCCAAGCGCGAGGACGATCACGAGGAATACGATGAGCACGATGCGTCCGATATGAGCCTTTCTCGCGGACGTGACCGATGCCGTCATGGGAATGGATGATGTGCTCATGTGCGGAGCTGCCCCCCGAGCCGAGATGGAAGCGGAGGAGGAGCCTCGGACCTGTTGCACCTTCGAGATGGCGCGGTCGGATGCCTTCGGAGCGAATGACTCAGGTGATTGATTCCGACGGTGTGCCCTTTCCGATGATGCCGAGGTGGGCGTGAAGCTCTGCGGCGCTGATGTCGGAGAATTCCGGGACGCGCGTTTCGCCGTTTCCACGGTTGAAGCGCGATTGTGGCGTGAGGACGGAGCGAAGCTTACAGGCTGGTCCGCCTCGTTTGGCCTATGGGATGAACCTGTGAGCGAGGAATCCGACTGTCTTTTACGTCCCGATGCCGGAATAAAGCTCGGTGGTGCGCCCGTAGGCCCCTTCGTCCCGTTGTCTTCGGTCATGGTTCCTCCCAGAATGAAATCGTCCCTACACCATGTACACCGTGCAGGGACGTGATTGCGTGGTTATGCGTTAGTTCTTTGCCGGAACGGCACATACCGTTGCGTTGAGATACCGATCGGCAAGACCGATGTACTGTCCTGTGACCGCGTCATGGATGGAACCGTCCTCCGGATCGACGGTTCCTCCGGTGCTTGGATCGATCAGCGTGCCATCCGCTTCAGTGATTAGTCCGGTGGTTGGATCAGGGGTCTTGTTGGAGGATTTGTCCGTGGACTCATCCGACTGGTCGCCATTCGTGCCGTCCGAATCGTCGTTGGATTCGTTGGAATTGGTTGTTTCCTTGGAGGAGGAGTCGGACGTTTCGAAAATCGGCTTGCCGTTGCGCATCTTCTCCCACAACGTATCGGCCTCGTCGGTCCATATGGAACGGTTAGGGTCGGAAGGGGCCTGCACCACAGGAACGGTCTGAGTCTGCAGATTGGTCATCGAGAAATCCTTCAGACTCATGGCAAGCCCGGCCAGTGCTGCTGTATCTGCCATGCCTTGGGAGATATTAAGCGATTTGAGCGCGGATTTCGCCAATTGGTACAGTTGTGCGGTGTCGGTGAACAGGTTCTTGCTGAGAGCCTCGCTCATGAGCTGTTTGATGAGGTATTGCTGACGTGTGGTTCGCGAGGTATCGGAGCCGTCCCCCAAGCCGTGGCGTGTGCGGGCGTATTGGGTCGCCGCCACGCCATCGAGATGATGCATCCCCTTGTTGAGTTTGAGTCCGGTATACGGGTCATCGACGTTTTGCGGAATGCATAGGTCCACTCCGCCGACCGCATCAATCATTTTGACCAATCCGGCGAAATCAACGACGATGAAGTTCTGGATGTTCAATCCGGTAAGACTATTCACCGCATTCAGGGTGCAGCTTGCGGCCGAGGCGAGGTCGCCTCCGGTCAGATATGCGTCCGCGAATATCGAATTGAACATGACATTGTATTGGGCGGGGATTTTACCCTTGGAGGTTTCGCATTGGGGCACGTCTACCAAGGAGTCGCGCGGGATGGAAACCAGATTGATTTCCTTGCGGTCGGCGGAGATCTGCACAATCATGGTGGTGTCGGCCTGATGGTTGCCGACGACGTCGTCGAAACTGCCTCCGATGGCTTGGTTCTTCGCGCCGTCGCGTGAATCCTGCCCGATCAGCACGAATTCGATCGGCTGTCCGGAATTCGGGTCGATGATGGAGGTATCGGCATCCAATGATCCCTGGCCGATTACGTTGACGGAATTGTTTCTGATGATGCCGTCAACATCCAGCCACGTCGCGGCCGCGGCGGTGCCCGCGAACACCATCATCGCTGCAAGAGCCAGGGCGATTGTGGTCCTGATTCGATGCCGCACCGTGTACCCGAGGCTATGCCGTGGCTTCATGTCCTGGAATCCATTGATGTTAGGAAGCTTGTTGCCGGCTGGGGATGTTATCACGGTGTTGCCTTCCTGATTGACGAGACGTTTGACGCGGAGCGATTTGAGAACTGCCACCACCCAAAAAGCCCATTATAAAGGTGGCGTCTGATTTTCGTTGATGTTGCTTTTTTGGAACATGGTGACGGTGGTCCCATATATCACATTTTTTCTGATATACGGTCATTGACTCGTTGGAATTTGACAAACTAACGTGTGGTGTGTGTATCCTGAACCAGTGCGGAGTGCGCACAGGCAAAATGCAAATGTTATGGGGGAGGGCTCATGTGGGGCGTGGTCGATGAGTCTTCCGACAATCCGCTTGTGGAGCTGTGGGGTCTGTTCAAGCGGGATGATGACGTATCCTGGCAGCATAAGGCATTGTGCTCGCAGACCGATCCTGAAGCGTTCTTCCCGGAAAAAGGCGGCTCGACCAGAGACGCGAAGAGGGTGTGCGCCCAGTGCGAGGTGCGGGAGCAGTGCCTGAAATGGGCGATTGACCATGATGAGCGTTTCGGCATTTGGGGCGGCATGAGTGAGCGCGAACGCCGTCGGTACAAAAAAGAGCATAAGGAGCGGGCATAACGTACGGCACGCCCCATGCGTACACTTGAAACTATGAATTCTAACGCCAGCAGCGATATCCAGACAATCGTGACGGATCTGCTCAAGAGCAGGCCATATACGCATCAACAGGACGTCGATATGTCCGTGGCCGCGGTGGTCACAGTTCAGCATGATCTACGGTTTCTGGGATCAACCGTCGGCGCGGTGCTTGCCCAGCGCGTGCTGCCGGCGATGGTCATCGTCGCCGATTGCACGGGACGGATCGAGCAGCCCATGCAGATGACATTCGATGTCATCCATTCATCGGAGGATGTGCTCACCGAGGTTCCTGAGGCCAAAACGGTGCGGGTCGTTTTGGTCGGAGTGAAGGAAGCGGTCTCCTTCATGGATGCGGTGACGCGGGCGGTGAACCAGATTGACGTGAATACCGACGTTCGTGCGCTATGGACGCTCCATGACGATTCCCGCCCGGCCGATGATCGATGCCTCGAGACATTGCTTGACGCGTGGAGGAACACCCCGACGGTGTCTCTTCTCGGTTCCAAGCAGTTGGATTGGCAAGCGGAGAACCTCCATAATGTCGGCTTATATGCGGGACATCACGAGGCGGTCTCCTTGGTCGTCGACGGCGAACCTGATCAGGAACAGTACGATGGCCGACAGGATGTGCTGGCGGTTTCCCTGTCCGGAGCGTTGGTCCCGTTGTCCACGCTGCGTGCGTTCGAAGGGGCCGATCCGTGGTTCGGTACGTTTGCCGAGTCCAAGGACCTATGTCGGCGTATCTGTCTTGGTGGAGGGCGTGTCGCAGTGGTTCCCCAAGCGCGCATCGCTCATCGGAGGGCACGCTTCGAGGGTATCCGTTCCAAAAACGGGCGTCCTGTGGAAGATGAGGACGGGCGCATCGATCCGTATCTTGCCATACGCGAAGCCAACGCCAAATACGCGTATACGGATATGCACCGTTCGTGGTGGCCGTTGCTCTGGCTATGGTCCATCATCCAATCGTTGGGTTTGGCGGTGCTTTGCCTGACTCGGAAGCAGCCATATCATGCATGCTGCGAATTGTCGATTCCCTGGCGTGCGTTACTGCGTCTTCCCGGTGCATGGCGGGCACGTGCCCGGTTGTGCGGACAGAGCAAGGTCGCGATCAAGTCGTTGTCCACGCTTGCCGCGAATCGTCAGCAGATCAGGGAATGGCGGGATCGTCGCCGTGCTTTCCACGACCAGCAGGGAACCGTTCTGCTCAGTCCTCTTGGGAAGGCGCATCTGCGTAAGCGTCTTCTGCGTAGATGGGGGTTTGCGGTAGGCTCGGCTTTGGCCGCCGCCATATGGACCGTGGCGATGTTCTGGGACGTCTTCCGTGCCGTATGCTCCGGCGCTTCGATGTACTCCCAGTCGTTGCTGCCCACCGATGCGGATTTTGCCCAATTGGTCCGTACCGCGACCACATCGTGGGCGTACGCTTCCGGAACCGGCATCAGCGCCCCGAACGCTCCATGGCTACTGGTGTTGATGGTGTTTTCAGTACTTTCCTGCGGACATGTCGCCACGGCGGTTGGTTTGGTGTTCTTCCTTTCCGCACCGGTCATGGTGTTCTCGTTCTGGGCTTTGGCTGGCATCTTCACCCGCTCGGACGCGGTGCGTTGCGTGACCGCGCTGTTGTGGTATGCGATGGCGTTGTCCATGGGCCTCTACGCTGATGCCGACGTCGCGATGCTGACGGTCATGATGTTCCTGCCCGCAGCATTCGCGTTCTCGTTCCGTGCGGTCGGCATGTATCGTACGGAGGATCTGGTCAAGCCTCGTGCATCGGTGCAGGCCGCGGCCCTTGCCGCTTTGTGCTTCATTCCTGTGGTTGCGGCCGAACCGCAGCTGCTGCTGCCTTTGATGCTGACCTTCCTGACGTTTCTGTTTTTTGTCCGGGCCCATAAGCCCACGTTGCTGTTGATTCCCCTTCCCACCGCCTTCGTCTGTGCGCCGACGTTGGTCAACGTGGTCCGTTTCGCCAAAGACGGAACATGGCGCCAGCTGTTCGGCAGTATCATGCTTCCTTCCGTCAGCCGGGACGGTGGTCCGATCGTCGCGAACCTGTCCGACATGTTGTCCCGGGTGTTCGGCATCGACGCTGGACATGGATGGTGGGGATATGCGGTCGTAGCCGTTCTGGGATTGATTACGGTACTCGCTGCGGTGTCGCTGGTGCTGCCTTTCGTGTTGCGCGCGTCGCGCATGATGTGGGTCGCCATCGTCGCGGGATTCATGACGTCCATCCTTTCCGCGGCCGTTGCAGTGGCCGTGGATGTGAATGGTCCGGTCGCGGGTTCCATGTTGCCCGGAGCCGCATATGCGATGCTGGGCCTGCTTGCCTGCATCTGCATGGTGGCGGGCGGTGCGGTACGGCGATTCATCATGCTGCGGCAGCAGGGAGGCGCCGGCGCCGTCGAGGTTGAGGGGCGCGGCTCGAAGGTGACGCCGGTCGCCGCGCGTGTGGGACGTACCGTACTGGTCTGCCTGCTGGCCGTTTCCGTTGTGGTTTGCATGGGATTCGATTATGCCGAGCATGACCGTGGACAGGTACGGACAAGTGATTCCGGCCTGCCGATGGTATCGGCCGATTTCCTCGAACAGGATGATGCACGTCGTGTGCTCGCCTTGCGCGCCGATAGTGCGGGATCGGTCAGCTACAATGTCATGCGCACCGGCCGCGGCGATCTGATGGACAGTTCCCCGGCACAACGTGTCGAGGTGCTTTCTGGCCGTTTGGACGGTGACAGCAGAACCATAGCGCAGGATTGCGCCCAGCTTTTGGCCAATGCGGATTCCGATGCCATCGCCGAATTGGCCAAACTCGGGTTCGGCGGCATCTATGTCGTCAAGCAGAATGGCAACAAGGCCCAACGGGAGGCGTCGAGCCAGTTGAATTCGAATATCGGAGCCTCGGATGGAACGCAGAACGTCGTCAGTTCCGATGACGGGACCTATTACCGTCTGGTGGTTCAGAATCTATCCAAGCAGCATATCGACAGCAGCGGATTCGACAAAGCCGCCGCAAGCCCATGGCGTCGCGCGTGGCTATGGTGTATGGGCTTTGTCCTTGCGGCATATTGCCTGGTCGCGTTTCCGAGGATCCGCCGTTATGGTCAGGAGGAAGCATGAGCAGACATTCCCGTCCCAATAGGCCCCTGCGCGTTGTTCTTGCCGTCGTCTCGGTGCTGGTCATCGTCGTCCTGATTGCGGTGTCTCTTGTCTATCGTCCGTCATGGTTGCATGCTGATGCTCCTTCGGTGAATCGTTCCTCCGTGGGGCGCACCGTCAGCCCAAGACAGTTGCAGACGTATTGCCCGTCGCGCATGACCATCGCCGACACCGGCTCCTATGGTGACAGCGAATACCAGGCTTCGAACGGCGATATCGCATCTTCCGCGCGGTATTCCGCGTTCGGCTCTGTATTCCATTCCTCGGTAGCGTCATTGGGAGCGGATTCGATGTCGTCCGGATTGACGCTCGACAAGAAAAGCGTGGATTCCTCCGATGACGTGTTCGTGGCTTCCGGCAATGTCGATGATGGCGCCCAACTGCAGGATACGCGTCTGCTGACGGCTTCCGACGGCACCGGTGCCGCTTCGTCCGTGATGTCCTGGGCCACCGACGGCGATCTCAAAGGGGTGTCGGCGGCTTCCTGCGTGGCTCCGGCGTTGAAGCAGACCTTCCTGGTGACTGGAACGAAGACCGGGATGACCCAGCAACTGGTCGTGGCCAATCCGTCCGCCAAAGCCACATCGGTCAACATCAAGGTTTGGGGTGCCGACAAGAGCGGCTCATTGGCCCTTTCCACGGGGTCGACGTTGACGGTTGGCGCCGGTGAGGAATCGGTGTTGAATCTCGCCGCGGCCGCCTCTGGACAAGATGCGCTGTACGTCACCGTTTCCGGTGTCGACACACCTGTCGCCGCGATAGTGCGCACCGTCTCCATGGAGGGATTGGTCTCGAAGGGATCGGATTACGTCGTTCCCAACAATGTCTCTTCCAAGGTCCTGGCTGTGGATGGTCTCGTCTACGGCGACAATGTGACTCTGTACTTGTATGCCGCCTATAAGACCGATGTCACCGTATCTTGGGTGGGTGCCGATGGCGGGGATCCCGTCAACCAGCAGACCTTGGAGGCGGATCGGGCTTCCAGCATCGAACTGGGTGATGTTCCCAAGAACGCGACAGGCGTTATCATCAGCGCTTCCAAGCCGGTTTCGGCCGCTGCGAGGATTGTTGATGACGGTATCGATGGACAGTCCGATTTCGCTTTGACCAACGCGTCGGTGCCGGCGAAGATCTCCGCCATGGCTGTTCCGGACCGGTCCGTCGCACAGGTCGGTCTGCTCAATATCTCGAATGAGGAGCGTACCGCGACGATGACCTCATATGACGTGGATGGCGATTTGGTGGACAAGCGTCAGATCACCTTAGGGCCGTCCGCTTCGATGTCGGTGGATGTGGATGATATCAACGATGGCGACGTCGCTGCCATCAGGCTCAAGGATTCTTCGGCGAGCATGGTCTGGAATCTTCGCATCGGGCAACGGGATGTCTCCGACGCGAAGATCGCCGGGCTTGCCGTCATCGGCGCCATAGACCTGAAGGAAGCCAGGGAACAGGTCTGGGCCAATCAGGATATGACCGTCGTCCGTTGACGGTCATAGACCCCAGTCGGGGTCGATTTCCTCCGGACGGCGTCCATAGAGCTCCGCCAAGCGCGAGACCACTTCATCACGGATCGTGAATTGTAGATCCATACGGTTGCGTGCGTGCGACTGCAACGGCATACGATATAGCACGATGCGTGGAGGAATCCCGTGTCCGGCCGGAAAAGACTGCGATCCGAGATGTGGAACGGCTTCCCAAGGTGCGGGATCCGACGGAGGGACGTCCTCCACGGCGAATTGGACTGGGCCGACGAGTTCCGGCCAGGCTTCGTTGAGCCTGCGTATCTGCGCCACCAGCATATCGTCGAACATACCGCTTCGTGTACGGTACTGCGGCAATCTTGTACCGAACATGGGTGTGCGCATGCCGCGGCCATGACGATTGCGGTATGTCGGAGCTTCCCAAGGTATTTGATGCATGTTTCCTACCATATCAGGGTTTACACGGGAAACATGCGATACCATGGTAGGCATTGGCTCAACGAAGGGAAGGACGATCATGCCGGATGTTTCCGTACCTCGCTGGGACGCTGTGGACATTGAGGCGCTCTGCAAGGGAGCGGGGCTGATCGCCTTTGACTTGGACAATACTTTGGCGCGTTCCAAAAAGCCGATGAAGGATGATATGGCCAAGGTCTTCTCCGTTTTGACCTCGATGATCGACGTCGCGGTGATAACCGGTGGAAAATACGCATTGCTGCAAAGCCAGGTCGTGGATAGGCTGACCGGTACGGCCAATCGTTCGAGACTCCATCTCATGCCCACCAGCGGAACACGCTACTACCGGTGGAACGGTCGGCGATGGACGCTGGTGTTCGCGCATGATCTGAGCGACGAGGAACGTGCCAAAGCCAAGGAAGCATTGGAACGCAATGCGCGTGAGCAGGGTATCTGGTACAGCCATGCTTGGGGGAAACGCATCGAGGACAGGGGCAGCCAGATCACGTTCTCCGCTTTGGGACAGCTCGCTCCGATCGAAGCCAAAGAGGCATGGGATCCCACGGATGAGAAAAAGCGAAGACTGACCCAGGCGGTCGCTGCCGAACTGCCGGAATTGGATGTCAGACCCGGGGGCGCCAGCAGCGTCGACATCTCCCAGCGCGGCTTCGACAAATCTTTCGCCGTCCGCGAACTTGCCGGGACCCTCGGTATGGAGGTCGGACGGATTGTATTCATTGGCGATCGCATGGAACCAGGAGGCAATGATTATCCGGCCGCCTTGGCGGGCACCAGGGCGGTGAAGGTGACGGGGCCCGCAGATACCGTAAGGTTGTGTGACGGAATCATCGCAGGCCTGTCTCGGTGAGGGGGGGTGGATATGGGGCCGGTGGCGCGCGCATCCTCGCGCATAGTGAATGTGTTGTTTCCTCGTGGCTGTGCGGGATGCGATAAACCAGATGAGATACTGTGCTCCGAATGCCGTGCGTTGTTCGATCGTGGTCTCTCCCAAACGCTCGAGACGGCCACGATGGGACGCTGGTTCGCGTGCGGGTGGTATCGTGGTGCGGCCAGGCAGGCGATTCTCTCATGGAAGGACCATGGGGATGAGGAATGCGAATGTCCGTTCTCCGAGGCGCTTTGTTCGCTTGCGGAGCAGGCGGGATTACCGGATCATCTGGGTGGTTCGTCCCGCGATCGGGTGCTGATTGTGCCCGCTCCGTCATCGTCCGCGTCCATGCGGCAACGTGGCCGACGTCATATGATGCCTTTGGCGACAGGACTCGCATCGTATCTGCGGGAACGTACCGGAATGCACGTGCGGGCATGCGAGGCGTTGGAGAATAGGGGAACTGCTGGAAGATCCGTGGAGACCGGTGGAACGGCGCAACGTTCACGACGTCTGAAAGGCCGCATCATGGTCCGGGGAAAGCTTCTTCTGAAGGATAAGGCGGTGATTCTGGTGGATGACATCGTCACTTCCGGCACTACCATGCGCCGTTGCATCGACGCCTTGTCCTTGCAGGGAGCCGAAGTGGTCACGGCGCTTTCGTTGGCTCACACGCCTGCGGGCAAACCAGCGAAAGCCGGACGTCACTTCTCGTCTGAGTCGGGGATATGATATTTCGGCAGCGTTATCTCGAAATCCGCGCCACGTGGATCATCCACGACACGTACCGTTCCGCCATGCAATTGCGCAGCCCAACGGGCGATTGACAGTCCCAGGCCGGTGCCTCCCGATTCGGTGCCCGGACCGGTTTTGCCTTTGACGAATCGGCGGAAGATGTCCGAACGCGCCTCCTGCGGAATCTGGGAGCCGAAATTGACGACGTTCGTCACAATCGTGGAATATTCCTTGTCCTCATGCGCTTTGATGAGCACCGCGGTGTTATCCGCGGAATGTTTGAGCGCGTTGGCGATGATATTGGTGAACAATTGGCGTAACCGATCCTGATCGCCTTCCATCTCGATATCGTCGGGCACATGGACCGTGATGTCGTGGGCGTGGCCGGCATCGGCGATTTCCAACGGTTCCACGGTTTCGTCGATGAAATCCGCGAAATTGAACCTATCTATTTGCAGACTTGCCGCACCTGCTTCCATACGTGACAGGTCGAGCAGGAAGGCTATGAGGTCGGAAAGACGGTGCGTCTGATTGAGAATGCTTTCCAGATTCGACGGAGTCGGCTCAACCACGCCATCCGCCATGTTCTCCACCATGGCTTGCAACGCCGAGACCGGCGTGCGCAGCTCATGGCTCACATTGGCCACCATATCCCGACGCATCTGATCCGCGTGCTGAAGCTCCTCGGCCATCTCGTTGAAGGACATGGCCAATTGTCCCACTTCGTCGCGGTTGTTCTCATCGACGTGCACACGCACGGTGTAGTCGCCATCCGCCATGGCTTCGGCGGCGTCCCTCATCTCACGTAGGGGAGAGGTCAGCCCTCTGGAGAAGAAATATGTGATGCTCAGCGCCACGGCAAGAGTGATCGGCATGGCAATCCAGATGCTTAGCTCCACTTTGAGCAGGAACCAAGCCATGATGAAGGCGATGAGGGTGGAGATGGTGATCAGCACGCACAATTCGACCTTGAGCGATGAAAACGAGCCAATAGGGCGTTTGGTGTCCAAAACATTGACCGAACGCCCCGGTTTCGAATCGGTAGTATGCATACCACCAAATACTAGCGCATCACTTCTGCGGCTCCGGCGGTTCGAACGCATACCCGACGCCATGCACGGTCCGGATGGTCTTCGACCCCAGCTTATGCCGTAGCGCCTTGACATGCGAGTCCACGGTGCGGGTGCCGGAGGCATCCACCCAATCCCATACCTCTTCAAGCAGTTTCTCGCGGGTGAGCACGGACTTCGGTTTGCGGGCCAGTGTGGCGAGAAGATCGAATTCCGTCGGAGTCAGATGAACCTGTTTGCCATCGACGGTGACGATGCGCTGGGCAGGATCGATGACCAACGAGCCGAAATTGAGCAACTTTTCGTTCTCGGAATTCTTGGCGATGATCTTGGCGCGATCCACACGACGAAGCAGGGCCTTGCAGCGGGCGATGAGTTCGCGCATGGAGAACGGTTTGGTCATATAGTCATCGGCTCCGGCTCCAAGACCGATGACTTTGTCCGCTTCATCATCCCGCGCCGTCAGAATCAGCACAGGCACAGGACGTTCCGCGACGATACGCTTGGTGGCCTCAAGACCATCCATCACGGGCAACATGATGTCCATGATGACCAAGTCAGGACGGAGCGTGGACGCTGCCTGCACCGCGCTCGCGCCGTCGGAAGCCACGCGCGCGGTCCAGCCTTCCGCCGTGATGCGCTGCGCGATGGCCGTGGCCAGTGTCGGTTCGTCTTCGACCACCAGAACGGTATGCGGTTCCGTCGCTGTGGACTGTGCTGATGAGTTGAGCATGAAGTATTCCGCCTTTCTCAGTGTTCCGGCTTCAAGAATACTGCGCCCAATGCCGGAATGGTGATTTTCGCGGACCAGTCACGGGAATGGTATTCTCCCTCGACCGCTTCGAAAGTGCCGTTGTGGATGTCGGAGCCGCCGTACTTCTTGTCATCGGTGGTCAGCACTTCGGTCCAATGGCCGCCCTTGGTGAGCGGAACCTGATAGTCCTCCCATGCTTCGCCGGAGAAGTTCACTACGACGACCATCTGTTCCTCATCCTTGCCGATGCGTACGAAGCTGAGCGTGTTGTGGTCGGCGTCGTCGCTGGTGAGCCACTGGAAGCCCGCAGGGTCAAAATCCTGGCTCCATAGTGCGGGCGATGCCTTGTACAGCGTGTTCAGATCGGCGACGAGCTTCTGCACTCCACGATGGTCGGGCCAGTTGAGCGCGTCCCAATCGACCGAACCGTCATGATCCCATTCGCCGTACTGCGCCACCTCATTGCCCATGAAGGAGAGCTTTTTGCCGGGATGGGCCCACTGATAGGCGAACAGCGCGCGCACGCCGGCGTAGCGCTGCCAGTCGTCGCCCGGCATCTTGCCGAACAGCGATCCCTTGCCGTACACGACCTCGTCATGGCTGATCGGCAGCACGTAATGCTCGGAATAGGCGTACACCATGGAGAAGGTGATTTCGTTGTGGTGCCACTTGCGGTTGATTGGCTCCTCATGCAGGTATTCCAAGGTGTCGTGCATCCAACCCATGTTCCACTTGAGGCCGAAGCCAAGGCCGCCCGCATCGGTCGGAGCGGTGACACCGGGGTACGCGGTGGACTCCTCGGCGATCATCATGATGCCCGGGTTGTTCTTGTACGCGGTCGCCGTGGCCTCCTTGAGGAAGTCGATGGCCTCGAGGTTCTCGCGTCCGCCATAGATGTTCGGATGCCACTGGCCGGGCTTGCGGCTGTAATCGAGGTAGAGCATGGAGGACACCGCGTCCACGCGCAGCGCGTCGATATGGTATTCGTCCAGCCAGAAGCAGGCGTTGGCGACCAGGAAGTTGCGCACTTCGCGGCGTCCGAAGTTGAACACATAGGTGCCCCAATCCGGATGCTCGCCGCGGGTCGGGTCGGGATCCTCATACAACGGGGTTCCGTCGAATCTGCCGAGGGCGAACGCGTCCTTCGGGAAATGCGCGGGGACCCAGTCCATGATCACGCCGATGCCGGCGTCATGCATTTTCTCGACCAGATATTTGAAATCGTCGGGGCCGCCAAGTCTGGAATCGATTGCGTAATAGCCGGTCACCTGATATCCCCACGAACCGGAGAAGGGGTGCTCGGCCAGTGGCATGAATTCCACATGGGTGAAGCCTTCCTTCTGGATGTAGGGGACCAGCTTGTCGGCGAGTTCGCGATAGTTGCTCACGTCCTTGCGCCAGCTGGAGGCATGCACCTCGTAGATGCTGACCGGTCCGTTGTGCGGATCGGTGGCGGCGCGTTTGTCCATCCAGGTCTTGTCATGCCATGTGTGGGTGGATTCCACGACGATGGAACCGGTGTGCGGCGGAATCTCGTGTGAACGTTCCATCGGGTCGGCCTTCATGACCCATTCGTTGTTGGCGTTGAGGATTTCGTATTTGTAAATGGTTCCGGCCTCGACACCCGGCACAAACAACTCCCAGATTCCGGAGGAGCCGAGTTCCCTCATGGCATGGGTGCGGCCGTTCCATCCGTTGAAGTCGCCGACCACGCGGACCGCATGGGCGTTCGGGGCCCATACCGTGAACGCGGTGCCGACCAGTTGCTTTCCCTTGCTGCCATCGTTGGAGCCGAGTGGGTCGTCGTAGCGCAGCACGCGCGCGCCCAATGCCTCCCAGAGCCGCTCATGTCGGCCCTCTCCGAACAAGTACATGTCCAGATCGCCGATGGTGGGCAGATACCTGTACGGGTCATCGGACACCACGACGGACCCGTCCTCGTATTCCGCCTTGACGCGGTAATCGGGAACGCCGAAACCGTCGTCGGTGACGATGGCCGGGACAAGCGCCATGAAAACGCCATTGAATTCATGTACCGCTTGGGTCTGTCCTTTTTCGGTGATGATCGTCACGGATTTCGCCAATGGGCGAAGCACGCGGATCGTGACGACATCCTCGTGCCCGTTCGCGCCGAGATGCCCGCCGAGCACCTCGTGCGGATTGTAGAACGTACCGTTGCTCACTGCATCCAGGTCGCCCTGCGCAACAGGAACGGCAACGCTATCTTCTTTGATCTTGGATTCTGTAGCCATGAAAAAAGTGTAAGCATGAAATGCTTGAAAAATGGCTCGTGTCGCGGCTTTTTTTGAAATTTGGGCGATTCTTGAGCAAGTCCAGACCTGATGGCACAATAATTCGGGTTTTGTGTAAGTATTTCACGGAGGATTCATGGGTTATAAGGTCGGCGACATGGTCGTCTATCCACGTCATGGCGCTGCGAAGGTGGAGGCCATTACCGAGCGGACAGTCAAGGGCGTGACCCGTGAGTATCTGCAACTGTCGGTGCTTTCATCCGATGGGCTGGTCATCAATGTGCCGGTGGACAATGCCAAGAAGGTCGGTGTCCGGGATATCGTCGGTGCCAAGGAGGTGGCGAAGGTCTTCGAGATCCTGCGCACTCCAATCATCGAGAAGGAAATGAACTGGTCGCGTCGATACAAGCTGAACGTGGAGAAGATCGCCACGGGCGACGTCAATAAAATCGCCGAGGTGGTGCGTGACCTTTCCCAACGTGATGTCGACGAGCATGGACTGTCCGCGGGTGAGAAGCGCATGCTGACCAAGGCCCGCAGCATTCTGACTTCGGAGATCGCGTTGTCAGAGCATCTTGATGAATCCGAGGCCCAGCGTCTGCTCGATGTGAATCTTGGATACGAGCCGGCTCGACCGGGTGATGAGAAGCATCACACCGAGGCTCCGAAGGAAGCGGCCATGGACACTTTGGCGCGTGTCGAGGCGGAAAGCAAGAAGTCCAGAAAGAAGTAGGGACGTTCATGCGTATCGGTCAAGGATTCGACGCCCATCGATTCGCATCCCATGACGCAGGCAAGCCTCTTTGGCTTGCCTGTTTGCTTTGGGACGGCGATGGCATCGAAGGTGATTCGGATGGCGACGTCGTGGCTCACGCGTTGATCGACGCGTTGCTTTCCGCGGCTTCGTTGGGTGATATCGGCATGTTGTTCGGCGTGGGGGCCGATTCGGCCGGAGCTGGCGCCCATGGGGGCGAAATGCTTCGGAAGACGGTCGATTATCTACATGATCATGGCATGCGACCGGTAAGCGCCAGCGTGGTCGTCATCGCAAACCGTCCGAAAATCGGAAGACGTCGCGAGGAGGCTCGGCAGGCGTTGAGCCATGCAGTCGGTTGCGATGTCTCCTTGACCGCCACCACCACGGATGGCATGGGATTCACCGGCGTCGGCGAAGGCGTCGCGGCCATCGCCAACGCGCTTGTGGAGCCGATTGTCTAGCTTTTTCATCCCGCTTTATCGGCGATGTATCGTCTCGACCGTTTTGGCGATGATCCAGAATATCGTCGAGAGCGTCACGATGACGAAGCTGGGAGGAGCTGGGAACATGGCGGAAACCACTAGTCCGCCCCAGATCGAGACTAGGCAGATCACCGTGGCGACGACCATCGCGGAGAATGGCGAGCGCGCGATGATGTTGGCCGTCGCTGCGGGCGTGACCACCAGCGCGAAGATCAGCAATGTGCCGACGGCGGGGACGGCGATAGTGATCACACCCGCCATAATCGCCATGAAGCATATGTTCATAAGGCCGACGGGCACGCCTTTCGCCTGCGCCACCTGTTCGTCAAGCGAGCTGAACAACAATGGACGGTAGATGACGGCTAATACCGCCAGCAGCAGCACGTCGAATGCCGCGAATCCGATGATCTGCCCATTCGTGATCGTCAGAATGGATCCGAACAGTATCGACTGCATCTGTTGGGATGCGGAGCTGGACAACCGTGCGAAGAACAGACCCATGCCCGTAGCGAAGGCCAGCACGGTGCCCGTGGCGATTTCGCGCTGCGAGGCCTTCTTCCCCAATGCGCCGATCACCAAGGCTCCGCCAAGGGCGAACACGCCGAGGCCGGCGCTGACCGGCAGACCCAGCAACACCGCGCCCGTGGCGCCCGGCAGTCCGATGTGCGCCAATGCATGCGCGGCGAATGTGGAATGACGTGCGATGGTGAAGTATCCCATGATTCCGGACGCGAGCGCGATGCATAATCCGGCGAGGAACGCGTTCGTCATGAATGGTGCGGTCAGTGTACTCGCCCAGTCGGGGTCGAAGGAGAAAGCGGTTCCGTCCATGATCATGCCTCTTGTGTTTTGTGGTTGTGGTGATGGAATTGGGCGATTTCCTCCGGCGCGTGGGCGTCGACGGTCATGTCGTCCGGCTCGTCCTCGCTTGGGGTCACGAACATGTCTCCCTGCGGGGTGGTGACCACTTGCACCGTGGTGCCGTATAGATGGGTGAGCAGTTTCGAATCCAGCACTTCGTTCATGCCTGCGTAGTGGGGATGTCCGTCGAGCAGATACACGGCTCCGGTGAGGATCGGCAGCAGCATGTTCAGATCGTGTGCCACGACTTGGATCGTCATGCCGAGTTCATGGTTGAGTTTGGCGAGCACGTGCACGGTTGCACGCTGACTGGCCAGATCAAGGTTGGCGAGCGGCTCGTCCAGCATAAGCAGTTGCGGGTCGGACACTAGCGCCTGCGCGATGGCGACGCGCTGGCGTAGACCTCCTGAAAGTTCGGACAGACGGTATGCCGCCTTGTCCCGCATGCCGACGAACGTCAACGCGTCGCGGACTTTGTCCTTCTGCCTGCGGGTGGTGGGGTGGATGCCGAATCTGGCTCCCGTCAGTCCAAGCATCACCGATTGCTCGGCGGTGATGTTCGATTCGATGTCGGATGCGTAGCTCTGCGGCACGTATCCGATGCGATGGTTCATGGTGCCGGCTGGCTGTCCGAGCACCGTGATGCTGCCCTGCGCGATGGGAATCAGGCCGAGTTCGGCCTTCATCATGGTGGTTTTCCCGGCTCCGTTGGTGCCTACGATGGCGGTCACGGAGCCCTGTGGGATCCGGAAGGTTCCATGTTGCCAGATGGTGTGCCCGCCACGTGCCACGCCCGCGTCGTTGAATTCGATGCAGGCGGCTGCTTCGTCATGCATGGTCCGCTCCTTGGTCGTTTGCTGACGCAATTGTCCCAAATGGTGTTGACAATCATTCTCAATAAGAAGGTGCCCTATGTGCGACCGGGACCTGCGGGGCCGGAACATGGAAAAACCGCCGACGAAGTGCGTTTCGTCGGCGGTTTCATGGAATTTTCGGTGACGGATGTTCCGATCGATTCACTTTCCTGGATCCGTCTGCCCGGTGTTGTCCGGAGCGGCATCGTCCGTCGCGGATCCGGAGTCCGATTTTGAGCCGGAACCGGACTCGGAATCGGACGGCTGCGTGTCGGAATCGGTTTTGTTTGTTGTGTCCGTGGTTCCGCTTTTATCCTTGGCGAGTTCCTCGTCCAGTGCCGTGATGAGTCGGGTGGTCCATTCAATCAGGTCTTTGCAGCCGTCCGGCATCTGTTCCGTGACGTCGATGACCGGCAGGTCGGATTTGCGTGCGGTTCCGGTGAGGATGTTCGTGGCGTCGCTGGTCTCCTGTGTGTTGTTGACCAGGAAGCCGACGTCATGGTCTTCCAGCAGTTTCTGGAATTCCTGCAGATTCTTCGAAGAGGGCTGTGATCCATCCGCGGTGGATTGGGAATATCCCGTGGGAGTTTTGTCGGTGAGACCGATGTCGCTGAAGAGATAGTATGCGACCGGCTCCGTGGAGGCGTAGGAGATGTTCTTGAACGATTCGGAGGATTTCTCCATATCCTTTTCGAGTTTCGACTCCCGTTTGTTCCAAGCCTTGAGACGGGCCGCGAAGTATTTCCGCTGTTTCGGCATGATGCGGCTATAGGTGTCGGCCAGTTCCTTCGCCATGGCGTTGCGCGCGTCGCTGGAGAACCATAGATGGGGATTGTCACCCTCGACCGCGCCGACCATCTGCGCCGCGGATACCGAGACGACGTTCTTTCGTGGGCTCTTCGTGGCCCATGAATCGTATCCGGCCCCGTTGGATACGATGACCTGGGCCTTGCCCAAAGCATCCACATCCTTGGTCTTGGGTTCGAAGCCGTGGGCGTCTTCGGTGGTGGAGGAAAGGACGGATGTGACCTTGACATGCGACCCTCCGATCTGCTCCGCCACGGAACCCCACTGATTGATCGAGGCGACCACTTCGATCGGAGAGGTCTGCCCGTTCGTCGTTTCGGCTGACGGTTGGCTCGGCTCCGTCTCGCCACTGGAGCACGATGCGGTGCCGAGCGCCATGCATAGGGCGATTCCCACGGCAAAGGTGCGAAGGAGCGGACGCTGGTGCGATTGCATGTCGGTTATGCCTTCTTCCTATGACGTCTCGGTCGTGTTCATCTCATAAACACGTGTGCGACTTATGTTTGAAACCAAGATAGTCTACGATACTCGCAAATGCCAATACGACGAGCACGGGAACGAGAGGTGTGACCCATCATGGCAGTGAGGATCGATGGCAAGGCAGTGTCCGCGAGTATCAAGAAAGATCTCGCAGCGAGGGTCGAGGCGTTGAAGGCTCAGGGAATCGAACCAGGCTTGGGCACCATTCTGGTCGGCTCCGATCCGGGGTCGGTGAAATACGTTGCCGGCAAACACGCCGATTGCGCCGAGATCGGTGTGAATTCGATCAAACGCGAGTTGCCTGGAGACGCGACGTTCGAGCAGATCGCCGAAACCGTACGCGAGCTTAACGCGGATCCCGCCTGTACCGGCTATATCGTGCAGCTTCCGCTTCCGAAAGGCATCGACGAGAACGCGATCATCGATTTGATCGATCCGAGGAAAGATGCGGACGGCATGCATCCATACAATCTCGGAGAACTGGTCCTGCATGCGAAAGGGGATATAACCACGCCTCTGCCGTGTACGCCCCGCGGCGTGATTGAGCTGCTCGGAGCTTATGACATCGATCTGGACGGCAGGGAGGTATGCGTGCTGGGGCGTGGCATCACCATCGGGCGCACCATCGGGTTGCTGCTTACGCGCAAATCGGTCAATGCCACCGTCACACTGTGCCATACGGGGACGAAGGATGTGCGCGATCACATGCGGCGCGCCGACGTGATCGTCGCGGCCATGGGATCCGCTGGCTTCGTCAAGCCGGATGACATCAAGGAGGGCGCGATCCTCGTGGACGTCGGCGTGTCCCGTGTATTCGACGAGGAGGCCGGACGGTATCGGGTCAAAGGGGACATTGACAAGGCCTGCTACGAAAAGGCTTCGGCATATACGCCGAATCCCGGGGGAGTGGGGCCGATGACCCGCGCGATGCTGCTGCAGAATGTCGTGGAGATGGCCGAACGGCAGGCCTGATCTCCAAGGATACGGTTCATGGGCGTGTCGACCCATGCGACACGCCCGAGTTTTGTGCATGGTCCGCTGTAAGCTAGCGCAATGTACGCGTATTCACGCGCACGCATAACTGAAGAACGATTTTATCCACCAACTATTTTGTAAGAAACCACATTAATGGCAGAGAACAATAACGAAGTCGCCAAGGTCGCCATCAACGACATCGGCACCGAAGAGGACTTCATCAAGGCAGTCGATTCCACCATCAAGAACTTCGATGATGGTGATCTGGTCGAAGGTACCGTCGTCAAGGTCGATCACGACGAGGTCCTGCTCGACATCGGCTACAAGACCGAGGGCGTCATCCCCTCCCGCGAGCTTTCCATCAAGAAGGACGTCGATCCTGACGAGGTCGTCGAGGTCGGCGACACCATCGAAGCCCTTGTCGTCACCAAGGAAGACAAGGAAGGCCGTCTGATTCTGTCCAAGAAGCGTGCTCAGTATGAGCGTGCCTGGGGCGACATCGAGAAGATCAAGGAATCCGATGGCGTCGTCGAAGGCACCGTCATCGAAGCCGTCAAGGGTGGCCTCATCGTCGACATCGGTCTGCGTGGCTTCCTGCCGGCGTCCCTGGTCGAAATGCGTCGCGTCCGCGACCTGTCCCCGTACATCGGCCAGAAGATCAAGGCCAAGATCCTCGAGCTCGACAAGAACCGCAACAACGTGGTCCTCTCCCGTCGCCAGTACCTCGAGGAGACCCAGTCCGAAGTGCGCGAGACCTTCCTGTCCCAGCTCAAGAAGGGCCAGATTCGCGAAGGCGTCGTGTCCTCCATCGTCAACTTCGGCGCGTTCGTCGATCTCGGTGGTGTTGACGGCCTGATCCACGTTTCCGAGCTGTCTTGGAAGCACATCGACCACCCGT
>ERZ808246.470-NODE-470-length-33454-cov-4.447768_pt1 | contig 33454 bp, 27 predicted proteins | sample MGYA00521083_ERZ808246 | MGnify/ENA primary metagenome ERZ808246 (study PRJEB31516, sample SAMN03275577) | gut metagenome | biome: mammalia-associated habitat; material: feces | host: Papio cynocephalus | place: Kenya | collected 2012-07-07 ...
GGTTGCCCGCCGTGAGGTCGAGGTAGGCGCCCACGGGGTCGACGTTCAGGAAACTCGGCAGGACGTAGAGCGCGATGATGAGGATGGGCATGGCGTACTGCTGGATCCGGTAGTACTTCGCGCGCGCCTCGCCGTGGAGGAACGGCATGATTACCTTGGAGCCGTCGAGCGGCGGGAAGGGGATCAGGTTGAAGAAGGCCAGCGTGAGGTTCACGTAGATGTAGCTCGTCACCACGCGAAGGACCCAGGTGAACGCGTCGCCCGGCAGGAGGGCGGCCAGCAGGTAGCGCTGCCCCCACAGAAGCGAGAAGACCGCGGCTCCCAAGATCGCCTGCAGGATGTTCGAGACGGGCCCGGCGAGCGCGACCAGGACTTCGTCGCGGTCAGGCTTCCTGAGACGCGTCGGGTTGTAGGGCACCGGCTTCGCGAACGCGAAGACGGGACCGCCCATGAGCGCCATGATGAGCGGCAGGGCGACGGATCCGAACCCGTCGAGGTGCGCCTTGGGGTTCAAGGTGAGGCGGCCGGCCTCCTTTGCCGTCGGGTCCCCGCACTTGAGCGCCGCCCAGCCGTGGGCGACCTCGTGCACCGTGGCCGACAACATCACGAGCACCACGGATATTGCGATGCTTATGAGCTGAGTCGTTGAATAGAGGCTAAACAAGCTGCTCTCCCCTCTCGCTGCGTCAGCGCAGCGAGGAGGCGGCCTTGCACGCCGCCCAGTCGAGGACGAATAGGAGGGCGGCGACGAGGGCGAAATCGCCCCTAAAGGCCCCGCCCAGGGGCGTTTGGAACACGAGGACCCCGGAGATTACGTCGGGAACCGCGCGGCCCAGCATGGTGTTCACGGGCAAGAGGAGCGACCTCACGGCGCCGGACACGAAGGAGTCGGCCACGACGAGTGCCGTCATGGCCCAGGCCAGGACGCGTAAAACCATGCCGAGGGCACCCAAGAACTTTCCGACTCCGCTGCGGGCGCTAGACATCGGCGCCCTCGATCTTCTCGCTAAGCTCCATCCATTCCTCTTCCAGGGAAGGGATCTTCTTGGAGAGGGCGGTGTATTCCTTCATGCACTCGTCGAACTTCGCGGAGTCGTTGTAGAGCGACTCGTCGGCCATGAGGGCCACGAGCTCGTCGTAGCGCTTCTGCGCGGGCTCGAGCGCGGCCTCGACCTCCTTGAGGCGCTTCTTCTCCTTCTTGAGCGCCTGGTTCCTGCGCTTGCGCTCCTCGGCCTCGGCGCGGCGCTGCTCGCGGGTCTTCACGTTGCGCCCGCTCGTGGCCGCGGGCTCCTCAACGGCCTGCTTCTTTTGCGCGGCGGGCCCGTTTCCTCCCTCCGCCTCGGCCGCCGCGGCCTCGAGCTCGGCGCGTTTGAACTTGTAGTAGTCGTAGTCGCCGTCGTAGAGCGTGACCTTGTGGTCGCGCACGTCGACGACCTTGTTCGCCACGGCGCGCACGAGATGCTCATCGTGGGAGATGAGCACGATGGTCCCCGGGAAGTCTATGAGCGCGTGCTCCAGGACGTCCACGGAGTCGATGTCGAGGTGGTTCGTGGGCTCGTCGAGCATGAGCAGCGGGTCGGGGGCCACAAGCATCTTGGCCAGGGCGAGGCGGGCCCGCTCGCCGCCGGAGAGCACGCCCACGCGCTTCTCGACGTCGTCGCCGTGGAAGAGGAACGCGCCGAGAAGGCGCCTCTCTTCCGAGGTCGTCCAGCCCTTCGCCGCGGTGTCCATCTCGGCGAGCACGGTGTTCGCGGCGTTCAGCTCCTCGAGCTGGTGCTGCGCGTAGTAGGCCTGCGTGACGTTCTGGCCGAGCTCAATCGTTCCCGTATCGGGCTTGAGCTTGCCGTTTATGAGCTTCATGAGCGTCGACTTGCCGGCGCCGTTGGGGCCCACGAGGGCCACGTGGTCGCCGCGGTAGAGCTTGAGGTCCACGTCCTGGTAGACGTGGTTCTCGCCAAAGGACTTCGAGACCCCCTCGAGGCTGATGACCATGTCGCCCGTGCGGGGCGGCTCGGGGAAGCTGAAGTTCATGTGCTTGTTGCCCTCGGGCAGGATCACGAGTTCGCTCTTTATCTGCTCGATCTTCTTCATGCGTTCCTGGGCCTGGGCCGCTTTCGTGGGCTTGTAGCGGAACTTGTCGACGAAGACCTGCATGTGGGCGATCTCGCGCTCCTGGGCGGCGCGCTTGGCCCGCATCTGCTCCAGGTTGTCCTCACGCTGTTTGAGGTAGGAGCTGTAGTTGCCCGTGTAGGTCGTGATGCGGCGGTTCTCGACGGCGGCGACGTGGCTCACGCACGCGTCCATGAAGGCGCGGTCGTGGCTCACGAGGAGCACAGCGCCGTCGTAGTTCGAGATGAACGTCTCGAGCCACTGGACGCTCTCGAGGTCGAGGTGGTTCGTGGGCTCGTCGAGCATGAGGAGGTCGGGGTGGCGAAGAAGGAGCTTGGAGAGACTGATGCGCATCTGCCAGCCGCCGGAGAAGTCCTCCGCGGGCTTTTCGAAGTCCTCCACGGGAAAGCCGAGGCCGGCGAGGATCTGCTTCGCCCTGGCTTCGAGCTCGTAGCCGCCCAGGCGCTCGAAACGGTCCTGCACATGCCCGTACTCCTCGAGCATGCGGTCCAGCTCGGGGCCCGGCTCTGTGCTGGAGATGAGGCCCTCGAGCTCGCGCACGCGCGCCTCCACGCGCTTGACCTCGTGGGCGCTGTCGACGACCTCCTGGAGGGCGGACTTGTTTCCCATGAGCTTGGTTTCCTGCTCAAGGTAGCCGACAGTCGTGTCCTTCGCGAAAGAGACCGTGCCCTCGTCGCAGGACTCGAGCCCCATGAAAATCTTAAGGAACGTCGTCTTGCCCGACCCGTTGGGGCCCACGAGCGCCCAACGCTCGCCGGCGTTGAGCTGCAGCGTCGCGCCCGTGTACAGGACGCGGCCGCCGAACGACTTGGATATCTTGTCTGCGAGCGCTATCAAGTGACACACCCCTGCTGAGCTGTTCGGAAATTCAACCTTTTGATTATATGCAAGAAGGGCCGCGTTTAGCTGCCGTCCGCCGGAACGACAGATTTGAAACAGCGCTCCGTCTCTGGGGACGACGTAATGTCATCTCCTACGTTAAGAAGGGCATGAGGGGCTCATTTATGATCGACCGGGCGGCTACAATTTAGGCTAAAGGTTCGAAAACGGTGTTTGGAGCAGTTCGTCATGTCCCAGAATCGCAAGGTGGAGGCCCTCGACGGGCTTCGCGTGCTCGCGATAGCGGCGGTCGTCGTATACCATGCCAACCAGGCCTGGCTCCCGGGGGGATTTCTGGGGGTCACGGTCTTCTTTGTGCTCACGGGATACCTCACGACGCTCTCGGTGGCGCGCAGGCTCGCGAGCAAGCGCGGCTTCCACTACTTCGAGTACCTCAGGGAACGCGTCGCACGGCTCTGGCCCATGATGCTCGCGGTCGTGGGGGCGACGGCCGTCCTCTCGCTGACGCTTGCGCCGGCGCTTCTCGGCAAGTTCAAGTCGGATGCTCCGTTTGCGCTTCTCTTCACCCAGAACATCCACTATATCGTGGCGAAGGTGAGCTATTTCGCGGCCGCTGGCCTTCCCTCCCCGCTCACGCATTTGTGGTACCTCGGCGTGCTCATGCAGTTCTATATCGCCTGGCCCATCGTACTCGTGGCTACGTGGCGGATCGGCAGCTCACGAAGACGCCTGTGCGTCGTCGTGGCCGCCCTCATGCTCGCCTCTTCCGTCGCGATGGCCGTGCTCTACGACCCCTCCGGCGACACGGCGCGGATCTACTACGGCCCTGATACCCGCGCGGCGGAGCTCCTTGCAGGAAGTCTTTTGGCCCTCGCGACCAAGGGCCAGGGCCTGGACCGCATCGCCGGCGTCATCCCCAAGCGGGCTCGCAGGGTGCTCGGGCGCGTGATGGGCAAGCACTCGTTTTATGAAGCGGCGGGTATCGCCGCGGTCGCCGGGCTCGTCGCCATGGCGGCTCGCGTGAACGGCTTCGCGCCCTTCGCGTATCGCGGGGGGATCTTAATCGCCGCGCTTCTCTCAGCCATGCTCGTGGGGGTGCTCTGCATGCATCGCCCTACATTTGTGGGCAGGGTCCTCGGCTCGCGGCCGATGTCCTTAATCGGCAAGAGGTCGTACGCGCTGTACCTGTGGCACTATCCGTTGCTCCTTGTGATGAACCCCGCCACGCGGACCACCGTCATGCCCTGGTGGGGTTGGGCTGTCGAGCTCGCGATCGTCGCCTGCGTCTCGGAAGCCTCCTATCGCGTCTTTGAAGCAGCTCCAAAGGCTAAACGCCTCGGCGAGAAAAACGCAGATGGCTTACAGTCGCCAATCCAAGCAAACCCCGGGTCCCCGAGAAGGTACGCGCGCCTTGCCGCCTGCCTTGTTGCGGTCGCCTGCGTGGTTGCCGCCTATGCGCTCCCCGGCATACAGGACTCGAACGCGCGCCCCGAGGGGCAGGTCATGACGGCTGAGGAGCGCAAAGCAGCTGCCGAGGAGGCGGCACAGGCTAAGCAGGAGGCCAAGACGCGGACCTTCGACTTCTCGGGGACCGCGTTCGCCTCGAATCAGGACTTCATGAACGCGGTTGCCTCCATCAACGCCACGAACTTCTCGGTGGATACCGAGACGGGCGCCACCGACGCGAACGTCACGCTCGTGGGCGACTCCGTTCCCGAGGACGCGGCAGACGAGTTCTACGGGATATTCCCCAACGGTTTCATGGATGCAAAGATCGGGCGGCAGCTCACCGCTGGGCCCGATGCCTACCAGGCCTGCGTCGACGGCGGGCATGCCGGTGACGTTGTGGTCTGGTCCATCGCCGACAACGGCTGGATCACGTCCGACCAGGCCGAGCAGCTCATTGCCGCCGTTGACGGCACCAAGAAGGTGTACCTCGTGACCTGCCGCTGCCCCGATGCCTGGCAGGACAACAACAACGAGGTGCTCCGCAACGTCGCCGCCGCCCACGACAATGTCGAGGTCATCGATTGGCACGCGGAGTCCGAGGGCCACGACGACTGGTTCTGGAGCGACGGGCAGCATGTGCGCCCCGAGGGCGCGAAGGCCTACGTGATGATGCTGAGAAGGGCCATCACGGGTCGATAATGAAAGCGACTTAGAGGTTGAGCGAGCGGGCTTAGGGTTTCCTGGGCCCGCTCGCTCCTTAGCGCTCCAAATTTTTAGCAAAGAAAAAGGCCCTCAAAAGAGGGCCTGAAACATTTGGTGGAGAATAGGGGGTTCGAACCCCTGACCTCGTGACTGCCAGTCACGCGCTCTCCCAACTGAGCTAATTCCCCGAATCTGGTGGGCGATGCTGGATTCGAACCAGCGACCCCTTCCGTGTGAAGGAAGTGCTCTACCCCTGAGCCAATCGCCCTTGCGCGAGAAATCACTATACAGGACAGCTTCAAAAAAAGGAACCCCCAATTTTGAGAAATTTCAAAATTGGGGGTTTATCAGGCCTTTATTGTAGTCCTAGGCGTTCTCGAGCTTCTTTGCGGCGGAAGCCGTGAGAACGGCGAGGATGACAGCAGCGACGAACGCGATTGCGCAACCGCCCATAAGGACCGCGTCGAAGGTCTGGTCCTCAATGATGAAGTAGTACACCACGAGGACCGGGAGAAGGATAGACCACAGGACCTTTTTCTTGAAGTCTGCGACGGTCGAGGGCACGTTGGCGATTCGAGCCCCCTGGAACCCGTAAACGAGGATCTCGACTCCGCTGGCGAGAAGCATGAGCAAATTGCTCACCTGAGCCTTGTTCGTGGCGAATCCGTAAATTGCGGCGACGATACCGAGGATTCCCGCGAGCATGGCGAAGAAACTCGCATACTTGACCGCTTTCATTTCCTGAGACATGGGTGCCTTCCTTCTTGGGCCGTAACGCCCTGTTCGACTTTGCCAGGCTAAAGCACACCTTACCGCAACCGAATCGTTTTCAAACTCAGGAGTTGGTTATAGGTAAATCGCCAGTCAAATTAAATCAGGCAGAAGCGAGAAGCCTCTGCCTGAAGAGTAATTGGTGGGCCCAGCAGGATTCGAACCTGCAACCCAGGGATTATGAGTCCCCTGCGCTAACCGTTGCGCCATGAGCCCTTATAAGAAAAGCGGCGACCGAAGCCGCCGCTCAAATTATCATGGTGGAGAATAGGGGGTTCGAACCCCTGACCTCGTGACTGCCAGTCACGCGCTCTCCCAACTGAGCTAATTCCCCGTGCGTTGGTGCGAGGAATAATATATCGAGGATCTAGGAAGCCGTCAAGCGAGAATTTGAAAAAAGTTCTACCGAGATGCTTTGGAGCGGCTCCGCTATATTACAGTCCCTGCACAAACCCCTCAAGCCGATCGAGCCCCTTCTTGAGTTCGTCGTCGGAGACGCAGTATGACAGGCGCATATAGCCTTCGGTCCCAAAACAGGTGCCGGGCACGCAGGCGACGCCCGCCTCGCGGATAAGGCGCTCGCAAAGCGTCTCGGAGGGCATCCCGAGCCCGGATATATCCGGGAAGGCGTAGAAAGCGCCCGAAGGGATTGTGAGCGGTATGTCCATTGCTTCGAGCCGCTCGACGACGTATTCCCGGCGACGACGATAGGTTTCCCGCATGGATTGTGGGTCGATCGTGAGTGCAACGACTGCAGCATCCTGCACAAACGCAGGGATGCTCGAAATAAGGTACTGGTGCATCTTCTCGATCTGCGCCTTGAGACCCGCCGCAGCGGCGAGCCAACCGATTCTCCACCCGGTCATGGCCCACGGTTTGGAGAACGAGTCGACCACGACGATCTGGTCGCGGAGCTCGCTGTGGCGAACGGCGAAGCGCTCGTAGCCTTCGACGTAGCAAAGACGGTTGTAAACGTCGTCGCAGATAACGACAAGCCCGAGTTCGCGGGCGACTTTTGCCACGGCGTCCAAGGATTCCGCGTCGTAGACGCATCCCGTGGGGTTATTCGGGGAGGTAAGGACGATCGCCTTCGTCGAAGGGCCGCAAGCGTCCTTCAGTGCCTCTTCCCTGATTTGGAACGCATGGGGCGTGGTATCCAGCCCTATGACGCGCCCGTGGGCCGCGCGCACGATCGTCTCGTACAAGCCGAAGGCCGGGAGGGGCACGACGACTTCGTCGCCTGGGTCGAGAAGCGACATGAGCGTCGCCGAGAGCGCCTCGGTGGCGCCGCATGTGACGATCACGTCTTCGGGCTCGTAGTACAGCCCAAAATCCCCCATATACGTCGAGATCGCGTTGCGGAGAGTAAGAAGCCCGTTGTTCGGCGGGTAATGCGTGAGGCCGGCAGTGAGCGACTCCCCTACCTTGCGGCACACGGCCTCGGGGGTCGGGAACTCGGGCTCACCAAGCGTTAGCTTGACGCAGCCGGGCGCCGCGTTCGCGAGCGCGTTGAAACGCCTTATTCCCGAAGTCGCCAGCCGCGCCAGCTCTGAGTTGGTTCCTACCACGATTCCACCCCGTCAAAGAGCATCGAACGGTCGATGTCGGCAATGGTCGCGGCGCCGCACATCTCCATGGTGTCGGCGAGCTCGCGGGCGATCTGCCCTAGGTAGTCCGTGGCCCCCTGTTGGCCGCCGCCAAATACGGCGACGACGAATGGCCTGCACATAAGGCATGCCTTCGCTCCGAGCGCGAGCGCGCGGAAGACGTCGAGCCCCGTGCGGAGCCCTCCGTCCACAAGCACGTCGAGGTCGTCTCCCACCGCATCGACGATGCGGGGCAGGACCGACGCCGTGGCGGGCACGCCGTCGAGCACACGCCCGCCGTGGTTGGAGACGACGATGCCGTCGGCGCCGGCCTTGAGGGCCTTCTCGGCGCCTTGCGGGGTCATAACGCCCTTGAGAACGAAGGGGACGCCCGACTCATGGCAGGCGGCAGCAATCTCGGAGAGCTGTTCCACGTCTTTTGCTCCGGCGGGAGGCTCCTGGCCGCGCAGGAAAGGCAGACCCGAAGCGTCGATGTCCATGGCGAGCATGGCGGACTTCGCTGCAAGTGCCTGCGAGAGCTTGTCATCGAGCGTCTTCATGTCCCAAGGCTTGACCGTGGGGACCCCTCGGCCGCCGAGCTCGGCTATCAGTGTGCAGGACTTCGTCATGATCTCGCCATTGAGGCCGTCGCCCGTAAAGGCGAGCGTGCCGGCCTCGGCCGCGGCGCGCAGGATGCAGCCGTTATACGAGAGCGTGTCGTACTTCTTGCCGTAATGCATCTGGACGTCGCCCACCGGGCCGATCATGACGGGGAGGCTCAGGTCCTGACCAACGACGGTCGTCGAGGTAGAGGCGGTGAAGTTGGGGTGAACGCAGTCCATGTTCACCATGATCCGCTGCCAGGCCGCATAATTACGGGCGGCTGCGGTGCCGGTGCCCTTGGACCCTGGGCCGGGCATGGAGCTGCCGCAGGCGCGGCCATCGCATTTGGGGCAAGCCTTGCAATAAGGACCGATGTTTCCCCTGGCAGCGGCGGCAAGTTCTGAGTAATGCATTTCCTCTCCTTATGAATGCGCCCCGTCCCCGCAAGCGGGGACGGGGCCTCGTGAATGCAGGCAGCGTTTAGGCGCGCGCGGAAACGATCCTCTCGCCGAGCCAAGCGGTCAGCTCCTCGAAGGGGACGTCGAAGCGCTCGCCGGTCGCGCGGACCTTGACCTCGGCCTTACCGGAGGCAACGCCCTTCTTGCCCAGGACGACCTGGTACGGGATGCCGATGAGGTCCGCGTCGGCGAACTTGACGCCGGGACGCTCCTTACGGTCGTCGAGAAGCACTTCAAGGTCGGCCGCGGAGAGCTCCTCGGTCACCTTCTGTGCCATGGGCCAGACGACATCGTCCTTCACGTTCATCGCGACGACCTCGACCTCGTAAGGCGCGACGCAGACCGGCCAGCAGATGCCGTTCTCGTCGTTGTGCTGCTCGACGACGGCCGAGACCATGCGGGAGACGCCGATTCCGTAGCAGCCCATGAGGAAGGGCTTCTCGGAGCCGTCCTCGTCCATGAACGTCGCGCCCATAGCCTCGGAGTACTTGGTGCCGAGCTGGAAGACCTGGGAGATCTCGATACCGCGTGCGGAGTGCATGGGCTTGCCGCACTTAGGGCACAGGTCGCCCTCCTTGGCGGAGACCACGTCGACCCACTCGTCGACCGTGAAGTCGCGGCCCATCTGAGCGTGACGGTAGTGGTAGTTCACGAGGTTGGCGCCCACGAGCCACCACTCGGAATCGCGCAGCGAGACGTCGGCGGCGACGCGGATGCCCTCGGGGAGCCCCACGGGGCCGATGAATCCCTTCACGAGGCCGTTCTCGCGCAGCTCTTCGTCGGTCATGAGGTGGTACTCGCCAAAGGCGTTCTCGGCCTTGCAGTCGTTCATCTCGTGGTCGCCGGGAACGAAGAGCACGACCGGCTTGCCCTGGCCGTCGATGAGCGCGAGTGCCTTGCGCGTGGCCGTGGCCTCGACGCCGAGCGCTTCGCAGAGATCGTTGATAGTGCCGGCGGCGGGAGTGTGAACGCGCGTGAGCTCGCCGGCCTCGCCCTCGTCGACGGCGACCTTTGCGGTCGCGGCCTCGGTATCGGCCGCGAAGCCGCAGTCGCACCAGACGAGCTCGGCCTCGCCGGCATCGGCAAGGGCCATGAACTCGACCGAGGTGTCGCCGCCGATCTGGCCGGAGTCCGCCACGACGGGGAGCGCCTTCAAGCCGCAACGCTCCGCGATGCGCGCGTAGGCGGCCTTCTCGTCGTCGTAGCACTGCTGCAGCGACTCCTGCGTGGCGGAGAAGGAATACGCGTCCTTCATGATGAACTCACGGCCGCGCATGAGGCCAAAACGAGGACGGAGCTCGTCGCGGAACTTGTCCTGGATGTGGTAGAGCGTCACCGGGAGCTGCTTATAACTGCGCAGCTCGTTGCGAACGAGGTCGGTGTAGGTCTCCTCGTGCGTGGGCCCGAGCACGAAGTCGCGCTCGTGGCGGTCCTTGAGGCGCATGAGCTCGGGGCCGTAGGCGCCAAAGCGCCCGGACTGCTCCCAGAGCTCGGCGGGGGTGATTATCGGGGCGAGCATCTCCTGTGCGCCGATGCCCTCCATCTCGTCGCGGATGACGCCCTCGATCTTTTGGATCACGCGCCAGCAGAGCGGCAGGTAGCTGTAGAGGCCGGCGGCGGTCTTGCGGATCATGCCGGCGCGAAGCAGGAGCTTGTGGCTCACGAGCTCGGCCTCGGCGGGGTCTTCCTTGAGGGTCGGGGCATAGAGCCTCGACATCGTCTGGTAGCGCTTCAAGATGCTCTCCTTCGTTGAGCAAGGCCCGCGCTGGCGGGCAAAGTTCACGTGGTCATTAGTTTACGGCAAGGCATGGCCTACGCGCACGTCATTTGAAGGGCCCCGCCCTCGTCGACTTCATGGCGATGATGGCGGGGCCCAATGGCGGCTAAACGTTTCTTGGCGAGAAGACCGCACTTTATGGCTCTTCCGGGAACCTCTGAGAGATCTCCTCGAAGAGCTCGTCGACCATGCGGTCCTCGGGGACTTTCCGGATCGGCTCCCCGTTCGCGAAGAGAAGCGCCTCTCCCCTGCCGCTCGCCATGCCTATGTCGGCGCCGCGGGCCTCTCCCGGCCCGTTCACGGCACAGCCCATGACGGCGACGGAAATCGGCGCCCTGACGGACTGAAGCCTGCGCTCGACCTCCTCTGCGATGGGGATCATGTCGACCTGACAGCGGCCACAGGTAGGGCAGCTCACGAGCTCGGGATGGAGCCTGCGCATGCCGAGAGCGGCGAGTAGCTCCCAAGCAACGCGGACCTCCTCCACGGGGTCTGCCGTCAAGGAGAGGCGCATGGTGTTGCCTATCCCCTCGCTCAGGAGCACCGAGAGGGCCGAGACGTTCTTGACCGTTCCTTGGAGCATGGTGCCCGCCTCGGTCACGCCTATGTGGAGGGGGACATCGGGGAGGAGCCGGGAGAGCTCGCGGTTCGTCTGAATCGTGGACATGACGTCGTGGACCTTGGCGGACATGACGATGTCCTCAAAGCCGCGGTCGCGGAAATGCTCGACGAAGGACACGGCGCTCATGACGAGCTTCTGCGGCTGCGTCAGGTCCTCGCGCGCGTCTATGCGACGATCGAGCGACCCGGCGTTCACGCCGATGCGAATAGGGATTCCGGCCCCCCCCGCTTCGTCGATGACGGCGTCGACCTTATCCCACGAACCGATGTTTCCCGGGTTGATGCGCAACGCCGATGCCCCGCGGCGGGCCGCTTTTATCGCGAGCTTGTGGTCAAAGTGGATATCGGCCACCACGGGAAGGGGCGAGGACGCGCAGATCTCCTTGAAGCCGTCGAGGACGTGCTCCGTGGGAATCGCTACCCGTACGATCTCGCAACCCGCGTCCGCGAGCCGCTCGATCTGCGCGAGGGTCGAGGCGGGGTCTTCCGTCTTGGTCGTGCACATGGACTGCACGGTGACCGGAGCGTCGCCGCCGACCTTTACCTTGCCCACATATACGGGGCGCGTGGCCTCGCGGGGGAGTTTCTTTTCTTGGGATGCGTTATCGCTCATGGAAAATCGGCTCCTATCCGATCATAAATCTAAAAATGTCGTTCTTCACGACGACTATGAAGATGAACAAGAAAAAAGCAAGACCCACGTAGGAGACGGCGTTCTGGGCCTTGAGGGAAAGTGGACGCCGAATCAAGAGCTGAATCACCTCGATGAGAATCTTGCCGCCGTCGAGCGGGGGTATGGGCAGCAGGTTCATGAAGCCGAGCGACATCGAGATGGACGCCGCCAGAAGCAGCAGGTCCAAGAAACCCGAGCTCGCGGCCTCGGAAGCCATGACTGAGATGCCGACGACGGAGGACGACTGGTTCAGGACCTCCATGGTTTTCTGCGGCACGAGTAGCTGCCCCACGTAGTCGGCGACGAACTTGCCGTAGCGGATCGCCAGTCGCGAGGAGGTGAGGACGTCGGGGCGCCAGCGGACGGTCGTGGCATTGATGCCAAGAAGGTCATGAGGCTCCTCTCCTTGGTTGACGGCAACCTGAATCTGTTCGTCCCCGCGCCTGACGTTCAAGATGAAGTTCTCGCCGGATGAAAGGTACACATGTAGGGCATCGGTCATGGAAGACCAGTCGGTGACCTGCACGATGCTGCCGGGGTCCATGTTTTCATCTGCGACCGAGAGGATAAGGTCATCGGTCTGGAGACCGCTTTCCTGCGCCAGAGACCCGTCCTCGATGGAACCGATGCGCGCCTCGTTCGAGGAGACGTCCATGCCCACGATGCTGTAGGCTAGAACAACGACGACGAAGGCGAAGAGCACGTTGATCAGCGGACCGGCAACGAGCATCGCGAAGCGCTTGAGGAAGCCCTTGCCCAGATAGGTGTGCGAGCGCTCATTATTGAGGAGCTGCTCGGGGTCGCCGGTGATTGCGCGAGGTTCTCCGGCCCTGGTCGACCCTTCGAGCGAGAAATCATGGCCGCGGTCGAACTCGGTCAACATGTTCGCGTCGCGAGCCAGGGTCTGGAAGGATTTCGGCCAAGTCTTCTGCTCGGGCTTCTCGCCGAGCTCGGGGTCGTAGTAAGGCTCGATCGAAGCCCAGTCGGAGAGGGTCACGAGCGCGTTCAGCGCATCGTCATCGTCAATACCGAGCTCAGCTGCCAGGTCCTCGATGCTTATGCGGCCATGCTCCTGTACGCAGGCTAGTACATCGGCAAGCGGCGCATCGCCCACTGGCTCCATGCCGCAGATACGGTTGTATCCGCCCAAGAGGAGCGGCGTCACGCCGATGCGCGTTCCCACGCGGCGGCTCTTGAAGCTAAGGTTCCAACGACATGGCAAGCCGAGCATGAACTCGGTCACGCGAACGCCGAACGCGCGCGCAGCAAGGTAGTGCCCGCCTTCATGAATGAAGACGAGCACCGAGAGGACCAAAAGCCCCCAGAACACTGCCGAGAGAAAAGACATGACGCTTGGCAACAATTAAACCTCCTGGAGGAACTTCTCTGCTAGCGAGCGCGAGCGCGCATCGACGTCGAGGATCTGCTGCATGCTCTCCACCTTCTCGACCGGCGTCGCGTCCATCGTCTGGGAAACGATCTTCTCGATATCGGTGAATCCGCACGCGCCTTGGCGGAAAGCGAGGTTCGCTACCTCGTTCGCGGCGTTCATGGCGCAGGGCAACGTGCCGCCCGCACGACCCGCCTCCTTCGCGAGGCGCAGACACCCGAAGGTCTCCTCGTCAGCCTCCCCAAAGGTGATGGGGGCGCAGCTGCCCCAGTCCACGCGCTCGACCGTGGCGTCCCAACGCTCCGGATAGCTCAGCGCGTACTGGATCGGCGCGCGCATGTCCGAGCCGCCGAGCTGGGCCTTCACGACGCCGTCGGCGAACTCCACCATAGAGTGGATCTTGCTCTGCCTTTGCACGAGCACGCGAACGGAGTCGATCGGCACCTGGAAGAGGTGGTGCGCCTCGATGACCTCGAGGCCCTTGTTCATAAGGGAGGCAGAATCGATCGTGATCTTTGAGCCCATGGACCAGGTGGGGTGCGCAAGGGCGTCTGCGCAGGTAACGGTCTCGAGCTCGGCGCGCGTCTTCCCATAGAAGGGGCCGCCGGAGCACGTAAGCCAGATGCAGTGGATGTCCTCGGGCCTCTCCCCTACCAGGCACTGGAATATCGCGCTGTGCTCGGAGTCCACGGGAATGAGGCGACCAGGCTCTGCGAGCGGCATGAGGAGGTCTCCGCCGCATACGATCGACTCTTTGTTCGCGTACGCGAGGACCTTGTGGGCACGAAGGGCCTCGTAACCGGCATGGATTCCCGCAAACCCCACGAGGGCGTTCACGACGATGTCCACGTCGGGCAGCGAGGCGAGGTCGGTAACCGCTTGCTCGCCGAAGGAAAGCTCGCAACCCTGGGGAAGCTCCTGGAGCACGGGCTCGGTGGAGTGAGCGGAGTCCGCGACGGCCACGTGGGAGACACCGAATTCGCGAGCCGCCTCGACGAGCTTTGCGCAGGAGGAGTTCACGGAAAGCGCCGTCACGCGGACCTTGTCGCCGTGCTTGCGGCACACGTCGAGGGTTTGCGTGCCGATCGAGCCGGAGGAGCCCAGGACGGCGACGCGTACGGGACGCGGACGCGGCGAGCGCGGTGCCGTTTCCTCAAAGATATTTATGGCGCCCATTAAAGAATTCCCCCAAACAAAAGCAGGATGTAAGCGGCAGCCGACCCAAAGAGCAGCGAGTCGGACCTATCGAGAAGACCGCCGTGGCCCGGCATGAGGTTGCCCGAGTCCTTGACGCCCACGCCTCGCTTGATGCGGGACTCAAAGAGGTCCCCAATCACGCCAACGATCCCGACGACAAGACCCACGAGGGCCGCGAGGCCGACGCTCAGGTTCGCGACGCCGAACACGGCGAGGACCACCCACACGAGCACCGAGGCCAAGAGCCCGGCCCAGAATCCTTCCCAGCTCTTGTGCGGCGAGATCCGCGGGGCGAGCTTGTGCGCCCCGACGCGCGATCCCACAAGGTAGGCGACGGCGTCGGAGCCCCAGAGCGAGAGCATGACACCGAGGGTGAGCAGCGCGCCGTGCAGCCCCTTGTCGCAAAGCCTCACGAGCACGATCGATGAGAAGCACAGCGACGTGTATAAGGGGCCGAAGACGGTCACCGCGACGTCAGCAATGTTCGAGCGGGGCGTTGCCACATACCAACAGGCAACGGACGCGAGAAGGAAGAGGCAGACGATCGAGAGCCCCCGGACCCCAAAGAAATAAGCGGAGAAGGGAAAGGCGATCGCTGCGGCGAGGCCCATACCGTCGTTTGGCATGCGCCCGCCCATCCTGCAGATACGGAAGAACTCGGAGCAGCAGAGCCATGCCATGCAGGCGATGAGAACCGTCGTCGTGAAGGGGCCGATGAAGAGGGCCGTAAGCGTGACCACGGCGTAAATCGCGCCGGAAGTGGTTCGTGTGAGGAGCTTCTCGGCAGATCCTCGGGCCTTTTGGCCCTTGAGCGCGCCCGCGGCCCTCAGGCTTTCCTTCGAGGCGCGCCGCGCCTCGAGCCTATCGACTTGGCGGTCGAGGCCCACGCTCTTCTTGGCATCGGTGTCGGGGCTCGGCCCCTTCTCGTTCGACGGCATTACTTGGACACACCCCCGAAGCGTCTCTCGCGCGACTGGTAGGACTTGATCGCCCTGAGCATGTCCCAGCGCGTGAAGTCGGGCCAGAGGGTCGGCGTGACGTAGAACTCCGAGTAGGCGAGCTGCCAAAGCAGGTAATTCGAGAGCCTGAGCTCTCCCGAGGTACGGATGAGCAGGTCGGGGTCGGGAAGCCCATCGGTGTAGAGCTTGGAGGAGACGGCGTCGATATCGATGCTGCTGGGGTCGATCTTGCCCTCGACGGCCTCGAACGCGAGCTCGCGCGCCGCGCGGGCGAGCTCGGCGCGGGCGCCGTAGTTGACCGCCAGGGCAAACGTCATGCCGGTGTTCCCTGCGGTCTCGTCCAGGCCCTGCTGGAAGACCTTGCGCGTCTCCTCGGGAAGCGCGCTCAGGTCGCCAAAGAACCGCAGCTTGACGTTCTCCTGGTGGAAGAGCGGGAGCTCCTTCACGAGCGTCGTGGCGAAGAGGTGCATGAGGAGGTTGACCTCATGCTGGGGTCGCTTCCAGTTCTCGGTCGAGAACGCATAGACCGAGAGCACGTCGAGCCCAAGGCGGACGCTCGTCGTGACCGCCTCGCGCAGCGAGTCCACGCCGGCAACGTGCCCCTGGCTCCTGTCGAGTCCGCGGGCCTGCGCCCAGCGGCCGTTTCCGTCCATGATGATGGAAACATGGCCCGGGATTCGGGCCATGTCCACGTCGTCAAGGGAAATATCTTCCGGGTGCTCGGAGAAGTACTCCTTGAGCAGCGTTTCGTTGTAGCGCACTTAAATCTCCATGACCTCGGCGGTCTTTACCTTGAGGAGCTCGTCGACCTTGGCGACATAGGAGTCGGTGAGCTTCTGGATGGCCTTCTTCTCGCGGGTCTGCACGTCCTCGGGGAGCTCCTCGTCGCGCTCGACCTTGCCGTTTGCGTCGCGACGGACGTTGCGGACGGCCACGCGGGCGTCCTCGGCGAGCTTGTTGCACTCCTTGACGAGTTCGCGGCGGCGCTCCTCGGTCGGGCGCGGGAACGGCAGGCGAATGCAGACGCCGTCGTTGGATGGCGTAATGCCGAGGTCGGAGGTCTCGATGGCCTTCTCAATCGCCTTGAGGGAGGTCTTGTCCCAGGGCTCGACGACGAGCATGGATGCCTCAGGGACCTTGACGGCGGCGAGCTGGGTGATCGGGGTCGGCTGGCCGTAGTAGTCGACCTTGATGGGGTCGAGGATCTTTGCGTTGGCGCGGCCGGAGCGCACGCGGGCGAAGTTGCCCTTCAGGGCCTCCACGGCCTTCTCCATGTGGGAATCGGCGAAATCGGTGTACTGGCTCATGGGTTAGTCCTCCTTCTCGTAAACGACGGTGCCCACGTTCTTCCCCTCGACCGCGGCGGCGAAGTTGCCGTCCTCGTTGATGTCGAAGATCATGATAGGCATCTTGTTGTCGCGGCACAGGGCGATCGCGGCGGCGTCCATGACCTTGAGGTTCTTGGTCAGCACCTCATCGTAGGTCACGGAGTCGTACTTCACGGCATCGGGGTTCTTCTTGGGGTCGGAATCGTAGACGCCGTCGACGTTCGTCGCCTTCATGAGAATCTCGGCGTTGACCTCGCAGGCGCGAAGCGCGGCACCCGTGTCGGTCGTGAAGTAGGGGTTGCCGGTGCCTGCGGCCAGGATGGTGATGCGGCCCTTCTCCATGTGACGGATGGCGCGGCGACGGATGTAGGGCTCGGCGATCTGACGCATGGAGATAGCGCACATGACGCGGGAATCCATGCCGGCCTTCTCGAAGGTGTCCTGTAGCGCGAGGGCGTTGATAACCGTGGCGAGCATGCCCATGGAGTCGCCCTGGGCGCGGTCCATGCCGCCGGCGGCACCCTCGACGCCGCGGTAAATGTTGCCGCCGCCGATGACGACGGCGATCTGGACGCCGGCGTCGTAGATCGGTCGGATCTCCTCGGCCAGGCGCCTGGGCACCGCGGGATCGATGCCGAAGGACTGGGAGCCCATGAGGGCCTCGCCTGATAGCTTGAGAAGCACGCGCTTGTACTTGATGTCTGCCAAAACCAACCTCCACTCGGTTGTGCCACAGCCGCCGTAGCGACGTCTTTGCCAGGTAAGCATTCTAACAGAGGGGGCCCGAACCCGTACCCGCTCATAGGCGAGCGCTCCCCTTACGCACATAAAAGGAGCCGGCCCCCAAAAGGGAAACCGGCTCCTAAAGCCTCAAGAGAGACTAAACGCTACTCGCCGAAGCGATAAAGGACGAAGGTCTTCACCTTGATGTCGTCGCTAAGGTCCTTGGAGGTCTTCTTGGCGAGGCCCTCGATGGTGATGGAGGAATCCTTGACGAACTCCTGCTCGCAGAGGACGAACTCCTTGAAGTACTTCTCGAGACGACCCTGGGCCATGCGCTCCTGAATGGCCTCGGGCTTGCCGGACTCGGCGGCCTGAGCCTTGTAGATGGCCATCTCGTGCTCGACCTTCTCGGCCGGGACGTCATCGCGGGTAGCGGCGACGGGAGAGGTCGCGGCAATGTGCATCGCGACGTCGTGCGCGAAGGTCTTGAACTCGTCGGCAGCAGCGGTCTCGGGCTTGCCGAACTCGAAGACGGCGAGGTCGGCGATCTTGCCTCCAAGGTGGATATAGGAGGCGACGGCGCCGTTCTCAACGGAAACGCGCTGGAAACGCAGGACCTTCATGTTCTCGCCGATGACGTGGATCATCTCGGTGAGGGCGGCATCGACGGTCTCACCGTTGAGGTCGCAGGCCTTGAGGGCGTCGACATCGGCGGGGTCGTTCTCGGCGACGACCTTGGCGAGGTCGGCGGCGAAACCAGTGAACTTGGGGTTGGTGCCCACGAAGTCGGTCTCGCAGGAAAGCTCGAGGATGGCGCCGGTCTTGCCGTCCTCGGAGACGTAGGTGGCGATGGTGCCCTCGTTCGTGTCGCGGCCGGCGCGCTTGACGGCCTTGGCGATGCCCATGGTGCGGAGGACGTCGACGGCCTTCTCGAGGTCGCCCTCGGCCTCGACGAGGGCCTTCTTGCACTCCATCATCGGGGAGTCGGTCATCTCGCGGAGCTGCTTGACGAGCGCGGCGGTAATCTGAGCCATGTTTCTTCTCCTCTAGTTGCGGTCGTACGGTGCTTGTAAAGCGACGCTACTCGGCGGGAGCCTCGGTAGCGGCCATCTCCTCGGCAGTGATCTGCTCCTTGCCGGTGCCGGCCAGGATGGCGTCGGCGGCAAGCTCGCACATGAGGGAGACGGAGCGGATGGCGTCGTCGTTCGCGGGGATGCCGTAGTCGACGACGTCCGGGTCGGAGTTGGTGTCGAGCAGGGAGACGACAGGGATGTGCAGGCGGTTGGCCTCGCGGATGGCGATCTCCTCGCGCTTGGAGTCAACGACGAAGATGGCCTGCGGCAGGGCGGTCATGTTGCGGACGCCGCCGAGGTTCTTCTGCAGCTTGTCGAGCTCCTTGCCCAGGACGGCCTGCTCCTTCTTGGGCAGGGTGGCCATACGGCCGTCCTCGACCATGGCCTCGAGCTCCTCGAGGCGGTTGATGCGGGAGCGCATGGTCACGAAGTTGGTGAGCATGCCGCCGAGCCAGCGCTGGTTGATCCAAGGCATGCCGCAACGCTCGGCCTGCTGGGAGACGGGCTCCTGAGCCTGCTTCTTGGTGCCCACGAAGAGGATGGTGCCGCCCTTGGCAGCGGTGTCCTTGAGGAAGGTGTAGGCAGCATCGGCGCCGTACATGGTCTGCTTGAGGTCGAGGATGTAGATGCCGTTACGCTCGCCGAAGATGTAGGACTTCATCTTCGGGTTCCAGCGACGGGTCTGGTGACCGTAGTGGCAGCCGGCGTCGAGAAGGGTCTGGATAGTAATCTTAGCCATGGTAACCTCCTGTGGTTGGTCCTCCGCGCGGTATCATCCCCGTTCTGCCACCCAAGGCCTGGCTTAATGCCTCGGGCACCACGGCAGGCGAGTCGCCACGCGTGTGAATTTATGCCGCTTGGTTATGCGACATGCCATGCGTCCTGCACAGCAGCGATTGAGTATAGCAGAGGACACCTCTGGACTGCAGCTAATTTCCTGCAGGTTCTGTGGAACATTGGGAGCGCGGGTGGCAGGTCTTCGTTGCCTGCTTGAGACGCTCAACGGAAAGGTGCGTGTAGATCTGCGTCGTGGAAAGGCTCTCGTGCCCCAGCAATTCCTGGACGCTCCTCAGGTCGGCGCCGCCGGTAAGAAGCTCGGTGGCATACGTGTGGCGGAGCGCGTGGGGCGTGAGCGCGGGGTCGAGGCCGGCCGCGAGAACGCAACGCTCGAAGACGCGCCGCAAGGCGGCGGCGCTCATCCTGTTGCCCCGCGTAGACAGAAAGAGCGCCTGATCACCATCGGGGCTCCACGCACTCCGCGCGCGGGACAGCGATGGCCTCGCTTCCCGCAGGTATCGGGAGACCCACTCGAGCGCGAGGTCGTAGACCGGAACGACCCGCTCCTTCTCGCCCTTCCCAAAGAGCTTGATGCTTGAGTCGCCAAAGTTCACGTCCACGATGTCCAACCCGGATATCTCGGAGATGCGTGCCCCCGTCGCGTAAGCGAGCTCAAGAAACGCACGGTCCCTGAGGCCCACCGCCGTCCCCGTGTCGCAGGTCGCGAGAAGGGACTCGACCTGTTCGTCGGACATGGTCTTGGGCAGCCTTCGAGGGTTCTTTGGGCTCGCGACGGCGGCAAGGGAGCCTTCGACGCGGTAACCATGTCTCATGGCCCACTCATAGAAACCACGAACAGCCGACAGATGCCTGTTTATGGTCGTCGTCGCGTAACGTGCCTTCGAAAGATAGGCGAGATAGCGCCTCAGTTCACGATGCCCGACGTCAAGAAGCCCGAGCTCCTCCCGGTCGACCCAATGAAGGAATGAGGCTAGGTCCGACGCGTACGACCTTCTCGTGTTCTCTGACAGGCCGAGCACTTCAGTCAGCTGTGCCAAGTAAGCCTCAACGAGCTCGGTATCATCGTTCATGTGCTACGCCTGGTAGGCCCAAATCGGGGCGGGACTCGACGAAAGAGTCGAAATCGGCCTCGGCCCTTCTCGCCAGGGCCGCACGCCGCTCGCCCTTGTTGCGGATGTGCTCCGCAAGCGGGGGGACAAGGCCAAAGTTCACGTGCATGGGCTGATAGTCTTTCGTCTGCGGGTCGATGGCATAGGCGACGAGCGCGCCGAAGGAAGTCGTTCTCGGGAGGCTCACCTCCGGGAGGCCGTTCATGTCCGCGAAGGTGTTCAACGCGGCCAGGAGGCCCGAGGCAATCGCCTCGACATAGCCCTCGGTGCCGCAAATCTGTCCGGCAAGGCGGGCCTGAGTCCCGGGGATCTTGAACGTAGCGTCGAGTACGTGGGGGGAATCGACGAAGCTGTTGCGGTGCATGACGCCGTAGCGAAGGAACTCCGCCTGCTCAAGACCTGGGATGAGGCGGAACACGCGGCGCTGCTCAGGCCAAGTGAGGTTCGTCTGGAAGCCTACAAGGTTGTAGGCGGTTTTATCGGAATTCTCAGCACGCAGTTGGACAGCTGCCCACGGGCGATGGCCCGTCCTCGGGTCGGTGAGTCCCACGGGTTTGAGGGCCCCAAAGCGAATGGCGTCCCTGCCCGTCCTCGCCACTTCCTCGACGGGTTGACAGGCGCAGAAGAGGTCGTTTTGCTCGAAATCCCGGGCAATGACCCTCTCGGCGGAAAGAAGTGCGTCGATGAAACGCTCGTACTCGTCTTTCTCCATGGGGCAGTTGAGGTAATCGCCCGTGCCTTCCTCGTAGCGCGACTGAGAGAAAACGACACCGCGATCGATGGAGTCTGCGTCCACGATGGGCGCCGCTGCATCGAAGAAGGACATGTGCCCCTCCCCTACGACAGTCTCTATCGAGTGGAAGAGCTCGTCTGCGCAGAGGGGGCCCGCCGCGAGCACGCACGGGCCGTCGGGTATCGACTTCGCTTCCTCGTGGACGACCTCGATTAAGGGCTCGTCCTCGATCGCCTTGGTCACAAGTCTGGAAAAGACCTCGCGGTCGACCGCCAATGCCCCGCCGGCCGCGACGGCAGCTTGACGGGCAAAGCCGAGCAGATACGACCCCATGCCTTCGAGCTCCCGTTTAAGAAGGCCCGCCGCAGAATCTGGCTTGGTCGATTTAAGGGAGTTTGAGCAGACGAGCTCGGCAAAAAGGTCGGTATGGTGCGCGGGGGAACGGTGCTGTGGACGCTGCTCGACAAGGCGAACCGCGACGCCGCGCTTGGCAAGCTGAAGGGCGCATTCGGAACCCGCGAGCCCACCGCCGATGACCGTAACCTTCTCCTGCATCTCTCTCCTCTCGAATGAGGGCGACCGAGCCCAAATATGCCTGCCTACCTTAGCGCAATTCTCCCATGAGATACGCCTCAGAAGGTGAATACCTTCCGTCAGGAAGCCTCACGACGAGGTTTCTCGCTTCGTAATCGGTCAGCGTCCTCAAGACCGTGAGTACCTCTTCGCCCAACGCGGAAGCGAGGTCGTCTGGGCGCATAGGGTTCGCAATAAGCGCAGAGAGGATCGGCCCCGCCGGTTTCGTAACCGTCGAGCCCTGTGCGAGCAGCGTTCCAAAATCCATGGCGATGCTCATGGCAAGCGACTCTTCGTCCGATATGAGACGAGCGCCTTCGCACGCGAGCGAGTTCGTGCCCTTGGACAACGGCGAGAAAATGGAGCCTGGGATGGCGTAGACGTGCCTTCCGAGCTCGAGGGCCGCGTCGGCCGTTCCTAGGGTGCCCGACCGATAGCCGCCTTCCGTTACCACGAGAGAAGAACCCAAGGCGGCTATCAAGGCGTTTCGCTTGGGGAACGCCCATCGTCTCGGCGGGCTCCCCCATCGCTCGGCGGAAATCACGGCACCGCCGGTCGAGACCGCGCGCTCGTAGACATCGGAGGAGGTTTGGGGATAGACGACATCTGCCCCGCAGCCCGAGACGACGATCGTCTTGCCGCCCGAGTCCAGGCACGACCTCGCAGCAGCGGAATCACAGCCCATCGCCCCTCCCGAGACGACGCAGACCCCGCTCTCGGCAGCGACCCGTCCGGCCATCTTTGCCACGGCAAGGCCGTAGGGAGTTGCCCTGCGCGCTCCGATTATCGCAATACAGGGGCCGCTCAGTACTTCGACGGAACCGCGACCATACAGCCTTTCGGGATAGTTCGTAAGCTCCTTAATGCTCTGGGGATAGGCATCGCTCTCCGAATCGAGGTCCCATCCTTGTGTTCCGCCCATATCCATTGACCCTCCTTAAAGCTGTGACCTTGAACGAAATCCAAGAGCTTCTACGACGTCTTGTTCCTCAACGAGCTCGTGCTCGGCCAGGTCGGCGACGGTCCTCGACACTCGGGAGATGCGCACGATGGCTCGCCCTCCGAGCTTGAGCCGACCAGCGTATTCCTCAAAGAGGTCCGTCGCGCCCTCCGAGAAGCAGACGCCGCCCGGCCCAGGACTCTTCGTGGGTCTCTGCTCCCTCCAATGGGAAAACGACCGAGCAGACTCCACGAGGTCGCGCATCTCCAAAGAAGACATCCCCGCACCGCCGCGTATGACGCGCTTCTCTGAGGGGCGTGCAACGTCGCAGACCACGTCGATACGGTCCATCAGGGGACCGCCGAGCTTGTTCTGGTAAGAGGTCACTTTCGCGGCGCTGCAGGTACAGGGATGGCCTGGATCGCCGAGGTGCCCGCATGGGCAAGGGTTTGCCGCCGCGATGAGCTGGAAGTCGCAAGGGAACACATAGATTCCGGCCGCGCGTACGAGCCTCACGACGTGTTCCTCGAGCGGTTGGCGCATGGACTGGAGGACGTTGCTCGCGAACTCGGGGATCTCGTCTAGGAAGAGCACTCCTTTGTTTGCCAGAGAAAGTTCCCCCGGTAGCACCGGGCGCCCGCCGCCGACCAACCCGCTGACGGTAATCGAATGGTGCGGCGCCCTAAAGGGCCTTCTCCCGCGCACAATGTCGTCGATGGGTTGACCGGCAACCGAATGAATCAGAACGGCGTCCTCCATCTCCTCGTCCGAGAGCGGGGGCAATATCGTGGGGAATCTCTTTGCGAGCATGGTCTTACCCGCTCCGGGAGGGCCGACCATGAGCATGCCATGGCGTCCCGCGGCCGCGATCACCATTGCGCGTTTCGCGATTTCCTGATCTATGACTTCCGCGAAGTCCAGGTCATCGTTTGACTCGGCTGAAGCGCCCGATTCGTACGGCGTGAGGCAGCCTCGCGGAGCGCCTAGACCTTCGAGCCCGCCCTTGAGCTGCGAGATGTTGTCCAGCCCGCGGGCTGAGCCGGGATTCACGGAGGCTTCGGCGGATGTAACGAGCTCCATGCCGAACTCGCCGGCCGTCTTTGCATAGGCGGCGGTCCCTCGGATGGGCACGACGTCGCCCGCCAACGAGAGCTCCCCCGCATAGAGCGCCTCCGCAAGCTTAGGAGAAACCTGGGAAGAGGCCAGAAGCACGGCGACCGCTATGGGCAGGTCGAAACCCGTGCCGCTCTTCTTGACCTCTGCCGGGGAGAGGTTCACGGTCATCGCGTACCGGGGGATTTCATATCCCGCGGCTTGAAGGGCCGCGCGCACGCGAGTCGGCGCCTCCCTGATCTGGGAGTCGGGGCTTCCCACCACGGTGATTCCGGGTATTCCCTCGGAGGAGCTCACCTGCACGGTCACCGGAACGGCCTCAACACCGTGGAGCATCGCGGAGCGTACCTCCGCCCTTCCCGATCCCATTACCGATCCAAGACGAACGCGGATCGGACGAGACGAGCGTGAATAGGCTCCTCGCCCCTCACCGTGATCGCGACGACATCGAAGCGAACGGAGCCCGTAGGCCCGTTCTCCGACAAATAGCGGGCTGCGATCTTTGCGTAGCGCCCCTGCTTCTCTTCATTGACGGCGAGCTCTGGAACGGCGTTCTGAAAGCGACGGACGCGTCGGGTCTTTACCTCGACCATGGCAACCGCACCGTCGGAGTCACGGGCAACAATGTCGGCCTCGCCATAGCGACACCGCCAGTTACGGCAAAGGATGTCGTAGCCTTCGTCTATGAGGTACTGCTCCGCAATGTGCTCGCCCTCCACACCAAGCTGATGGCTGGAGAGCTCTTCGGCCGGTCTGCTTAGGTAATATCTGGCAGGGTCGAGAATCGCGTTGCCATAAGAATCGAACGAGGCCTCGTATACCTCGCCAAGAAAATCCAGGTTGCCATCCGGCATGTCCTCATAGGGCTCGAACGAATCTAGGTCCTCGAATTCCGAAGGGTCGTATTCCTCGAACTGACTGGGGTCGTAGTCATAGCACTCATCGCACATTGCGGGCCTCCTCACAAATGGATTGCGTGAGAAAAGGCTCTCATGCTCGACTTACAGCAAACTTGCTGCTCTCTAGCACAAAGTTGACAAAATGCTGACAACAATCCGACAGCTCAAAAAGGATTTCTAAACAAGCACGACCAAGGTGTGTTGAAAACCCTTCAAACTGAGATTGCTTTCAAAACGTGTCAATTTAAAACAACGAGGGAGTCTCCAAGAAATTCCCACAAAACGAGAAGCGATGAATGGGGGAAAGACCCTGGGCCTTAATCGCGGCGATGTGCTCGGCGGAGGCGTATCCCTTGCAATCGGCCAGGTGATAGCCGGGGAACTCATCGTCGTAGGCGACCATGAGATGGTCCCTCGTCACCTTGGCGACGATCGAGGCGGCAGCGATGGAAGCGATTCTGGCATCGCCCTTGACGATGGTTTTCTCCTTGGGGTGCACGTGAATGGGATTTCCGTCGATGAGAACGCAATCCGGATCGATACCGGCATCCTCAATGGCGCCTGTCATGGCCATTCTCAGCGCCTGCGCCATGCCGACCTCGTCGATGGTTTGAGGGCTTATGTGGCAGGTGCCAATCGCGAGGGCGATCTCCTCGATCTTTACGGCCAGGACCTCGCGTTTTGCGGGGGTAAGCTGCTTGGAATCGTTGAGCCCGTAGATATGCGGCTCGTCCGGTAGCGCCACGGCGCACACCGTGAGGGGGCCCGCGATGGAACCTCTTCCCACCTCATCGACGCCGAGGATGATGCCTTCGCCGCCAAGCTCACGTTGGAAGCGGTACATCTCGTCCACGCGAGCCGTCTCGGCCTCAAGCTTTTGCAGCTTGTGCTCGGCCGTTGCGACGGCCTTCTGCACTTGCTTTCGCGGATCGTCACGATAACGCTCGATGAGGGTTCGAGCCTCGTCCATGGGCGCGTCGCTAAGGAGCGCGGCGATCTCTTTTGCCGTGGAGGCATGAATCTGTGAGGTAGGCATCCTGTTCCTCCATAAGAAGGGCCGCCCCACAAGGAGCGGCCCCGGTGCGCACTATACGCGAAACAAGCCTTAGCGCTTCTCGCGGATGCGGGCAGCCTTGCCCACGCGATCGCGGAGGTAATAAAGCTTGGCACGACGGACAGCGCCGTGACGGACAACCTCGAGCTTGCCGATCTTGGGCGAGTGGAGCGGGAAGGTACGCTCAACGCCGATGCCGAAGGACACCTTGCGGACGGTGAAGGTCTCACGGGAGCCCTCGCCGCTCATGCGGATGACGTCGCCCTGGAACAGCTGCTCGCGGGTACGGTCGCCCTCGACGATGCGGTAATAGACCTTGACGTTGTCACCGACCTTGACCTCGGGGATGTCCTCCCTGATCTGCTGACGCTCGATTGCGCGGATGTAGTCCATTTGTTTCCTCGTCTCTAGAGGTGCCGACGCGATTGCGAACGACACATAGGCTTACACACAAGGTTGAAGTATACGGCACGCGAACATCGGGCGCAAGAATTTCACAACTAAAGGCAGAATCCAACAATTAGGCAGTTTTCTTGAGCCGCAGAATTGAGCGTTGAAGGATAGCCGGAACCCTTGACCTGATAGTACAACTCGTCATCGCCCTCTATGAAGCTCACGGGATACGGGGTGCGCGTCCACCAGTTTCCCGTGGATACGCCCAAGAACGAGGCCATGAAATCATCGGGATCCTGCTTGTCCGCGATTCCGGCCTCCGAGAAGAGCTCGTATTGCGCGCCCTCGTTGGAAATAGACTCATCAAAGGGCTTGAAGTCCGTATAGGCGGTGTTCCAGATAGGCGAATCGCCGTACTCCTGGGCAAACCAGGTGAGCTCGCCGAACACTTCGGAGCATGAGGGAACCCAAAGCGTGTCGGAGGTCTGCGAAAGGGCCGACGCAGGATCCTCGGTGGCGCCAACGTTATTCGTCGTCTTGAGAACGGCTTTGAGGCGAGAAGACAAATCCTCCGGGAACAGTGCTTGGCCTTCGGAAGCCAACCATGCCCTTAGGCTTGAGCCCTCCCATCCGCCGACGTTGGTTCCCGAATCGTTCATCGCTTTTTGGGCGATCGGGCCCGCAAAGAAGGTCAATCCGGCCTTTCTCGACCCATCGGCGAGGTCATCGGCACAGATTCCGACGAGGCGCACCGGAACGGCGACGTTGTTGCTCAAAATGAGTTGCTTGGGCTGCGAAGTCAATTTGCCGTCGGCGTCAAGCAGTCCATACGACGCTGCCAACGAACGGGCAGAGTCATAATCGGGGGCTTTTTCAATCTCATCGGCCATTTTGGAGACATCGTCCCATGAGCAATCGGGCCAGGTCGCGATAGAGGCGCTCGTGGATTCTCCCCCAGCTGGACCATCCTGAGAAAAAGTACCGCTCACGACGCCACAAAGAACGAATCCGCAACAGGCAACAAAGGCAAGAGAGAACACGACGAGCAGAACGCTCGAGAGCGTGCGACGCTTCTTTGCAACCAAACCAAACCTCCCGTCGACCAAACCCGGCCTTCAACTGTAGCAAGAAAAAGGGAGGGAAGCCGATAGCTTCCCTCCCCACTTGCATAAACCTAAAGCTTACGAGCTACGCGAGCTTCTGAGCACCGCCGTTGGAGCGGATCTTTGCCTGCGCGGCCGCGAGGCGGGCGATAGGCACGCGGTACGGCGAGCAGGAAACGTAGTCGAGGCCGAGGTCGTAGTACATCTGGATGGAGTCCGGATCGCCGCCGGTCTCGCCGCAGACGCCGCAGATAATCTTCTCGTTGGCCTTGTGGCCGCCCTCGACGCCAAGCTTGACGAGCTTCGCGATACCGGCGTCGAGCGTCTCGAACGGGTTGGTCTTCAGGATCTTCTTGGAGAGGTACTGCGGGATGAACGCGCTCTCGACGTCGTCGCGCGAGAAGCCGAAGCCCATCTGCGTGAGGTCGTTCGTGCCGAAGGAGAAGAAGTCGGCGTACTCACCGATCTCGTCGGCGGTCACGGCTGCGCGCGGGATCTCGATCATGCAACCGACGGGGATGTTCAGGTCGACGCCGGTCTGGTCGGACACGGCCTTGATGACGGACTCGATCTGCTCGCGAACCACCTTGAGCTCGTCGACCGTGGATACCAGCGGCACCATGATCTCGGGCTTGGGGTCGAAGCCGCGCTTCTTGAGGTGGGCAGCGGCGCTCGCGATGGCGCGGACCTGCATCTCGGTCAGCTCAGGATAGATGATGCCCAGGCGGCAACCGCGCAGGCCGAGCATCGGGTTGGCCTCCTGGAAGGAGTCCAGGCGGGCGAGCATGTCGCGACGGGCCTTGAGCTGGATATCGGACTCACCGCGGGCCTCGGCATGCGCGAGCTCGACAGCATAATCGCGCGGGTTGTCGAGGAACTCGTGCAGAGGCGGGTCGAGCAGGCGGACGATGACGGTCTTGCCGTCCATCTCCTTGAACATGCCAAGGAAGTCGTCGGTCTGGACCTTGAGGAGCTGACCGAGGGCCTGCTGCTTGGCGCCGGTTCGCTCAGCAAGGATGAACGACTGGATAATCTCTTTGCGATCGCCCAGGAACATGTGCTCGGTGCGATCGAGGCCGATGCCCTCGGCACCGAACTCGCGGGAAAGCTTGGCGTCCTCGGGGTTGTCCGCATTGGCACGAACGCCGATGTTGCGGCCGCGGGAGGCGTCCTCGCGAATCTCGTCGGCCCACTCGAGGATGGTCTCGAGGTCGCCGGTGAGCTCGGGGCGTACCAGGGGCACGGCGCCCTGGATGACGTCGCCGGTCGTGCCGTTGATGGAGATGATGTCCCCCTCGTGCAGCACGACGTCGGTACCGGTGACGGTGACCTCCTTGTGCTTGGCGTCGATCTTCAGCGCCTCGGCGCCGCAGACGCAGGGGGCGCCCATGCCACGGGCGATGACGGCCGCGTGTGAGGTCTTTCCACCGTGGGAGGTGAGGATGCCCTCAGCGGCGACCATACCCTTGAGGTCGTCGGGCGTGGTCTCCCAACGCACGAGGATGCAGGGCTTGTCGCGCATGGAGCAGTCGACGGCGTCCTCGGCGGAGAAGACGACCTGGCCCACCGCCGCGCCCGGGGAGGCGTTCATGCCCTTGGTCAGGACCTTGAAGTCGGCCTTGGGGTCGAACTGCGGGTGGAGGAGCTGATCGAGCTGCTCGGGGGCCACGCGCATGACGGCCTCCTCCTTGGAGATGGCGCCCTCGGCCTCGAACTGCATGGCGATCGCGAGCGCCGCCATGGCGGTACGCTTGCCAACGCGGGTCTGGAGCATCCAGAGCTTGCCCTGCTCGATGGTGAACTCGATGTCCATCATGTCGCGGTAGTGCTCCTCGAGCTTGACGAAGATCTCGTCGAGCTGCTTGCCGGCCTCCTCGAGGCCGGGGAGGGTCTTGAGGTCGGCGATCGGCTCGGTGTTGCGGATGCCGGCCACGACGTCCTCGCCCTGGGCGTTCACGAGGAAGTCGCCGTAGAACTCCTTGGTGCCGTCGGCGGGGTTGCGGGTGAACGCGACGCCGGTGGCGGAGGTGTCGCCCTTGTTGCCAAAGACCATGACCTGGACGTTCACGGCGGTGCCGAGGTCGTCGGAGATCTTGTTCTGCTTGCGGTAGATGATGGCGCGCTCGTTCATCCAGCTGCCGAAGACGGCCTCGATGGCGAGGCGGAGCTGCAGCTTGGGGTCCTGCGGGAAAGCGGCACGACCGTCGTCGCCGGTGACCTCGGGGTGAGCCTGGGAGTCGACGTTCACGGCGAAGATCTGCTTGAAGGTCTCGGTGAGGGCCTTCAGGTCCTCGGCATCGAGCTCGGTGTCGAGCTTCACGCCCCTCTCGGCCTTCTTCTCGTTGATTGCGTCCTCGAAGAGATCACCGTCGACGCCCATGACGACGTTCGAGAACATCTGGACGAAACGACGATAGGAATCCCATGCAAAGCGCTCGTTGCCCGTCTGCTTGATGAGGCCCTGGACGGAGATGTCGTTCAGGCCGAGGTTGAGGACGGTGTCCATCATGCCGGGCATGGAGAACGGTGCGCCGGAGCGAACGGAGACGAGCAGCGGGTCCTCGGCGTCGCCGAGCTTCTTGCCCATACGGTGCTCAAGGTCCTCGCGGGCGGCGTCGATCTCGTCGAGGACGCCGTCCTCCCAGGTGTTGCCGGAGTTGGCGTACTTAACGCAGGTCTGGCAAGTGATAGAGAATCCCGGAGGAACGGGAAGGCCGATCTTGGCCATCTCTGCGAGGTTGGCTCCCTTGCCGCCGACGATCCACTTGGCCTCGTCGACGGTCGCGCCGGCAGGCTCGGTGGCGTTCACGCCGTCGATGCCGGCACCGAAGCGGTACACGTGCTTTTCTGCCATGTTGTCCCCTAGCTTCTTGAGTTCCCAACGCCCTGCTCAGGGCAAGACGCACTTACTACAGGCTGCCGAGCGGGTCGTATGCCCCCGCGGCACTCTGGCAATATAACAAGGCATATGCCCTACGCTGCGTTTTATTTGATATTCGGTAGCGCCTTGGAGGTAAGCGGCTGATTTTTCGCCTCGGTGGAAATGACGCGCGCGGCGCGATAACATGGAATCGATTTTTGGAATTTGAGGGTCCGTGGACAGTGCGCCGCGGGCCCTTCTTTCATGGTGAGACGAAAAAGCCCCGTCCTTACAGAGAAGGACGGGGCAGGCGTTCCAGGCCTTGGAGCAGCTTAGTCGGTGAACGTGGCGCCGATTGCGTGGGAGGGCTCCTCGCCGGTCAGCGTGGAGATGACGGTCACGGCAGGGCCGAGAAGGTCGATCGAGGGAATACCGCGACGGTCGAGCTCGCGGCGGATCTCACGGCGAAGCGTGCCGTTCGCGAACGTGTGGAAAACGGCCGTCGGGCGGCTCTCGTCGTAGTTCTTGTCGAAGAAATCACGGACCGTCTGGACGTCCGAGACGTCGGAAAGGCGCTGGATCTCTACGGACTCCTTGCCGAACTGGGCCGCCGCTGCCATGACGACGGTGTTCGCCGTCTCGCCGCGCGCGTCGGACAGGACGTAGATCATCGGGACGACGTCGCCGAGGTTCTCGTCGTCGATATCGAGTTTCGTCATTGCACGTACCTCCAAAACATCGTTGTGGCCAAAACGCCGCCGCGCCCGCCAGGGACGCGGCGGCCGGGGACTACTTCTTGCGAGAGAGCGCCGAGATGTCCGCAACGTCGACAAAGACGCCCGCAAAGCGGTTGAGCAGGCGGAGACGGTTCTCCCTTACCTCAGTTTGCTCATCCATGACAAGCACGTCGTCGAAGAATCGGTCGATGGGCGCTTTGAGTTCCGCCAATGCGGCGCAGGCAGCGTCGAAGTCGGAGGCCTCGAGCGCGGCAGAGACCTTGCGCTCCCCCGCCTCGCAGGCATCGAGAAGCGCTCGCTCGGCGTCGCCCAGCAGGCTCTCGTCGACCTGAGTGCCTAGGGACTCGTCACCCAGGTTGTGCGCACGGGTAAACGCGGTCGCGAGGTCCTCAAAGAGCTGGGGCTGCTCGCTGCGGGCCGTGTCGAGGGCGCGGGCGCGGGCGATGAACTCGGCGGGGTCGATGACGCCGACGGAGGTCACGGCATCGACGGCATCGGGAGCAATGCCCTCGTCCTTGCGGGCGATGGCCACAAGGCGGCCCTGGAAGAACTTGACGATCTCGGTTTCGACCTTCTCGGCATCGAACTCAAGCCCCTGGGCAACGTAGGCATCGAGGGCGACCTCGATGAGCGGGCGCAGCGAGACCTGCGGCATGGTGCGAAGCATGGCGATGATGCCGATGGCGGCCCGGCGGACGGCGTAGGGGTCGGACGAGCCGGTGGGCGCCTCGTCGATGGCGAAGATGCCGCAGGCCGTGTCGAGCTTGTCGGCGATGGCGACGCACTTGCCGCAGACGCCGCTCGGCAGCTCGTCGCCGGCGAACCGGGGACGATAGTGCTCACGGATGGCCGTACAGACATCGGCGGGCTCGCCCGCGGCCTCGGCGTAGTAGCCGCCCATGACGCCCTGCTGGTTCGTGAACTCCACGACCGCCTGGGAGACGAGGTCGGCCTTGGCCAGGTGGGCGGCGCGAACGGCGTTGCGGATGCCCTGCTCGTCCTCGCCCGCAGCCTCGGCGCACGCGGCAGCGAGCTTCTCCATGCGCTCGACCTTCTGGAGCGTCGTGCCGAGCTTCTCCTGGAACGTGACGATGCCGAGGCGTTGGACGAAGTCCTCCATCGGGTGCTTGAGGTCCTCCTCGAAGAAGAACTTCGCGTCATCGAGGCGCGGGCGCACGACGCGCTCGTTGCCGGAGACGACGGTATCGCTCACCTTGGGGTCGGCGTTCGAGACGATGACGAACTCGCGGGTGAGCTTGCCGTCGGCGTCGAAAATCGGGAAGTAGCGCTGGTTGGAGAGCATGGACTCGCAGATGATCTCCTGCGGGACCTTGAGGAACTCCTCGTCGAACTTGCCCACGAGGACGGTCGGCCACTCGCAGAGGTTCACGACCTCGTCGAAGGTCTTCTTGGGCGTGTCGACGTGGGAGCCGGGGCGTGCCGCCTCGACCTGCGCGATGCCCTCGCGGATAACGGACTCGCGGCGGTCGGCCGAGAGCACGTAGGCCTCCTCGAGCACTTTCTCATAGGCGGCGGGCTCGCTCACCACGTGGTCGCCGGGGGCGAGGACGCGGTGGCCGCGGGTGGTGTTGCCGCTCCTCACGTCGGCATAGGCCACGGGCACGACCTCGTTGCCGAGAAGCGCGCAGATCCAGCGGATGGGGCGCACAAAGGTCTCGTGCTCGGAGCCCCAGCGCTGCGAGCGGTAGTTGGGCCACTCGATGTTTGCGATGACGTCGTGCGAGAGCGTGGAGAGGATGGGCATCGCGGGCGCGGAGGGCACGTTCTTCTCGGCGAAGACGTAGACGTTGCCGTCCTCTGCCTCGCGGCGCTCGAGCGCGGACGCGTCGATGCCGCACTTGCGCGCGAAACCCTGGGCGGCCTTGGTGGGGTTGCCGTCGGCGTCGAAGGCGATCTGGGCCTTGGGGCCGCGCATGACCTCGTGGACGGCCTCGGTCTCGACGGCGACGTCGGAGACGATGGCGGCAAGGCGGCGAGGGGTCGAGACGACGCGCACGTCGCCGTGGGCGAGGCCGGCGTCGTCGAGGCGCTTGGAGACGAGCTTGGGAAGCTGCGCCGCCGCGTTCATGAGCGGCGCGGAGGGCATCTCCTCGCAGCCGATCTCGAGCAGGAAATCCTTGGTCTGAGCCATTTAGGCCACCTCGCCCTTCGTGGAATACGTGTCTTTCTTGCCGGCGACCTCGGCCAGGTAGCTCTCGCAGCAGGCCTTGGCGATGCTGCGGACGCGCAGGATGTAGTTCGCGCGCTCCGTGGCGGAGATGGCGCCGCGGGCATCGAGGATGTTGAAAGCGTGGCTGCACTTCATGACACAGTCGTAGGCGGGCAACGGAAGCTTGCGGTCGAGGCAGGAGTGGCACTCCTCCTCGTACTCGTCGAACTTGCGGCGCATCATCTCGACGTTGGCGACCTCGAAGTTGTAGGTGGAGAACTCCACCTCGTTCTCATGGAAGACGTCGCCGTAGGTCATGGGCGTGCCGTCGGGCAGATAAGACCAGATGAGGTCGTAGACGGAGTCGACGCCCTGCGCATACATGGCGATGCGCTCGAGGCCGTAGGTGATCTCCACCGGCACGGGATCGACCTCGATACCCCCCACCTGCTGGAAGTAGGTGTACTGGGTGACCTCCATGCCGTCCATCCAGACCTCCCAGCCGAGGCCCCAGGCGCCGAGGGTCGGGCTCTCCCAGTCGTCCTCGACGAATCGGACGTCGTGCTCGGCGGGGTCGAGGCCGATCGCCTTGAGGGAGCCGAGGTAGAGGTCCTGGGAATCCACCGGGCAGGGCTTCAGGATGACCTGGAACTGGTAGTAGTGCTGCATGCGGTTGGGGTTCTCGCCGTAGC
>ERZ808246.471-NODE-471-length-33448-cov-3.862007_pt1 | contig 33448 bp, 18 predicted proteins | sample MGYA00521083_ERZ808246 | MGnify/ENA primary metagenome ERZ808246 (study PRJEB31516, sample SAMN03275577) | gut metagenome | biome: mammalia-associated habitat; material: feces | host: Papio cynocephalus | place: Kenya | collected 2012-07-07 ...
AGGAAATACTCGACGATACGGACGTTATCATCTGGTGGGGTCACTGCGGACACGATAAGGTTCCCGACGAGGTCGCCGCCATGGTTCAGGAAGCCGTACTCGACGGAATGGGCGCGATCTTCCTTCACTCCGCACATAAATCGAAGCCGTTTATGCGTCTTATGGGTACATCATGCTCTCTTATATGGAGAGAATCCGACGATATGGAGAGAGTTTGGGTCAGCGCGCCGTACCACCCGATAGCAAGAGGAATCGACAGATATTTTGAGCTTCCCGCAGACGAAACATACGGCGAGCCGTTCGGTATCCCGACGCCCGACGAGATAGTATTCATGGGCTGGTACACGGGCGGAGAGGTTTTCCGTTCGGGCTGCACATGGACGAGAGGAAACGGCAGAGTTTTCTACTTCCAGCCGGGTCACGAAACTTACCCGACGTTTAAAAATCCCACGATTCAGACGGTAATCAAAAATGCCGTCCGTTGGTGCAAACCGCAGTACAGAACAACAAACTGCATGGACTGCCCCAATCCCCCCAAAGCACACAATTGGGAGAAATAAAAATACTTAAAAGAATCGGCGGAGCCTCGTTACGAAACGGGGCTCCGCTTTTCGGAGGTATATTTATATATCAATCGGTATGATATCGATAATCAATAAATTAAATTTCTCCGTAAATTCACAACAGTATTACATCAAATGAACTACGCATTTAGTATTGGCAAGAGCTATATACGATCCTGCCTTAACGCATGTGCGTTTGCCCTTTTGAAGTCTCTGTCCTATGTTGTAATTTCCGTACGATTTAGATGCGAAATACGTACCGTTCGTCGAGCTGTCGACAACATAGTATTCGTTGCGCTGAGCATTGTATGAAATCGTACAGTGCATTCTGCTGACGTTACGGCATTCCTTGGGAAGCTCCGCGTCTGTTACAGACGGGTATTTGCCTATAATCAGGTTCTTGCCGTCTGCAATCGTAAAGTTCTTTTCGCCGGTACAGCCGGTATCGGAGTAATCCCACGAAATGCAGATATGTCCGCTCGAACTGTTAAGAGCCTCTGTCTCGGGAGGTTCGGAATAAACGGACTGAACATTTGCGTCAGCCGAAATCTCCCTGTTTTCAGCAGACGAATCAAGGGATATCTCCTTGTTTTCATTATTATAAAAACCTACGGGAGGAACAACTGCTTTTGGTTCCCTCGCTTTTTTCATCGACGAATTCGTTGTCAAAACAATAACCGTAACGATTCCTCCGACAATAAATACGATTGCAAGGACTATAAGAACAATCGTCCAGCCCTCCATTTGAGAACCGTTATTTTCGGGAATCTCCGGCTCGTCGGGTTCCTGAACAACGGGAGCCGTCGTCGCGGGGACGGGATTGGGATTAACAGGCTCGGAGTTCTTGCCTACCTGAAGATTCGATTCAAATACACCGTCGCCGTCAAAGTCGATTTCGAGCGTCGTAACCGTAGTCGTCGCAGTGGTGCTTCTCATTACGGTGGTCGAAGCTACGGGAACGGAGGTAAAGCTTCTGTAATCGGTCAGATTATCGTTTTCGTCAAAGTAATTGACAAGATAATCCATGGTACCCTCGCCCGTACCGGTGAGATTTACATCGTAATCCTTGCCGGGATCAAGTGAGAATACCTTAATATCCTTATTCTTACCGAGAAGCTGTACGGTTCCGAACGAGGCTTTCGACGTACCGGACGCAGTGGCTGCTACGCTTGAAAGCTGTTCGCCGTTATATGAAACGACAGCGTCGACGGGACACGCGATATTGATAACGGTTTTCGCACCCGAGCTTACCGTTTCGGCTATATCACCGAATACGAACTGAAGATTATCGGCGTCGGTAACCTCATAATAACCGTCTTCCTTATTTGTCAGCATCTTCATGAATGTCGACGCGTAATCATATGTTTCACCGAACAGAGAATGGAAGAAACCGAGAGAATAGAAATTATAATCACCCTTAGCCGTATTGAACAGATCAACTACGGCACTCGTATATTGATTATCATAATAATATGAAGCAAACTGCGGGAGCGAATATGAACCGCTCATGCTTATTTCGCCCTCATTCGGCAAACCGTCCGCCATGAGAACAATATTCTTGACGTTATCGGATCGTCCGCTGTTTGCGAGAAGATCGATAGCTTTTTCAAGTCCGCCGTACATATTTGTTGTACCGCCTGTCCAAATATTCTCGATATTATTTTTCAATTCATCAAGATCATTTGTAAAATCGATAAAACCGATTTCATCATCGTACCAAACAAGAGCCACTCTGTTGTTGTACTCATCGGTAAGCAGATCGTCACAGAATTTAGCCGCCGACTTCTTCATCTCCGTAAGCGCTTCACCGGACATACTTCCGGAGACATCGAGAACGAGTACGGTATCTCTGCCCTTGGAAGCGACTCTGACGGTACAGCTCTTTTCTATAACGTTTGAACCCGTATCAAGCTTAGCCGTAATCGTCGCGGTACCCTTTGCATTACCGGTTATAATTCCCGCGTCGCCCTCGGGTGAAACGGAACAAACCGACGGGTCGGAGCTTGTCCATGTGAAACTGATTCCGTCGACATCTGCGGGTACGGTCTCCGGCTCAATGGCGTTCAGCTCGCCTATCGTAAGTATAGAGTCGGATATTGTAAAATCGGTTACGGGAACCGACATACGCAGATCCGTTTTCTCCGTAGTCGAATTCGATTTTATTTCGATATTTCTGTATACAGCCTTTCCGTAGCCGTCTCTCGTAAGCGTGAGGGTGTACGTTCCTGCGGGAAGCGACATGTCAATACTACCGTCTGAATTCGACGTTGAATCCTTTGAAACCGACGAATCGGCATTTACCGCTTTTACGTTTACATCCGCAAGCACATGACCGTCCGAATCTTTAACAATACCGAGGAATACGCCGTCGGTTCCCTTAGAAGTCGGCTGCTCCTTATTCTTATTAATATAATTTGCGCAGGCAAACAGTACGTTTACCATACCGCGGCTGCTGTCCTGTACAACACAGTTCTCATTCTCCGCGGATTTCATAAGAGCTTCTTTAACGTCCGCGCCGGTAAGATTGTTATTAAACGACCATAAGCACGCTGCCGCGCCGGAAACGTGAGGAGCCGCCATTGAGGTGCCGTTCCATTTAGGTGCGCCCTCATATGAACCTGCATCCGAGTCTCCGCGAACGGTACTGTAAATATCAACGCCGGGAGCCATAACGTCTACACGGCTGCCTATACTGCTGAACCCTGCGCGTTTATATCTGTCTTTCACATTGTTCGAACCTGTATATTCTGCCGCGCCGACAACTATGATACGATCTCTGACGGATTTTTCATTTATCATAGAAAAATAGAAATTATAATCCGCCATATTCGACGGAGCCGAATTGGTTCCGTTTTCATCTTCATACCATCCGAAGCATTTGTCTTTCAATTTTTCATCATAAGAGAATTTTTTATTTTGGGCATTACCGGCAGATTGAACAATAATAAAATCATATCCGGAATCGAGCATTTTTTTAAGAAAATCACCGATTTGATCTGCTTTTTTTTGAGTTTCTGCCCGACAGTTGTCAGTATTATTCGCCAAACAATATATTTGAGCAAAATTTCCAAAACGTATACTGCTGTTAATAACCTTAACATTTTTAGTTATTAACTGTGCAAGAGCTGTTTTCCAAAAAAATACAGAACCATGAGCTCTTGTTCCGCTATGAGCAACAGCATACAGATGATCCTTTCCGAAAGGATAAACGCCGGATATACCTTTGTTATTGTCATAAACAGCCGCCATGGTTCCGGCGACATGCGTTCCGTGACTGTTGTCATCATTTTCATTATAATATGCTTCCTCGAAATCGAGATCTTCATGAGTTGTAAGGAAACTGCTGTCAATAAGACCGACATTAACAGGTGTCATTTTTGATTTGTATTTCCATACAGCCGGGGCTCTGACAGCCTCAACGCCCCAGTTTATTCCGCCGACACCGCCGTTTTTATCCCATTCGTTTTTCCATTTTTCATCGTTCGGGAAGGCTTCGACCGCATTGCTGTTGTCCTCAGCCTCCGCGTCGGCATCGATTGCGGTCTGAATATCAATCGAAGCAGTATCCACGTTCTTTTCGGACGATATCTGCGAAACAACATTTTCAAGCTCTTCGTACGTTTTCGCGCCGCTGAGCTTTATCTGACAGTCTCCTGTCAGTTCGATAAATCCTACAAGCTCGCCCGAATACTTTTGAGCAAGCTCTTCGGCTGTTTTTTTATCATAATCACCTTTTAGCGTAACGAGTATGATATTATCCGCATATTCGATACCGTCGTCGGTTTTCTGTACATGTTCCTCTTCGACATCCTCGAAATATATCTCACCGGGATCGCTCGGAGGGTCATGATTTATTACAGACGGATTGTTTACCCCGGACGAGTCGGTACACGCCGAAAACACGCCCAAAACAACCGCCATACAAAGCAATAATGTAACAATTCGTTTAAAATTCTTCACAATAGGTTCTCCTTTCCCGCTCATTCGACAGAAAAAAAGCCCGGCAATAAAACACAGTTATTGAGTTTTACTGCCGGGATATTAATTTATGCGGATGAAAAAAATTATATTTTACACCCGTTTAACCGAGTTATCCGAGACGGAAGGAGTTCTTTCCGTTTGCCAGTTCGATAATCGTGCCCTTGGGCAGAACGGTCGGGCTGTCCTTTGTAAGTCTGTTTCCGTTGGCTTTTGTGCCGTTCGAGGAGTAATCGACTACTCTGTATGCGTTGCTGAGAACCTCATAGGTAATACCTACGTGCTTACGGCTGACCTCTTTATATGCAGGGTCGATAACTACGCTTGAAAGCTTAGCGTCCTTACCGATAACGATTTCCTCACCGGGGTTAAGGTCGAAGCTGTAACCCGCACATGAACCTTTAAGACCTACGAGCTTGCCGACATCTTCACGCGAAGGCGTATCATCGCGTCTAGGCGTATCCGATTCCTGTTTCGGAATAATTATCGGCTGTTTGCCTGCGAAATCACCGCCGAGAAGTCTGGGAAGATATCCGGGGTAGAAGCTCTCGCGTGAGGGATAGTAGTTATATCCGAGACGGTCAAAGCCTGCCGCGCCGTTTGCAACAGCGTCAGAATATCTGTTCATATTCTTGAATACGAAATAGGTCGCGAAAGATGCGCCCGCAGAAATTTCAGAGTTGAATATGAGCCAGGGTACAAGGAAAAGGAAGAGGATGATAAGAGCTGCAAGAACTGCGCCGGTGCTCTTGCCTAAGGTTATAAGATAGCAGATAAGTCCGGGGATGAAGAGCGCAAAAACGTTAAGGAGAAGAGTAATGGGAGCAAGGAAAACGTTAAGTACGGTTCTGAAGAGGTAAGTATCGGTACCGGTCTCTTTTACGGTGATACCGTATCTGTGAGCGTTGAGTTTAAGACGGCCGGTCTGTTTATACCACCAGTAATTGAGGTATATACGGCTGATAAATCTGCCTAAAAGTCCGAAAAGAAGAACGCCGACAATCATGAATGACATGATCGTTATGCCCTTATAATCGGATACAATGGAGAAAAACGAACCGAATATTGACGCGCCGAGCAAATCGTCTAAATGAACGAAACCGAGAACCGTGCCGAGAAGATCGTCCGCGCCGTCAAACATATTGACAACAATATTGTCAACGCCGGTGCTTGCAATAATTCCGAAAACAAGTCCGACTATAAGACCTATAAATACGGGAATGGCTCTGAATAAAACAGCTCCGCCGTAACCGAAACGGGGTTCTTCATCATCACCCGCGCAAAGCTGGTCAACTTCGTTGCCGATCTGGTTCGATACTACGAAACCGTAGATACCGAGTGTAAGGCAGTTTAAGAGTATATAAACGGGTAAGCGTCTTTTTTCAATCTGCATTACTGTACACCTCCGTCAATTAATCCCGCAAGGCCGTATGAATTATAAACGCTTGCAAGTCTGTTTGTATTTTTGATAAGCTCCCATGCGGAAACAAATCCGAAGCTGATCATGTCAAGAGCAGCAATCTCTTTGCCGGTCTCAAGCATTTTGTATCCGTATCTCGGAGCATTTGCTCTGAGTCTCGTTGCAAGTCTGTAAACCCAGTAAATTCTGTACAGACCTAAGGTTGCAATGCTGAGAAGAACGGTAATTAAGAAGCTTTCGGTCTCCTCGCCGTCACCCTCACAGAGAGCGTTAACGTCGAGCGAAAGACGGTAATAAAAATACAGACGGTACATGTTCGTCGTGAATCTTGCGAAAACATACGCAATCGCAAACGGGACAGCTAACATTGTCACAGCGGGTATAAATCCCTTCGTAATAATCGTCGCAATTATTCCGACAATAAGTCCGAACGCAAGACCTATACCGAAATTAAGTAAAGAAGACATGACAAATTTAGTCATACTCCTCTGTTCTATTCTTTCCATGTAATTCACCCTTTCTTTTTTTCAAACAACGGATTTATTTATCCTCTGCCGCAGGTTTAACCGAATCCCAGTTAAACTTATCCGAGCAGCAGGGAATAAACAGAAGCTTAGTCTTACCGAGAAGTAAAACGTCGTACGCCTTTATTTCGGTTGCGGAAAGAACTACGTTATCGTTAAGATAGAAAAGCTCTTTCGCGTCGCCGGGCTGAACAAGGAAAACATTGCTCTTGGGCTCATAAAGGATAATGGCGTGTCTGTTTCTCGAAACAGCGTCATCATCGGAAAGAACAACGTCCATATCCGCACCGCGTCCGATAAAGTTACGTCCGGTCTTAAGCTTGAAATCCATACCGAAGTGGTTGCCCTCGATAGCTACAAGCCAGCCTACTACAGGTTCGTTGGAAACATCGCTGAAATATCCGATGGTTTTCTGCGAATCCGATGACTTCGTTTCGTCAACAAGCTCCGAAAGAGGCTTCGTGTACATCGGGGAGCCTCCCTCTGTCTGCAAAACTGTGCTGACGCTCGTCTGGTTGCAGTGAGGACAGCTGTCAAAACGTTCGGCGTCGTAGTAATGACCGTTCTCACATCTTGTTAAGTTCATAGTCAAAAACTCCTTTTTATATTTTACAGCAATTTATTTTATAAATGCTGTTTTTTACCTTTGGGGAAGAAACTTTACAACAATTGCGGATGTATTGTCCTGATGCGGATTATTTTTACCGACCGCAAAGCTCGTCAATGCCTCCGCCGCGGAATAAACATCATCCGCGAAACTGTTTATTATTCCGAGTATTTCGCTCTCCGCAACACTACGGTATAATCCGTCGCTGCAAAGAACAATATGATCTCCGCTCATAAGCTCAAACGGGTTCTGATTTACATTGATATATTTAAGTCCGCCGATTCCGAGATAGCTTATCAAAGCCTCACGTTTCGGATGATTCAATGCGTCGGCTTCGGATATCATTTCCTTTTTAACCTGCTCCATCAGAATTTTCAGATAATTATGATCCTGAGTAACGCAGATTATTTCATTGTTTCTGACAATGTATATCCTGCTGTCTCCGACTGAACACCAGTAAAGACTCGAATCCTTGATAACAACGCTTACGATAGTCGTTCCCGCTTTCAGAGGATCGCCGTTTGAGTCCTTCATATCAAACACAGATTTGTCGAGCATCCGAACTGCGCGCACCATTGACGACGGAATGTCCGTCATGTCAAAGGACGGGGAATGAAAATACTCCAGCATGTGTTCCGCGGCAAAATTACTCGCGATCTCGCCGCCGTTAAGTCCGCCCATACCGTCGCACAAAACAGCGATAACGCTTGATGCTGAATCATAATCAGCGTCGTCATCTGCTCTGACTGCGTCCTGCTGAGACATACGTCTGCCGATTACGGAAGAAGTGCCTATTCGGACTCTGTCATTTTCGGATTCGATCTGCACCGTACACAGTCCGTCGTCGTCATCATAATCGGCATAATCGTCATCATTGTTTGACACGAGCGAAGCCAAAGCCTCGTTAAACATGGCGATATCCGAATCCATGTCGGCGGAGGTATCCGCGTAGGTGTAATCGTTTATCCCGTCGTCTAAATTATCTTTTTTCATTCGACCTCTCCTTTATTTACCGACAGTTGACAATAAACATATTCTCTCTCTCGGCTGTATAGAATTTACTTCCCGGAGGGAGTATATACTCTCGTTCTTTGACAAGTCTTTCTCCGTTTTCGAGAAACGTACCGTTTGACGAAACGTCTGTCAGTCTGAAATTGTTTCCGTCGAACGTAAGGCAGCAATGAATACGGCTTATCCTGCTGTCGGACAGCGACATATTGCATCCCTGCCCCTTACGTCCGATTTTAAAAATATCCCTAAAACCTATATTTGACGATACCCCCGAACTTATAAAAGTTATATACGGTATCCTCTGCTTAAAACCTCCATACGGAGTATTTGCACTGCGTCCGAAATCCTGCTTCCGGTTTAATGCTTTTATCTTGGCTGTATCTTCAAGCAGCTGTGTAAAATTTTTATATCTGTCCTTTACGTCAAGACTCATACCCTTATCTATAACTGCGGACATACCGGCGGGAATATTGCATCCCATTTCTTCAAGAGTCGGCATGTATTGACCTCTTAATCTCATCAAGGCATCCGTCGGAGTCTTACCCGAAACAATGTTATAATACGCAGCACAAAGCGCGTATACGTCGCTCCAAGGTCCCCAATGCCCTTTTGAAATAAACAGCTCAGGCGGAGAATATACGGTAATTAAGGGAATCGGCAAATTCCTTTTTTCCGAATCAATAAAGCTTATCGACTCTTCGAAATTTAAAAGAGTTATCTTCTTTTTATCGTCGGAAACAATAATGTTATCCGGACTTATACCGCCGTGAAATATATTTAATCCGTGAATCTTCGCAAGCCCTTTTGCAAGGGTGACAAAACATTCATCCGCGGATTTTGAGTCGATTTTTCCTCCGCTTTTTTTTGCAATCGTTCTTAATTCGCTGCCGGCAAGAGGCTGAAAGACAAGATAAGCGGTGTTGCTTTCTTCAAAATAATCAAGAACATCAACGGATATCGGATTGTTTCGAAGCCGAATCAGCTTTTTTGCTCCGTCTGCAAACCTTTCTTTTCCGAGCTGAAAAATTCTGCGCGACTTTTCATTATCGTACGGAATAACCGCAAAAGTTCCGAACAGTCTCATGGAATATTCCGACGGCATATACTCTTTTACCGTAACGATACCGCCTGTCTCATTGTCCTTTGCTTTATATATAATTCCGAATCCGCCGCGGCCGAGTACTCTGCCGACAGTATACCTGCCGTTTTTTATACGGACGCCCGGTGAAATTACACCCTCGTATCTTCTCTCCGAGGACGGATCAAAACCGCACGACGGACATTTCCCCGGACTTTGCAAAGGCGTAAAACAGTTTCGGCAAATATTCATCCGTTCTCTGCCCTCTCCCTTATTTACCGACAGTTGACAACAAACATATTCTCTCTCGTGGCTGTATAGAATTTACTTCCCGGAGGGAGTATATACTCTCGTTCTTTGACAAGTCTTTCTCCGTTTTCGAGAAACGTACCGTTTGACGAAACATCTGTCAGTCTGAAATTGTTTCCGTCGAACGTAAGGTAACAATGTATACGGCTGATAATACTGCCGGACAGCGACATGTTACAGCCCTGCCCCGTACGTCCGATTTTGAAAATATCCCTCGAACCTATATTTGACGATATCCCGGAGCTTACAAACGTTATATAAGGTATTTTTTGCTTAGATGCTCCCTGTACAATACCTCGATTCTGTCCAAAATTTGCGCCTTGAGAAGAACCGTTGTTATATCCGAATTTTCCGCCGTTAGGAACAAAATTACCGTTCTGTCCGCCGAAACCTCCGTGTGCTACTCCGTTCTGTCCGCCGAAATTTCCGTTTTGAACCGCGTTATTCTGTCCGCTTTGTTCCGGCTTTTGCCCTTGTGACTGTTTCATCGGCATTACCTTAGACACCGCGTTAAGCAGTTCCATAAAGTCCTTATATCTGTCCTTTACGTCAAGACTCATACCCTTATCTATAATCGCGGACATGCCCGGGTATACGTTGCATCCCATCTCGTCAAGAGTCGGCATGTGCTGACCGCGGTATCTGAACATGGAATCCGTAGGAGCCTTACCCGAAACAATATTATAATACGTAGCGCAGAGCGCATACACGTCGCTCCAGGGACCCTGATTTCCTTTGGAGTTATACTGTTCAGGCGGAGCGTATCCGACCTTTAAAAGAATCGACATACCCTTATTCTGTGAGCTGACGAAGCTCCTCGCCGCTCCGAAATCTATAAGAGTTATAATCTTTTTGTCGGGTGATACGATTATATTTTCGGGACTTATATCCCTGTGAAGTATATTTAATTTATGAACCTCTGCAAGACAGCTCGCAACGGTGACAAAACATTCCGTGGCAAACTCCGGATCGATTCTGCCCCCTGCGCTGTTTCTCGCAATTGTCCGCAAATCCTTGCCGTCAAGGAACTGCATGACAAGATACGCGGTGTTGTTTTCTTCAAAATAATCGAGAATATCAACGACTATCGGATTATTCCGAAGCTGAACAAGCGTTTTTGCCTCGTCTATGAATTTGTCCTTTCCGTGTTTGAATATCCTGCGTGATTTTTCATTATCGTACGGAATAACCGTAAGAGATCCGGACGGTCTCGACGAATACTCCGACGGCATATATTCCTTTACGGCGACGATACGACCCGTTGCATTGGCTTTTGCCTTATATGTAATACCGAATCCGCCGCGGCCGAGTACTCTGCCGACGGTATACCTGCCGTTTCCTATCTGAGTTCCCGGCTGAATAACGCCCTCGTATTTTCGAACCGAAGACGGATCAAAACCGCACGACGGACATTTCCCCGAATTTTGCAGAGGCGCAAAACAGTTTTGACAAATATTCATCTGTTATCATTCCCCCGATTATTAAAAGAAACTTACCGTTATGCGTGTTGCGCCCGCGTCGATTTTATCGCCGGATAATACTTTCCTTTTGTCTCTGATACGCGCGCCGTTTATAAACGTTCCGTTCGTGGAATTGAGATCCGATACGAATAATCCGCCGTCTATAAATTCAAAAGCAAAATGCTGTGAGGACATTTTTCTGTCGCCGATAGTCAGATCGCACGCATTGGAGCGTCCTATTATTACACTGCTTGCAATTTTCAGATTTGCGGTATACTCGTCTCCGCCCTCCGTCTTAATTTTCAATGAAACATCAAGAGGACGAGGCGCGGATACTGCATTTTTAACAACGCTGACGCTTGTCTGAGAAGCGTAGTCGTCCGGTTTTTGATTATTGATTTCCCCGTAAACGTGAACGACCGAAGTCTCCTTGACGTTCTTTTTCTGCATCGAAGCAATAGCGATTACAGCCGCCGCTGATAAAAGAGCAACGCCCGCGCAGACTATAATTACAATAACCCATACGCTGACATGCGACTTTGCGCCATTTACGGTTACGCTGACGCTCTGAGCCGTGTTGCGCTCGCGCGAGCAGTCGCTGACGCCGGGGAACGATATTGTAATATCGCCGTCTCTTAAATCATCCGAAGCCGTGATAACAACGCTTGTTCCCTCGTCCGAACCCGAAACCGCAGAAACGGGAATTCCCGCTCCGCCCGCGTCTGTCAGCTGAAACGACGAGACAGACGAAAGTCCGCGTACTTTTTCGGAGAATGTAACGGTAAATGAATTTGTCTCCGGGTCAAAATCCGCAGTCAGAACCTTTGGAGCTTCGTTATCGGGAACCGATCTGGTAATCGGAATTCTGCACTCCGCCGTTTTATCCGCCTGCGATACGCTCAGCGTGTATTCACTGCCGTCCGCATTGTTTGTCTTTGCGGACATTTTAACTATCGTTATATCGTCAATGTAATCAAGAAGCGAATTAAAATCGGAAACCGATTTATACATAACAAGGCTTCCGCCCGAAGCTCTTGCCAGCATGCCGAATTTATCGGCCGCACTCTGCGAGACAGACGACATACACAGCGCGTAAATCGGCAAAGCTCTTGACTTGAATTTATCATTGGCCTCGTCAAAGGTTGCCGCGCCCGTCTGATAGTCAACGCCGTCGGAAAATACGATAACGTATTCCCTGTCATATCCGCTGTTCGACGAGGAAACTGAATTGTCGTAAGCCGTCTGAAGAGCCGAATAGAAAAGCGTGCCCTCTTCGTCGCATTTAAGCGAATTGATACTGTCGTTCAACGCCTGCTTGTCCGAACTCGAATCAATAATCGTATTAACATTTTCTCCGAACGTCATAATCGTTACGCTGTCGGAGTCTCCCATGTTGTTTACATACGCGCTCATACATTTTTTCATGTCGGCAAGCTTTGATTTCATCGACGTGGAAACATCAGCAAGCAAATATACTTTTGTAGAGTATTTTTCCCTGCTGAATTTTTCCGCGCCGATAATTTCGAGATTATCACCGGAAAGAGAAGCCGAAAATTCTCCCTGCGCCGGATCGACAAACCTAAGTTCCGCCGTTATCTCGGGCATAACCGCATTTACACGTCCGAACTGAGGGGCGTTTTCGTCCGCAAAACATTGTAAACAAAGCGTTAATATAATAATAACAGAGGAAAACGCGTAAGTCAGTTTTCTTCGCATTTCCAAGCCCTCCCTTTCCTGCAAAAAGGAATAAAAATCATTTTTGTGTCGCCCGCCTGCAAAACGTCGCCGTATTTAAGCTTTTGCTGACGGATAACAGGTTTCGAATTTACAAAAATACCGCCCGCCCCCGCAACTGCAAAAAACGAAATGCTTTTGGGATCATATATTATTGAAAAATGATTTTCTCCGCATATTTTCCTGTCGTACGTCAGCGGGATATCCATATCGTCGTATGTACCCGCAAAATTTCGTCCCGTATAAATCTCGTACGACTTGCCTTTCATCTGTCCGGACACGGCGACAAGCCACCCTGCCACGGGTCTGGTTTCAAAAGTTTCGTCAAAATAGCCGACGGTTTTCGCGATGTCCGAATCATCCTCGTATTCACGGTTTTCATCGGGAAAATCGATTTTCAGCTGGGTGAGCGACGAGTCCTCGGAGGTATCGTTTTCCCTCGCCTTGCAGAACGGACATTCGGCGAATCTTAAACTGTCGAAAAAATGTCCCGACATACATTGAATGATCGCCATAACGCCACCTACCTGACCGTAATAAGAATCGCGGAATAATTATCCATATCGGCTTCCGCTTCTCTTGCATTTTTTAAGACTTCTTCGTTCATAAGCGAGAGAGAGTCATATGCCGAAAGCTCTTTTTTCAGAATTTTGGACATTGTTTTATCCTCTATCCATTCCCAAAAGCCGTCCGTACATATAAGGAACGTATCGCCCGTTTTCAGTCTGTGGCGTCTCTTGTCGATTTCAAACTGAGGCTCGTCCCATTCCGTTCCCATAGCTCTCAGGAGCATATTTCTGCTCTCGTGATGACGGATGTCTTTTTCTTTTATCTCTCCGCTTAATGCGAGCATCTGCGGAAGACTGTGGTCGAGCGTGCGGTCGATCATTTTACCGCCTCTGAAATAGTAAATACGCGTATCGCCTATATGTCCCCAATGCGCGACATTATTTGTGATAACGAGCAGACTCATTGTTGTTTTAATGGAATAGAGACCGCGTCTCTCCTTTTCTTTCATCAATATTTCCTGTGCGCTGGCGAAGCAGTCGTCTATAAAAATACTGCTGAAGTCGTCGTTTGTTTCAATTCCCGCGCCGACGCACTCCGTAACGAGCGAAGAAGCGACATCGCCGTTGCCGTGACCGCCCAATCCGTCCGCGGCAACAAATCCGTAGGTTGAATATTTTTGATTCACAAAAACACGTACCGAGTCTTCGTTCTTTTCTTTATCGCCGATTTCGGTCGTAACGGCATATTCGATCATATCAATAACCTCCGGAAAATCATTTTTATATTTCGCAATGTATATCAAACCGGCTTTGAATAATTCAAAAACGCTTTGATACGCACTCCGGCTTTGCCGTCGGCGGCAAGCGTTATGCCGCCGACGGACTTTAATTATGTTTTATTTCTTACCGGTTTTTACAGTTACCGGAGCCGCTTTTTCATCTTTATCGTTGTTCTTTCTTCTCTTAACAATAAGGAATATGATCAGCAGTATAAAGAGTAACGCTACAGCGGCGATTACGCCCCAGAACAGAACGGTGTTTGCGTACCAGCGAACGAACAGGCTCGTCGAAACGGTAAACTTATCAACCGAATAGGTCTCCGATTTATTGCCCGCCTTATCCGAAGAATTGATGTCGATGCTGTAAGGTCTGCTTCTCTGCGAGAGTACGGTTCTGTACGTATTGTCGCCGATCTGCTCGAGTTCAGCCTGTTTACCGTCAACATTAACCGTGATGGTATCAAGGTTATTGTCGGCAACGCTGATATCGAGATTGAATTCGGACGCGTTTACGGAGGAAGCGTCGGTTTCGTTCTTCATCGGAATATTTGTAGTAATAACGGGAAGTGTTCTGTCGAGTACGAAATCTATCGTACCGCCCGCGTTTTCGTCCGCAGTATTAAGGTTGCGGTTGTTTGCGCGGTCGTATGAAAGGATATCTACCGAGTATGTTCCGTCGTGGTCGAAGCAGTCGTTGTCAAGAGTGTAGACAGTCTCGAACCATCCGCCCGCTCCGGAAACTTCGCTGATATTCTTTACATAGTTGTTGTCCTCTACAAGACCTATGTTCTTAGAGGAGCTTCCGTCGTTTACGGTGACGACGGTCTTGTTGGCCTCGTCCGAATCAACGTCAACACGGTCAACGTTGATCTCCTTAACGACAACCTTTACTCGGTCGTTAGCATACGCGCCGTTAAGCTTGTTAGTCATAACGTCTCCGCTGTACTTGTCGTTATGTTCGGTCTCAACGGTGAATACCGAGCCGAGACGGTTAACCGAGAAGTTTACGGTCTCAACATTGGAGGTTCCGCCGTTGTCAACGGGAGTACCGATCGAGGAAACCTTATGGTTTGCATAGTCCTCAACCGAGCATGTGAGCGAATAGTAGCCGTCGGCGTCAAGGTTATCAACCGTATAGGTATAAACCGTTTCGCCTGCCGCATTGACGGAGACAGAGGGAGAATTCAAAGCTATCGAAACAGTTTCGAATCTCATATTGCCCTGATCATCCGCTTTTCTTACAACAACGTTAAGCGAAGGTCTGCACGATGCAGAAGCGATATTCTTATCCGTTACGGAAATCGTAAAGCCTATCTTATCGCCGTTGTTTGCGGACTCATGTTTAATGTTAGATACCGTGATAACAGGCGCGGTCTTATCGATGATCTTCTCATTCGATTTAAATTCGGTCATCTTATTACCCGAACGATCCGTGTAGTTAACGGTAAGAACATAACTGCCCTCGTCCGTGAAGCTTACGTGCGAAGTCCAAACGTCGCCGGACTTAGTCCAGTCTGTAGGAGTAACTCTTGTGTTGTTGACTCTTACATCAACGTCCTCCTGGTAGAAGTTTGCCTCGTTTATGCGTATGGTCGCAGTGAAGTTTCCGTCATAATACGAGATGTTGTTGTTATTTGATGTCTCGGGATCAAACGTCACGTCGCATACGGGAGCAATCTTATCGATAACAAGACGCTCGTCATCCTCAACTTCGATAGAGTTGTTTGCTTTATCGTATGCATTAAATTTAAGCGTTCCGTTAAAGGAATTCAGCGCGGTTAACGTCTCTTTGGGAACGATAAAGCTTGTCGAGAATACGGTTCCGTCTCTCTTTATCTCCGCGGCGGAAATAGACTTCTCCATTATGTTTTCGTTTATTCCGCTTACGCCGTCTGCGAGAACTCCCACATAATCAAACTTGTTAATACCGGCTGTCTCATCCTCTGCACTGATCGTTACTTTGACGTTGGTGCCATAGTAACCGAATGTTATAGCGTTGAGAATTGCACTTGAAACTTTCTCCTCGTATTTTACCTTGAAGTTGGTAGGTTCGGTTTTATCTACGGTAAAATAATCAGTTTCATATTCTTTTTCAGGTACATTTGATGCAAGGTCGGAATAGCTTATGTCGAATGTATAGTTAGCATCGTCTATAAACTCGAAATCCATAACGTATGTATCTCCGTCTTTAGCCGTTTTATCGTTTACCCAATTTCCGATTGCTCTGGCATGATACGTTGCATCTAAGTCTATTAATTCACCGGCAGAATTGCGAATCTTAACTTTTTCTCCGGCAGCATTAACAGCGGTAACGGTAACATTAACATCCGAGGGACGGAAATTATGTTCTGTAATTTTAACCTGTGCATGTCTCGAATATTTATAATACTCGATAGTGTTACCATTCTCGGTAATAATAACAGGACTTTCCTCACTGTTATCATTAGAAGAATAAAATACGTTTATCAAAGGCTTAGTCGTATCGATAACGAGCTTCGGTGATGTATACTCAACCATTTTATTACCTGAACGGTCTGTATATGTCATCTTAACAACATAATCACCGTCTTTATCAAACGAAACAGTTGCTGTATATGTATCAGCCTTTTCGGGATCCTCGCGCCATATAACATCGAGCGATTCATCTTTACCGCCGTCAAATGTGTATGTAACTTTAACATCTTCTCGGTAGAAGTTTGCTTCTGTTATAGAAAAGCTGACTTCTGCTTTTTTGTTATAATACAGTGTTGAGGTATTATATACGGCAAAATTTTTCTCCATATTTTCGTTTGAAACAACAAGGTTAAACGAATCGATATCATTAAGAGAAGCATCGTTAACCGCTCTTACAGGTTCAGAAAGCGTGGCGGTGAAAACAGGATCAGTTGAGTCAACAATGTTGATTCTGTTTGCAGACTCGTTTAATTCAGCAGACACATTACCCGCTTTATCGGTAGCAGAACAAATAATATAGCCTCTGTACTCACTGTCTTTAAGTTCAAATGTTGCCGTGGCTGTGCTGCCGTCATTTGAAGCTTTTATAATATTAGGCTTCTTCGGATCTGTCGAGCCGGCATTGCTATCGCTCGCACCGTCCTGCTTTACATATCTCCATGTGAAGAAATCTACACCGGACGTAATATCGTCGGCCGTTAATGTAACGGTAAGAGTATTTTCATCACGATCGAAATAACCGAACGTTATGTTATTAACCAGTTTATCAAAAAGACTTACATAATTCTCAGAATATGTAATCTTTACGTTTCCGGGTGATGCATGGTCGACAACGAAACTGCCCGATTTATAAGCATCGGCTTTGTTTCCGACAATATCGGAGAAATTGAAATCAAACGTATATTCCGCATCCTCAGAGAATGTTACAACAGCAGTATGTGTATCACCGTTTGTAGTCCACTTCTCATCATTAGCAAGCGAAGCCTTTATGTTATCGATAAACTCCTGTGATACATCTGCACCTGTTACATCCTTAGCCGTAATCGCTGCGGCAAAGTTCTGAGCAAGGAAATTATGGTCAACAACAGTAATCGTTGCCTTTCTGTCTTCGGAATAGTATTTTGAATTCTTAGCCTCCGCCTTTGAACTCCAGTCAACGGTAACGGTCGGAGCCGTCGTATCAATATACATATTCTGTGACTTGTACTCAGACATTACATTTCCCGATCTATCCGTGTAATTCAGAGTAAAGCTGTAATCACCGTCACCGGAAAGTGTGAATTTACCGGTCTGTTTATCTTCAGTACCGTCAGTCCACTTGATTTCGGGCGACTCAACTTTTTCACCGTTCTTTGTTACAACTAATTCAACGTCCTCGGGATAGAAGTTTGCCTCTTTGATTTCAACGGTTATGTTTGCCTCGTCGTCGTAATAGAGGTTGACGTTGGCTCCCTCTTCGACTGACTTAGGATCTTCAACATATGTCGAATTCGAAACTAAGACAGCTTCATCGGCGTTCATATCCACTGTTCTTGTGGGAGCAGTTGAATCGACGATATTAACTCTTCCGTCTTTATCACGGAAATTCGAATTTTCGGTTTTGTCAACTGCGGTAAATTCGATATGACCTCTGTACTCTGCATCGTCAAGAGTGAACTCTACAGTAGCCGTTTTATTGTCTTTTGACAGGTGCTTCTGTTCTACAACAATAGTTCCGGATTTCTCTGCAAGATTTGAGTCGCTTGCGCCGTCCTGCTTAACATATCTCCATTCAAATCTGTCAATGCCGGAAGTTAAGTCGGTTGCCTCAAGAGTAACGGTAAGCGTATTATCGCTGCGATTGTATGCACCGAATGTCAAAGCGTTAAGAGTATCGTCCCAAAGCTTGCCTATCGGTTCGCTGTACGAAATCTTAAGATCAGTCGGAACCGATTTATCAATAACAAATTCAGTCTTATAATCATCCGCTTCATTACCTACAGCGTCTGCGCACTCAAGTTTAAACGTATACTGTGCTTCATCCGTAAAGGTAAGTTCGATCGTATGTTTATCGCCGTCATGTGCCCATTTCGCATAATTATGAAGCGTGTTGTTGATTTCATTATTGATATATTTTTCGGTAGCTATTGCTGTTCCGGTAACATCTGTTGCTGTGATAACAGCGTTGACCTTATCTGCACGGAAATTATGCTCTGTAACTTCAATTTTTACAGTTCTGTCAGTGCTGAAATATTTTTCATTTGCAACTGCAGTATCAGGGTTCCATGTTACCTTAACTTTAGGAGGATCAGCTTCAATATTTATCGAAGCTGTCAACTCTTCGTTTTCGGATTGCATTACATTGCCGGAACGATCTGTGTACATAACACTTATTGTATAATCTCCGGGTTCGATAATCTCAAATGTGCCGATATGCTCGTCATTTTTCGAGTTATCCTGCCATGAAACATTGGGAACATTAATCTTAGAATCATTCTTCTTTTTTAATTCGATTTTTACATCTTCACTGTAGAAGTTTGCTTCTGTAATTTTAATACCAACTACTGCTTTGTCTTTAAAGTATAATGTTTCATCGTCATCATACTTTTTAGCCTCATTTGCATCAAAAACGAACTGTACCTCAGGATTTTTCGAATCAACTATGTTTATACTTCCATTGTCGGATTTTGTCTCACTGTTTCCGGCTCTGTCGACTGCAGTAAATTCGATGTGACCTCTGTACTCTGCATCGTCAAGAGTAAAGATTGCTTCGGCGGTTTTTCCATCCGGTGAATATGTAATATCAGAGGATTTAATAACATTCGGATTATTCTTATCCGTTGAAGCAGCATTTGAATCGCTTGTGCCGTCCTGCTTAACATATCTCCATTCGAATCTGTCAATACCGGAAGTTATGTCAGATGCAGTAAGTGTAACAGTGAGTTTCTCACTGCTGTGGTTATATGCGCCAAATGTTATTTTTTCAAGCAATTCTTCTTTCCATGTCATATTCGGCGTACTGTACTGAATATTAAGACCGCTCGGTTTTGTTTCGTCAAGAATAAATTCAGTGCTGTACTCTGTTGCTTCATTATCAACAGCATCTTTGCAGTTAAGTTTAAATGTGTTATACTGCGCCTCCGGGAACGTTACTTTAATAGTATGACGATCTCCGTTATGAACCCAATTTTCTTCCTTCTGAAGCATACTGTTGATATCTTTAAGATTAACAGTTTTACTGTTATCTCCGTTTATAACAACATTAACATCACAAACACCGCTTACATCCTCTGAAGTAATATCGGCAATAAACTTCTCGGCACGGAAATTATGTTCCGTTACGGTTATTTCAGCCGTTCTGCTTACAGCCTGATAATACTTATCAGAAGCGTCTTTATTATCCTCTGGAGTCCATTTTACCGATATCTCAGGAGCGGTATGGTCAACATGAATCGGCGCCGATTCATATTCTTTCATTTCATTGCCCGATCTGTCTGTCATTATGTTGCCCGATTTGTCTGTATAGTTGATTTTTACAACATAATCGCCGTCATTTTCAATGGTAACAACACCGGTATGAGTATCACCGACCGAATTCCATTTTATTTCGGGATTAGATTTTTCGGAAGTTCCAAGATTTTCGACAACGACATTTATATCATTTTCATAGAAATTAGCTTCTTCAACTTCAATAGAAACCGTCGCTTTTTCTTTGAAATAAAGTGTATTGTCGCCGGTATAACTAAAATCAGGAATTATCGAAACCGAACACGTAGGTGAAATAGAATCAACAATACTTATATGTTCATTATCTGCATACTCTGTATAGTTGCCCGCTTTATCATATGCAACAAACGAGATGAAACCTCTGAACTGCAAATTTTTTAATTCTTCCTTATCAAAGGTGTACTCAACAGTCGCAGTTTTTTCATTACCGGAATACTTAATTTCCTTTGTAAACTCTTTTGCATTTTTATCGCTTACGTTGTCCTGTCTGTCGTATTTCAAAACGAATTTATCAATACCTGCGGTTTTATCATAAGCGGTAAGATTTACGGTAAGTTTTTTATCACCGTAGTTATATGCGCCGAACGTGATTTTTCCGAGCAAATCATCTACCCATTCCCATTTATTATTCGGAGTACTGTAATTGATTTTAAGCTCGTCCTTGTCCGGTGCGGTTTTATCAATCGTAAATGTAATATTTACAGATTCCTTTAAAGATTTATCCGCGTTATCATCCGAATTCGTTGCTTTTGCGCCGATTGCATTAGCATAGGAGAATTCTAAATGATAAACACCGTCTTCATTGAGCAGCTTATTCCAAGTTTCGCTGTCTTCCCAGTGTATATTAGAGATATCTACATTTACTCCGTTTTTAGTTAAAACGATATTAGCGTTATTCTCGTTGAATAAAACATCATTTACTCCAAAAGCGACAGTTTTATCTACGTTATAGAATCCACCGTTAACTATGTTATTCGGATCCCAAGAGAATGTAGGAGCAGGAGGATTAATCATGATATCCTCAAACTGATACACTGTTTCGTTGCCCGCTAAATCATAAACGGTAAAGTTTATCTTTTTGTAATAACCGTCAGAATCCAATTTGAAAGAACCGTGATTATCATTATCGAATTTCACAGTTAATTCTTTGGCTGATGATTCACTGTTATAATCTGTATATTCACACTCAATTTTCGCATTTGCCGAAGTGAAATTAATTTCAGCAACATCAAATTTAATCGTGTCTGACGTTGTATAGATTATATTTGTTCCGGGATCAGAACCAAGCGTATATCCGACTACTGCTTGCTTTGAATTCGGATCAATTACGACAATATCATCACCGTAGTTGACATTCTCAATCTCGGGATTGGTTGTATCAATTACAAATTCGCCGTATTCTGCTGCTTTTGCTTTATTGTCAGCAAGATCGGTAGACTCTACTCTTACTTTATAGGTTCCGTCCGTATCAAACTTCAAAGGAGTTTTGATGTTCCACGTGTTTTTATCCGATTCGCTTTGTACCCATTCAACAGTCTGTTCCGTATCATTTACAAAAACCTTACTTTTTGAGGGGACAAAATCAATATCGGAAACGAGGATATTCATTTCCTTCTTGTCGGTATTATAATATTTTTTGTTCTTAACATCTTTTTCATCAAAATCAATGCTGATTTCAGGCGCAGTTTTATCTACTGTAAATCTTGCAGATGTATAGACAGATTCATTTCCGGCGGAATCCTCAGCTTTAATAGTAACAACATAAGTTCCGTCATCGGTGAATGTTACACTGTTCGAATATACATTATCTGCGTCAGTCCAACCGCTGAGGGTTAAGTCGTAAGGAACTTCATCTTTTGTTGCTGTAATTGTAAATTTCGAATCAATCTCATCATATAAATGCTTTTCGGTTACATTTACGGTGAGTGTTACATCGGTATCGTAAACATATCTATATACAGTTCCTCCTATACCGACAGATTTATCATTCTGATCCACCGAAACTACGCAGTTACCTGTCCAATTAGTATCAATACCGGGTGCTACGGGATCAACGATAACTCCGGAATTGTACCATACAGTATTTTCATTGCCTGCACGGTCAACAATCTTTACATAGACAAATCCGACAAACTCGTTATTGTTGTTTAAAGGAATTGCACACTCAACACTTTCTGTATTCTTGTTAACATCTTTAAATTCTTCTAATTTAGTCGGAGTACCGTTAAGTGTCTCAGCATATCCGATTTCAATTGAGCTTATACCGGACGTTTCATCCGATACGGCTGCTTCGAAATTAACAGTTGCAGACTTAAACAGATTAAATGTAATATTATTAATTGATTTTTCGACAAATGATTCTTTCTTAAAACCGAGCTCGGCTTTAGGAATATCAGAATCAATCTTAAAAGCGTCGATTGCAATTATATCGGTTATGAAACCTGTTGAAGTTTCTTTAAGATAAATATTCTCCGAATCATGTAAACCGTCACCAGAATACGTAAGGGAATCTGTCCATTCGTTTTCTTCTTTGAGGGCATTCGACTTACTTAATTTATAACCGTCAAGAGCAGTTACGGTTACATCACCGGTGTACCATTCGTTTGACTCTGAAGATTTTTTACCCGAAAGAGTGTATGCGTTTTTGGGAGTATCAAGATATTTAACGGTATAGGTACATTCAATACTTTCGGATGAATAATAATCATCCTCTAAGGCAGTCGCCTTAACCGTAAAGCTGCCTACGCGGTTATCAGAATCCGTGAATTTTATATTGCCGTCTTTATCAACGGAAACACCGAGTTTAGAATCGTTGGAAGTTATAGCATACTCGATTTTCGATGAATGACCTTTGTTTTCCTCGCCGTCTACATCTTTAAACAATGCAATATTGGCATACTCTGTTGTTCCGTATGTTATGTTAACTTTATTACCTTTTTCAAATGAAATTTCCTGGCTGTCCTTATTTACAGTAAGGATAAATTCACAATTTGCGGCCTTGTAACAATCGTTACCGGCTACATCTGCATAAATCTTTATTTTTCCGGGTTTGCTTATTTTGACGTTGCCTTCTTCATCAACCGTCGCAAGACCGTTACAATCAGGATCTACGCTATCTATGCTGAATTTCGCCGTTGCACCGGAAAGAATACCCGAAACTGCAACCGTGTACTTGTTATCGTTTTCGTTAAATGTAACAGTATCGCTGTCTTTTGTGAATTTGAAATTACTCTGATCTGCTTTATCTACGGTAACAGTAATATCTTTTGAAACAGGATTATAACAATCATCACCCGCCATAGTAACGGTTATAACGGCTGTTCCGGCTTTTGTAAATATAATTTTCCCGTCATTTGGTTTTAAGGAATTATCACCTACAATTCCGTCTTCATCTTCTTTTACAGCATACGTTATTTCACCGTTCGTGCTTCCGCCGCCGACTTCAATTAAGAATCCTGACGGAGAGTATACTGTATTAAATTTATTGTCAGTGCTCTTGTTAATTTCTAAAGCATTCTGATCCGCTTTGTTAATCTGAAGCACATACCCGGCATTATCAAAACCGTCATAATACTTATTTCCTGCTACTTCACATTTTACTTCAATTCTACCGGAACGTTGTATGCCTGAGATCTCGCCCGTTTTTTCATCTATTATCGCGATAGAGCCGGCAGGAAGAGCATTGCCTTCAAGGTCTGTTTCGGAAACGATTGAATATTTCGGATCTTCGGCATTCTTTGCATTCTCCGGCTTGATAGTTACGGTATTTTGAAAAGTATTTCCTTTAGTACCGTAGACCATTACGGGGTTTGCATTTTTGAATTCGCCCTCTAACTGTACCTTAACAATATTTAAAGTATAGCTGCGAACAATCGGATTATAAAAATCTCCGCCGTCAACAGTAGCCTTAACGGTAACTTTTCCGTCCTTTTTTAAAGTAACTTCACCTGATTCACTGTTAATCACTGCAATATCTGAATCGTCGGGATCAATAGAATAAGTTACTTTTGTTCCGTTTTCAACGATTAAAGTATTGGTATATGTTCCGTCTCCGATCCACTGCTTGATCGTATCTGAATTATTTTCAAACACAATGTTATCGGCATTATCTCTGTCTTTTTTGCCTAAAACAAGTTTATTGGGATCAATTGTAAACGTTACGGTCTGATCCATAATTGAATCGCCGTTCCAGTCAAACTGCCATGACGCAACGATATCCTCGTTGTTATCCTTGGCTGTTTTAACGATATCCGGAGTAATCTTAACGGAAAGAGTCGTCGAATCCGAAGCTTTTATAAAATCTTTGCAGTAATCAGCATCGTCGTAATTCTTAACCTTATACTTCGCGTCAGACGCATAAGCAGTCTTAGCAACAGATGCTTCGACATACCATGCCTTTTCTCCGTTATTTTGAGTCCATGTAAGAGCCGTACCGTCGTATGTAAGCTCTACTTCAGCCGTCTTATCTCCGCTGATATCGGCATAATCGGACTTAACCTCACCCAAAGGCGGGAAAGCCTGGCTTTTGTCCTCGTTTATAAGCGTAACCTTTGCAGGGTCAATATCAAACTTAACAACCTGCTCGAATACGCCGTCGCCGTTCCAGTCAAATCTGAAACTCCTGCTGAAAATGCCGTTGCTAAGACGTTCGACATTCACGTACTGCCAAATCGTCATCGTATCGTCCGAACCGTCATCCTTGACTTCATTGAAACTAAGAGTATTACTTCCATCCTTAAATTGTGCTTTTGCAGTGTCAAAACCTGCGGGGGCGGTAACAGCAAAGCCTATCCACCAACCGTCGGAAGATCTGCCGATTGACGCATCCGCTTTATACCATTTGAGTTCAATGGCTTTTTCGAGCGAAAGCTTTGCAATATTTCCCACAAGTTTATCAACTTTAATTCCGTCGGTTACCGGTGAAACAATACCGAGATTGTTTGAGGGATATACTTCCACATCGCCGGACTTAAGACTTATCGTTGAAGCGTCGATTTCGAGAGTTAAACTCTGCTCAAACTCGCCGTTTTTGTCCCAGTCGAATGTCCAGCTTTTCTTGATTAAATGCTCGTCCGCCAGCATAGCGTCGATAAGCATTTCCTCGTCAATACGCGCGTACAGATCGATATAACGTTCCGTATCGTCCGTATCCTTCTCCGACGACTGGTTATCCCAAAAGCTGTATTCGTCATACTGCTCGGAATCCGCGGTTGAATACTCTCTGTATTTAACACCTTCGAAATCCTCGGCAGTTTTCATCGAATTCGGAGCAGTCATCCGAACTCCGACGAACCAGCCCTCGGTGCCGTCAGGCGACGCAGACGCGTCAAGCTTCGTAACTGCTGCATTTTCCAGAGAGGCGGTTTTGCCGTCCTTGCTGATCTTAACCTCGGAGGACTCCAACGCGGAGGCGGTGCCCGATTGATCATCAACCGCGCCGACCGTCATTATTCCCGCAGGAATCATGCCCAGCAACATTACGAAAGTTAACAGCACTGCTAAAAGTCTGTCTGTCAGTTTTCTTTCGCCGACTTTCATAATTGCAAATCTCCTTTATCAGATTTATTTTTTTCTTCTTCTAACTTCTTTAAAACTCTTCTTTTATTACACACGAACGTATACAGCTTTCCGTTTAAAATCGAATGCATCGCAAGAGAGAATGTAAAAACAGCGCACAATGCGTAATTGATTATCGAATACTGATTGACAATGAAGAATATTATCATTGCAATCAAACTGATAATTGTCAGTATGTCAAACACAGACGCCGTTTTCGATTTAAAAAAGTTGATTAAACCGATTTTCTTTATCTTGTTCTTTCCGGGGTCGATATGATGCGATACGCACCATTTTTTCATCCTCGAAGAGAGAACAATCAACGACACAAAGCCGAGAACGAGACCGAACCAAAACAGCGCGCCCGACACAATCGTAATGATATTAGCCGTTACGAATTTCAGATATCCGTCCATAGGCATTACAAGGAATGAAAAAGACGTGATGAAAAATCCTATTATCGACGCGTTGAGAAAAACTCTGTCGCTGTCTTTTTTGCGTTTTGCCTTTTCGGGTTTCTTTTTTTCTTTTTTGTCTTTTTCCTTTTTATCCGGATCTTTTTTCGCAGGATCCTTTTTTGTCCGATCGTTTTTAGTTTTTTGCTTTACAGCCTTTTCCCGCTCGGGTTTCTTATCATCCTTACGAGCGGAAAAATCAGCGTTATCAAACAGCTTTTCTTCCATTTACAACACCTCGTTCGTACAGACAAATGTAAGGTCTTTCTGCATTACGAAACCGGGAACGCTCTGCTGCGCGGGACGCTTCAGAACGGTTGTTCCGAAATCGCCGTGAGATTTCCGTCTGCCGGTATGCGCTGAAAAATCCGTACTGTCCGATGTTCTGACATTAAGACTCTGAGTATTGGAACGTTTCGGCTTAGCCTTTTTCTCCAGCTCCTCGAATACGTTAACTTTGTTTTTCTGTTTTGCCGCATTATTCGAATTGGCTCGTATTTCGGCAATCTGCTTCTGTTCGAGAACGCCCTTTGAATCCTTTATAAGAGTAGGTATCTGGAATTTCGCAAACAGGATAACCGATACGAACATTCCGACGGCAGCCAAAGCAAAAAAGAGAATTGCAAGAACAAACCATACGCTTGTTACATCAATATTCATCTGCGTACTCCCCCTTAATCCCCGGCAGAACCGGAGGCTTTAATCAATGCTGAATAATTTGCCAGTGCCATGTCAACGTCATTTAATATACCGGACTTTATTTCCTCTGCGGATTTATCGTCGGATTCTATGAAATCCGTTTTATCTATAATCGTTTTAAGATCCGAACACAGCTTTGTAAAATCCGCTTTATCGTCGCATGCGTTGACAAAGTTCTTAGTATTGCTCTGAAGCATGTATGCAATCTGCATTTCTACTTCCTGAAGTATCGCGTCCGATGTTTCGGTAGAATCGTTTGAAAATTCTTCAATAACCGCACGGATGATATTCCATGCTTCCTTTCTCGGATCCTTAATACTGCCCGAATCAACATTTATGCCGAAATATTCGGAAAACGACTTATAATCATCGTTAACCGTATTGGTATCGGAATAAAAATACTTAATATCGACCGCACCGCTTGAAAGCTCGAACGATTCTCCGTTTTTAATACTCGCTCTCATCTTCGATAAAAAGCTAAGCATGAAAAACGCCTTGCACCTGTTTTCATCCACGGAGTTAAGCTCTTTTTCGCTTAACGAATTGTTAGCAGATAAAGCCATAAGAAAATACTTCGCGGCTTTGTCTTTTGCAAATTTTCCGTCGTTTGAATCGTCACGGTAGCTTGAATAAATTATTTTACCTACGTTATATGTAACTCTGATATACGATTTTATATCCGCCTGTTTCAAAGCGGCGAGATTATCGTCGGAAAAAGCTTCGGTAAATTCGGAAAGATCGCTGAATGTTTTACCGCTGTTCTCATACTCGTTTTTATATACGTCAACGAGGGAAAGATACGCTTCGCTCTTCTTCTGATCAATCGATATCGCCTGAGCGTAATCCTGATTTGCGACAGCCTCGGAGTATTTCGATTCAGCCTGCGAACTCATGCCCAGAAGCGACAGTCCGCCGAGCAAAGCAAACACAACGGTCAGTGAAACGCTTGCAAAAAATCCCTGAATCTTATGCTGTCTCGAACGCTTATACGCCCCCTCGAATTTATCGAGATTTTCAAGTACGTAAGTAACCTCCGCGCAGGACTGGAATCTGTCCTTGGGGTTAAGCTGCGTACATTTCTGAATCAGCCATTCAAGACCGCTCGAAAGCGACGGATTCCAGTGTCTTATGGGATAAAGCTCATAAGGAGGCTCCGCGGGGTTCTTGCCCGTTACAAGGTGGTAAAGAGTTACGCCCAAACTGTATATATCGGTTCGCGCGTCGGTCTGACCTTTGTCTCCGAACTGCTCGGGAGCGGCATAGCCTCTCGTACCGATATTCGTGGTGTCCTCTGTCTTGCCCTCTTTATACTCTCTCGCAATACCGAAGTCGATAAGACGAACGGTGCCGTCGGGCTTAAGCATTATATTTGCGGGCTTCATATCCCTGTAAATAATGGGAGGCGTGCGCGTGTGCAGATAGTCAAGAACATCGCTAAGCTGTTTTGCCCACTCTATAACAGCCTCCTGCGGCTGCGCGCCGTATGCGTCAAGAACCTTATTGAGAGACTCGCCCTCTATGTAGTCCATTACAACGTAAACGGTCTGATTATTTTCTATGATATCGACGATTCTCGGATGCGTGGGATGATCCAGCTTTTTCATCAGATTCGCTTCCGCAATAAGCGCGTTAAGAGCCATTTTCTTGCTCTCGTCATTTTTGTCTTTTCTGAACTCTTTAACAGCCCACTGCTTATTAAGTCTTTTATCCATTGCGAGATAAACGACGGACATTCCGCCTCTGCCGATCTCTCGCAGTACTTCGTATTTACCGTCGATTATTTCTCCGATACCGGCCAATCTGTTTCCCCCCGATTCCCTTTATTCGATTCCTTTTATAATAAGTGCGGTTATATTGTCCTTTTCGCCGCGCGATTTGTTAAGCTCGACTAAATCAATCAGACTTTTTTTCATTACTCTCTCACTTGTCAGCAATTCGGTTGAAAGAACGCCCATAAATTCATTATCGTTAATCTCATGTCTGAAACCGTCGGAGCATAGCAAAAACGCTTCGCCCGGAGAGAACGTACCCGTACCGAAATCGGGAACTATCGTTTTTGACGCACCGATGCATTGAAGAAGGATATTCTTTCTGCTGTCGGTTTTCGCCTGTTCGGGCGTTATCCTTTTATTCTCCAGCTCAAACGCGACGACAGTGTGGTCGCGGGTTATCTGCGAAAACGCGGAGTTTATTCTGTAAATACGGCTGTCGCCGACCTGTGCGAAAATAAAATTATTGTCAACACAGAGCAAAGCCGTAAGAGTCGTTCCGAGCGATATGGAATTATGCTGACCGTACGAAAGGATCTTTTTGCCCTGATCCTGTATTATATCGTTCCAGCGTTTTTTTATCGCTTCAAAATCAAATCTGCCCGATACGGCAAGTCTTGAAAATTCATTGACAAACCATCCCGAAAAAGCGTTTATTACAAACGCGCTCGCAAGTTCGCCCTGCTTAAGTCCGCCCATTCCGTCGCAAAGAACGGCGAACGCTATATTATGCCCCGACGCAGATGCCGTTTTTAACGTGAACGCGTCTTGATTTATTTTTTTTGAAATACCCGTATCCGTATGAGCGGCTGATAAAAACCTCATAATTAACCTCCGTATGAAATCTGAAAAGGCTCTGTTCCGAACGAAATAATCGCTCCGTCGTACAGTTCTCTGCTCTCGCCCCTGCCGAGCGTTACGCCGTCGAGGCTCGTTCCGTTTGTCGAATCGTTATCGGCAAGATGATAATTTCCGTTTCTGTACATTATGGAAGCATGAACATGACTTACGCTCGGATTGTCTATAACGCATGTAACCCTCTGCGCGTCGGAGCCTATCGTAAACAAATCCGAATTGATTTCGTACACATCGCCCGTATTCGCCCTAATAAGATAAATGCTTCGTCTTGCGGGACGTTCCGCAGAGTAACCCGACATTACACGGCCGGAATCCGCCGTTGAGGGAGTTGAAGCAACAGGCTGAGGAGTAACAGCCTCGGTTCCCGCATAGGAGGACTCTGCGTTCGAATTATCAAGAAGCGTGGTATCACCCGAATAAAACTCCTGCTGTGAATTATCATCCGTACCCTGACGGCTCAATACCGTGGTGTCTCCCGAATAAAACTCCTGCTGTGAACCTGTATCCGTTCCCTGCCGGCTCAGCACCGTAGTATCTCCCGAATAGAAATCGGAATGAACTCCGTCCGCCTCGGTTTCGTCGTTTGTAAGCAGAACAGTGTCCTCACTGCCGCCCGGCGCGGAAAAACCGCCGAAGCCTCCCCCTCTTGTATTTATAAATCCGGAACCGACCGGTACACCGTTCGGAATCTCCGCACCGTTTGCGAATTCATTGAGCTTTTGTATACACTCGCGCGCGGTTTTACATTCTTTTAATACTTTTGAAAAAATCTTTATATTCTTTTTATCCGAACAACAGCTTGATAAAAAAGCCGAAAGCTCTTTTCCCATCTTTCCCGGTTTTATAACCGTCATGGGAAGCACGATAAAAATGAAGTCCGTACCGTCAAAAAAAACGCAGTCTTTTTCAAGCATCATTCCCCGGCAGTCAAAGCCTGCGGAATCCATTTCTCCCATAACAAAACTCAACTGACGGCATAAAACGCGGAACTGCTCGTTTGTCAGATTAAGACTTCGGCTTGCGAAAAATCCGTTATTCGGAGACACAAACGAAATAACACTGTGCTTTGCGTCGTCCCTGACCGAACAAACGCATAAACCGATTCTGCCCTCCGATAAATAACCGAGAAAAGCATTATCGGTTATTTCGCCCTTGGAAACGGTTATCTCCACACATCTGCCGCTGCATTGTTTCTTCATGAACAAGCCCCCCTCTCGCTTAAAAAAGAATACGTTTCGACATATATATTTAGTTTTAAACATTGTTTGAGTAAAAATACCCTTATATATATAATACAATATATATAGGCATAATGCTGATATTTTTCCTGTTACGCAATTAAAATAACAATGATACCGTTTTTATTTTATAATTGCCTTAATTTACATATTAACAGTGTAATATTACCATAGACTGATTTTTTTGTCAACAAAAAAATCTAAATTCTGTCATTTTGCGACTGTTATTTTGCGACATATTTATTATTCGCAATCCACAATAATATCAATATGGTTTTTCGCTTTTATTAAACATAAATTTACATTTTTCTGCAAAAACTGTTGTGTTTTTATTCAGATGATAATATAATGTTAATACAGTAAAAATTCAGAAACACAATAAAGCTTTATTTTTTTTGAAACAGGGGGCTGTAAATTATGTCGCTGATATGCTTGCAGTGCGGGGCAAAACAGACAACAAAGGGAGCGGTATTCTGTTCGGTCTGCGGATCTATGAATCTTGCGGACGACTCCTCCGACGGAAATATAACATTTTCGGATCCGGAACAAAAAACAGTTCCGCTTGACGAATACTACAAGAACAGGAATTCGCAGCAAAAACAACAGCAGTCACAGCAAAGCGTCTATAATCCGACAAGTCAGAAATCGGTTGCTTCGCAAACCGTTCCGGTCTCAAGGAGATACAGTTCCGAGCGCGGACAGAACGATCTCGGAAATGTCAAACCCGTTCTGCCGAATATAAACATAACGCCTCCCGCCCGCATAAACGAAAATTCTAACATAAAAAAAGAAAAATCCCGCGTTTTTTCGTCAGGCAGAAACACGGATATAAGCGAAATACAAAACAGCGCGCACATTTCCGACGAACAAAACGCCGTCCAAATAAAAAAGCCGGCTCCATACACTCCCCCTGTCAAAAATGTCGGCCCCGCAAATTTCGGACAGAAAAAAGAAATCGGTTCCCTCGCGGAGCAAAAACACGAACAAAACGCCGTAAACGATTTCGGACGCGGAAATGCCCCCGTCCCGGAAAACAGACAGCCGTTTGCTCCGCCGATAAACCAGCCTGCAAATCAATCCGCCGAAAGCCCGGTCAATCAACAGCCGAACCGGCCTGTAAATCAACCTGTAAATCAGCCCGTAAATCCGTACGCCGACACACCGAAGCAAATAAATATCGAACCGCCTCGCATACAATACGGATCGGCTCCCGATAATGTCAACAATCGGCAGGTCAATTTCAACGGTTCAAATCCGTACGTCTCGGATAAAAAGAAAAAAAGCCCCGTCGGAATCATCATCGGCTGTGTTGCGGCGTTTGTCGTACTTGCTCTTTTAATAATAATTCCCGTTGCATTAAAAACGCCCGATATAGGCCCCGTAAATTCGGCAAACAAAACGCCGAATAAATACGATTTTGAGCTTCCCCCCTCATATACAAAAGGTACAATAACAAACGGCGTGTATGAAAACGAATGGGCGGATATCAAGTTTACAATTACCTCCGACTGGCCCGAAGCGGAAGCGAGTCAATATGAAAACTATGAAACGCTGAATACGGAATGCGGTTTCCTTTCAGCAGACCCGCTTTTCGGAAAACAGCTCGCTTTTCAGTTTGAGGATCTATCATATTACGGAAAATCATACACGGCAAACGATTATCTCGACGCACTGAAAATGCAATACGAAAACACGTTTGAACAAAACGGAATCGACGCATATTTCGAAGATTATTTTGACTATACGATCGCAGGAAAAGATTACCTGACCCTGCTTGTTCAGTCGGAAAACGGAGTCATACTGTGTTCATGCGTCAGAATTCTTGACGACTATGCGGTAGTGATTTCGGCTTCATCGTCAAGCGAGGATGAAATAGTCTCCGTTTTTTCGCAAATACAGCCGTATTCATAACCATACTGTTTTCATATCAATATATACAGAACCCTCAAAATCAAAGCGATTTTGAGGGTTCTGTGTTATAGCCGAATTATTAAAAAAACAGAATTATTAATTTTCAACAAAAAAACAATCGTTTTTTAGAAATATAAAATTCAAACATTCTATTGACAAACAAATTTCAAGTGAATATAATGTACTTATTCAATAAGCACACTCAATAACAAAGGAGAGCCGTTGTGGAGATCATCATAAGCAGTAATACAAGCAAGCCGATATACGAACAAATCACTTCGCAGATTAAAGCCATGATTATGAGCGGAGAATTACAGACGGGCGACCCGATTCCCTCTATGCGCGCTCTGGCAAAGTCCATACACGTAAGCGTTATCACAGTACAGAAAGCATACGAGGATTTGCAAAGAGACGGATTTATCGAGACGACCGTCGGCAGAGGAAGTTTTGTGTCCGCGCAGAACAAGGACTTTTATCAGGAAGAACAGCAGAGACTGGCAGAGGAACATTTACTTGAAGCCGCGGATATTGCGCGTACAAACGGAATAACGCTCGATAAGCTGATTGAACTTTTAACAATGTTTTATCAAGAGGAGGAATAATCATGGATAACATTCTGCAAATTAAGAATTTGTCAAAGCAATATACAAATTTCAGATTAGACAATGTTTCATTTGATGTTCCGAAAGGCGCAATCGTGGGACTTATAGGTGAAAACGGAGCGGGAAAAAGCACAACGATCAACGCGGTTTTGGATTTAATAAAAAAGGACGGCGGTACGGTTACCTTTTGGGGAAAGGAATTATCTTCATCAAAGCAAATGAAAGAAGATATCGGCGTTGTATTTGACGAAATAAATTTTTACGAAACGCTGACACCTAAAAAGGTCGGTAAAATTTCCGCATTAGCTTACAGTCGGTGGGATAATAATTCATATCAAAACTATCTTACAAAGTTTCAGCTTCCCGCCGATAAAGAGATAAAAACATTTTCAAAGGGAATGAAAATGAAACTCGGAATTGCCGCCGCGCTGTCGCATAATCCGAAATT
>ERZ808246.473-NODE-473-length-33415-cov-18.944844_pt1 | contig 33415 bp, 30 predicted proteins | sample MGYA00521083_ERZ808246 | MGnify/ENA primary metagenome ERZ808246 (study PRJEB31516, sample SAMN03275577) | gut metagenome | biome: mammalia-associated habitat; material: feces | host: Papio cynocephalus | place: Kenya | collected 2012-07-07 ...
GAGGACCGGTAATCACCACGAATGGATACTGGTTTGAAAGCGCTATGGCTTTCTGTTTCATCGTTCTTAATATCATACACACCGATTTCTTGCAAATTTAAGATTAGATTTTATGATTTGCAAGAAATCATCGTATAACAAGGGAAAGGTATGCTACTGCCTGCCGAGGAACGACTTGGCGGCAGTGAGGGCTTTTGTCGGTCCCTCTTCGAGAATCTTTTCGGAAGTGAAAGACTTAAGGATTAAGGCCAGTTGGCTGAGCTTAGCCTCGTCTCCGGCTTTCCGCCACTGATCTTTGAGGATACGGACCTTCTCGAAGTCCTGAATGCCCTCGATAAGTTTGGAGAAGCGGATGCTGCCGCGACCTCCGGGATAGACAACGAAACAGTCTCCGGCAGGCCAAGTACGGAAACGGGCATCTGTCAGAGGATCCAAAGTCCAGCTGTTGTAGGCCCAACGGAGATAGCCGTCGTAGTTGTCGGCCTGGGCGAACCAGCCAAGCCACGTGGCCTCGTCAGGGTCGGAGATCACAAAGAGATTCGGATGAGCCTCGGCGCAGCAGGTATAGAATGCCGTTGTCAAGCCAAGCTCTTTTCTTTTGACCTTGACGGATTCCGGAAATTCTTTCTTGCCGGAAAATGTCTCGCTAAAATCGACAATGTCGTAAATCACCGGCTCGTGATAGCTTCCGGCAAGGGAGATCTTGAAATCCGGCTCGACCTTGCGGACAAGTCCGAGGACAGCCTGCATCGACTCCATCGGACGCTCATCCATCGCGATCATGGTCTTCTCAAACCAGCCTTTCGACTTCAGATGACGGGCGAAGTCTGCGATGAAATAGCCCCAATATTCATTGTACTCAGGGCTGCCTGGAGCGGCCTGAAATGTCACGTTCGATGATGCAGCCTGATCGTAGTAGTCAAACGACAAAGCCCACGGGATCATTGAGTAGCAGTTGATCTGACGGTCTATTCCCAAAGAGAACATGAACTCCACCCAACGGTCGAAAATCGTGTAGTCATAAAGCCATGTACCGTCAATGCGACGGATCTTCGTGACCATCGAGCCGAACGCATCTTCGGTCTGACCGTTCCACGGGCGGTTCATGATGGTGGCCGTGACGGATTTCTGCCCGGCGTCAGCCAGCATCTTCATCACCGGACGCATAGCCTCGAAATGAGCGTCACTCCAAAGCGGAACACCTGCATAGCGGGCCACTGAATATGGATTCTGCCACAAATCCAAATGGAACGCCCAATCGTGGGCAGGAGGCAAAATATGGTCAGAGACGACAAGTTCCACCGGAAGGCTGCGAGTCTTTGCGTTGCTCGAAAACACTGTCAATCGGCCCGTGTACTTCCCAGGCTTCGCATCGGAAGGCACGCCGACAGTCATCCAGACAGGCTGCCTGCGCCCTGCCGGAATATTCATGGACTCCGTAAGGTCAAGCACGTCAGCGACAAGCACTTCGCCCCACTTGGACTTGTCTTCTCGGGAACTGCACTGTCCAAACTTTGTCGTGTCAAGCAAGTCAGAGACGACGAAGGAGACAAACTGGAGAGTAATGTTCTCGGAGGAAATCACGAATTTCCCGTTCCGCAGATCGGAAACAGACAACGTCACGTCCTTCAACTCCAAGTCGGACGAGATCACCGCCTGGGCAAACACTTTCTCCCCACGCCAGGCAGAATGATTGAAGGCTTTCTTCTGAAACTCCAATAACTGGCCGCCACCGATGACGCAGTGCGATCCGGTCGATGCCCAGTCCAACTTAAATGTAGATTGCGGCTGTGCCACCGTAAAGACAGGCAGTACAACCGCAATCATCAGGGTGATAATATTCTTCATCCTAAATCTTTCAGAATATTATAGTGCCACCGCAGGTCATTTACGGCAACGCGGTGGCATATTCACTATTCAAGACATTAGAAGCTATTTTGATTTGTTTGTTTGAAGGTTTGAGCGTGAAAAACTTCAAGTTCGACCGCTTCTTCCAAGGAGGATAGCGGTGCTATCTGACTGAAGAAGCGGGAAGAAAATGAAGATTTTTTCACCTCAAAGAACATTTCAAATAAATCAAAACAGATTCTTATAGCCCAAGCTGTTTGAAGAAGTCATTTCCCTTGTCATCAACGAGGATGAACGCAGGGAAGTTCTCCACACGGATCTTCCAGATGGCCTCCATTCCGAGGTCTGGATATTCAACGCACTCGATGCTCTTGATGCTCTCGTAGGAGAGGACTGCCGCAGGACCGCCGATAGAGCCGAGGTAGAATCCGCCATGCTTCTTGCAGGCATCGGTCACAACCTGGGTGCGGTTACCCTTGGCGATCATGATCATGCTGCCGCCGTGATCCTGGAAGAGATCGACATAAGGATCCATGCGGTTCGCTGTTGTAGGGCCCATTGAGCCGCAGGCCATTCCAGCCGGAGTCTTGGCCGGGCCAGCGTAGAAAACAGGATGATCCTTGAAGTACTGAGGAAGATCCTCTCCTCTGTCAAGTCTTTCCTTAAGGCGGGCATGGGCGATGTCACGGGCCACAATGATGGTTCCGTTAAGGCTCAAGCGGGTTGAGACAGGGTACTGGCTGAGGAGCTTGCAGATCTCGCTCATCGGCTTGTCGAGGTCAACGACAACGCCCTCGCCTTCTCCGGCGTTACGCAAAGACTCAGGAATCCACTGCGTTGGGTTATCGTCCAGTTTCTCGATCCAAACTCCGTCCTTGTTGATCTTCGCCTTGATGTTGCGGTCAGCCGAGCAGCTTACTCCAAGACCGATCGGGCAGCTCGCTCCGTGGCGAGGCAGGCGGATGATTCGAACGTCATGAGCGAAGTATTTGCCTCCGAACTGGGCTCCAAGGCCGATCTTGTAGGCCTCCTCAAGCACCTGCTTCTCAAGCTCGACGTCACGGAAAGCGCGTCCGGTCTCGTCACCAGTTGTAGGCAGAGCGTCATAATAATGCGTGGAAGCCAGTTTGACAGTCAGAAGGTTCTTCTCGGCGGATGTACCACCAATCACGAAAGCGATGTGGTAAGGAGGGCAGGCAGCCGTTCCGAGAGTCTTCATCTTCTCGACAAGGAACGGCACGAGAGTGCCAGGATTGAGCACGGCCTTTGTCATCTGGTAGAGGTAGGTCTTGTTGGCTGAGCCGCCACCCTTCACGACGCAGAGGAATTTATATTCCATACCCTCCTCGGCCTCGATGTCGATCTGGGCAGGAAGGTTGCACTTCGTGTTGACCTCCTTGTACATGTCCAGAGGGGCGTTCTGGCTGTAGCGAAGATTCTCCTCGGTGTAGGTCTTGTAAACACCCTTCGAGAGAGCCTCCGCGTCATCGAAGCCAGTCCAGACCTGCTGGCCTTTCTCGCCGTGGATGATAGCCGTGCCGGTGTCCTGGCAGAAAGGCAGTTTGCCCTTCGCGGCCACCTCAGCGTTGCGCAGGAAGCGCAGAGCCACATATTTGTCGTTGTCTGAAGCCTCAGGATCGCTCAGAATCTTGGCTACCTGCTGGTTGTGAGCCGGTCTCAGAAGGAAGTTCACATCCCTGAAAGCGGCGTTCGCAAGCATCGTCAAAGCCTCTGGAGCCACCTTGAGAATAGGATGACCCTCGAACTCGCCAAGAGACACGCCTTCGCTTGTCAGCTTGTAGTACTCGGTTGTGTCCGGTCCCAACTGGAACATCGGAGCATATTTAAATTCAGCCATATTAATGAAATATTTTAGTGATTATCAGTCAATATCCTCAATCGGAGCCGTAGCGCCGCCGGCGCCCTCCTGCATCAAATAACGCTTCATGAACTCGTTCAGGTCGCCATCCAGCACGCCTTGTGTGTCAGCGGTGGAATATCCCGTCCGCAAGTCCTTGACCATCTTGTACGGATGCAGGACGTAGGAGCGGATCTGGGAGCCCCACTCGATCTTCTTTTTCGTGCCCTCGATCTCGGCCTGCTTCTCCTGGCGCTTCTTCAGTTCCAGGTCGTAAAGCCTTGACCGCAGGATGCGCAGGGCGTTCTGCCGGTTGTCCTGCTGGAAGCGGGACTCCGTGTTCTCCACGACAATTCCCGAAGGAATATGCCGCACGCGCACGCCAGTCTCTACCTTGTTGACGTTCTGGCCGCCGTGACCGCCGGAACGGAACGTGTCCCACTCCAAGTCCGAAGGGTTTATCTCAATGTTGATCGTGTCGTCCACCAGCGGGTACACGAAAACGGACGAAAATGTGGTCTGCCGCTTGCCCTGAGCGTTGAACGGTGAAAGGCGCACAAGCCTGTGGACTCCGTTCTCGGCCTTGAGATAGCCGTAGGCATAGTCGCCCTCAATCTGGATTGTGGCGGACTTGATCCCGACTTCATCCCCCTCAAGCAAGTCATTGACAGTCACCTTGTAGCCGTTCCTCTCGCCCCAGCGCATGTACATCCTCATCAGCATCGAACTCCAGTCGTTCGCCTCGGTGCCGCCCGCACCGGAATTGATCGTCAGCACGGCGCCGAGGTTGTCCCCCTCCGCACCCAACATATTCCTAAGTTCCAATGCCTCAACGTCCTCGACGGCTTTTGAATATGATTCCTCCAGCTCCTGTGTCTCCGCTGTGGTGACGGTCTCGTCCGTGCTTCCGCCAAGACTTTCCTTGGCGAAATCGTACAGCACATCAAGGTCATCCACCTCGGTGGAGGCCTTGTCAAAACCTGTCACCCAAGACTTTACGCTGTTAAGGTTCTTCATAAACACCTCGGCTGCCTTCGGGTCGTTCCAAAAGTCAGGTGACTCCGTCTTCTTCTGCAATGCGGCTACCTGCCCACGTTTCGCGGGGATGTCAAAGACACCTCCCCAACGTCTCCAACCGCTGATGCAGAGCCTCTATCTGATCCTTTAGTATCATCTGCTCTCCATTTTAAATTTACTTCTACAAAGTTACACAAAAAGCGAAACATAAAAAGTGAAACGCAATTTATGAAACGGATTTTCGGTGGGATGGTCACTTCGACAAGCTCAGTGACCGGGGAAATGGCCGCCGCGACCGGGAAAGCGGTCGCTGAGCCTGTCGAAGCGACTGTAAAAGCGCAGCTACCTCAACTCAGGCACATCCGTCTTGATGAGTATGCCCCGCGGAGCACCGTGTTCCAGAGGAGTGGTCCGGAGACTGCGGGAATATGCCCGTGTCCGCAAAGATGCCTGTGGATAGACCTTGCCGGCAGCCTGAAGGGCGGCACAGAGCATCGTCTCGTTCTCGTCTCCCAACTGGCAGCCGTCAAACGGATCATCATCGACCTCGACGTCCACCGGGATTCCGTCCGGGATCGAGTCATTACGGCCGTTGCAATCAGCGAATTTACTGATCATCACGTATATTCCCCAATCCTTTATCAAAGAATAATCGTACTTTTTATTGTAAAAATCATCAGGACCGAGCATGATCCCGGCGCAATACTTTCCGTATGTCTGCTGACCGAAAAGCGCCACTTCCATGTAAGGCTTCAACCCGACAATCAAACCCTCGGAGGCCGAAGCGGTCCCCCCGGTCACGATGACATAGAGTTTGTCTATTCCCAAATTAGCGTCGGACACATCAATCCTCAGCTTCTGCGAACTCAATTCATGCACATACGAAAAATACGTGTTGGTGTCCTCTCCCTGCTTCTTCCAAGCCTCCGCAAGAATTGAATTGTAAACCTCAGTCTGGAATATATCCCCGGCAAGCACGTTCGCCTGTGGGGCTATCATCGAGGCCAGCACATTCTCCGTGAAGGCATAACCGCCACCGTTGTACCTCAAGTCAAGGATAAGTTCCCGAACATTCTCCGTCCTGAATTTCCTGAACACATCCGGAAGAGACTGAGAGGAATTCAGGTCGAACCCGGTGTAGGCAAGATATCCGACCTTCTTGCCGTTCACATCAAATGTCTTGGTGACAAGAATCGGATCCTCGTACATGTCAACAGCATTCAGTCTGACACTCCTCACCTCATCACTGATGTGATCACCATCAGGTTTGGTCACACCAAGTTCAATGGAGCGTGAATTGAACGCATCATAAATGTTATCCATCGTGATTGCCTTGCCGTCAAGTGTAATGATGATGTCACCACGCTTGAGACCGGCATTCTGAGCCGGTCCGCCGCTGCTGACATAGGTGATGACAAGGAAATACTCCCCGTCCCTGTTGCCTATCCGCCCCGCCTGAAGATCGTAGCCGAAAGTAAGTCCAAGTCCTTGAACCGAGTTTGTGAACGATTCCAGATCATCGGTAAGCACCGTCCACCTGTCAACTTCCTTGTCCCCTTCATGGTAGCGGATGCTCTTCACCACTTCCATCGGCGCACGGCATGTGTCCGGATCCAGCCTCGCGAGATCCCGTTCAATCTCCTCATTCCAAAGGTAATATGTCTCCAGCACGTCAATCGCATACTGATCCGCCTTGGCGACTTCCGGAGTCGGAGCCTTTCCGCCATCACCGCCCCCAGGAGTCGGATCCTTTCTGTCCTCTTTGGTTCCCTCGCAGGCAAAAAGCCCCAGCATCGCCGCCACACAAAGCACCGACGCTCCGTACCGATTCCTTATCTTCATATTCATTCAATTTAAGATTATCATCTAATTGCAAACGTAATTTCACAAAGATATTCATTTTTCTTTCTCTTTCGTTTCTTTGTTGTATCTTTGATTGAATTATTAATGTTTCATACAACAAGTAATCGCTTACTTGCTAAAGTTGTTATTGAATAATTTGTCTTTGTGGCGATGATCGGAATATTTGATTCGGGTTCGGGCGGGCTGTCCGTGCTTCGGGAGATCCTTCGGCTTCTTCCGGGGGAAGATTTTATCTATTACGCCGACAACGCCAACTGTCCTTACGGGGAAAAGACACCCGGATTCATCCAAAACCGCAGCAGGGAGATCACTGAATATCTCCTCTCGCGGGGAGCGCAGATCATCGTGGTGGCTTGCAACACGGCCACAGCGGCGGCGATCACAACCCTTAGGAATGAATATTCAGTCCGCTTCATCGGGATGGAACCGGCTGTGAAACCGGCGGCGCTCAGCTCGAAGACCGGGGTGATCGGCGTGCTGGCGACGGCAGGAACCCTGAAAGGATCCAAATACTTGACCACCAAGGGAATCTACGAGGACGACGTAAAGATAGTCGAACACGTAGGTCAGGGATTCGTGGAGCTTGTGGAGAACGGGATTCTGGACGGGCCGCTGGCTGAAGAGACAGTGCGGAAGAGCCTCCAACCGCTTCTGGATGCTGGCGCGGACAGGATAGTGCTGGGGTGCACGCACTACCCTTTCCTGCGGAATGTCATCCAGAGGATAGCCGGCCCTGACGTACAGATCATCGACCCGGCTCCAGCGGTAGCCAAGCATCTGGTTGAGGTGATGAAAGAGGAAGGGCTGATCACCCCAGTGGCTTCGACAGGCTCAGCCACCGAATATTCGCAATGCCCTCCAGCCTCGGTCGCTGAGCCTGTCGAAGCGACATCAAAGCACGACATCGAACCGAGCACTTCGACAAGCTCAGTGACCGGTAATCCCGACATTGAACTGATCACCTCTGGTGACGACACCTCCGCCAAACACATCCTTAGCATCATTCTTGAAGAGAACAAGGTCCGCCAAAGCGAACAATAGTCCTCCGGCAGATCAAACAGACAGCAAAAATGGCTCCGGCCAAAACACATAAAGAAATGGAATCAAACAACGGAATCGAGGTCAAAGACTTCGCCTACTGCTCCGACAAGTACCAGTACACGATGGGCAAATCCTTCTACGAAACCGGCAGAAAGGATGTCATCGCAGTCTTCAACATGTTCTACAGGAAAGCCCCGGAGAACAACAACTGGGCTGTGGTCAGCGGCATCGAGGAAGCCATCGAATGCATCCGGAACCTTGGCAAGGCCGAACCGGAATTCTACGAGAAGTTCCTCCCCGGTGATGAATATTCCGAATTCCGCAAGTACCTCTCCACGTTGAAGTTCACAGGCAATGTCTATGCGATGCGCGAAGGCGAGATCGCTTTCCCGAACCAGCCGATCATCACGGTGGAGGCCCCTCTGATCGAAGCGCAGATCTTGGAGACTCCCCTCCTCTGCATAATGAACCATCAGATGGCAGTCGCGACAAAGGCCTCAAGGGTCTGCCGGGCCACCAACCGCCCTGTCAGCGAGTTCGGATCACGCCGCGCTCACGGACCTTGGGCGGCCACCTACGGAGCCAAGGCGGCGATCATCGCAGGCTGCGCCAGCACCTCCAACATCCTCACCGGAGTGCTAAACGGAGTCCCTTCCACCGGCACGATGGCCCACAGCTTCGTCACCTCCTACGGCAGCACGGTCGAAGGCGAGCACAAAGCCTTCGTGGACTACATTGGCACCCACAAGGGAGAAAACCTCATCCTCCTCATCGACACCTACGACACCCTCAAATGCGGAATCCTCAACGCCATCCGTTCCTTCAAGGAGTGCGGCATTGACAATGAATATCCCAACGGCTACGGTGTGCGTCTCGACAGCGGCGACCTCGCCTACCTCTCCGTCAAAGTCCGCCGAATCCTTGACAATCACGGACTTACTGGCTGCAAAATCTTCGCGACCAACTCTCTTGATGAATATCTCATCTCGGACCTTGAGCGTCAAGGGGCCTGCATAGATTCCTACGGAGTCGGCGACGCCATCGCCACCAGCAAGGCCGCCCCATGCTTCGGCAACGTCTACAAACTCGTCCAGATCGATGACCGTCCAGTCCTGAAACGCTCCGAGGACAGGATCAAGCTGATCAACCCAGGATTCCAGATCACCTACCGGATCACGAAAAAAGACCCAGACCTTGGCGAGATTTACAAGGCAGATGTCACCTGTCTGCGAGGAGACACTTTGGCACAAAGGATAGAGGCCGGCGAGACCTTCACCATCTACGACGAGCAGGACCGCTACAAGTACAAGATCTTCCAATCTGGTGAATATTCCTGGAGACCCCTCCAGCATCAGGTCATCAAGAACGGCGAAAGGTGCGCCGAAAGCCACACCCTCCAAGAGAAGAAAGCCTTCTACAACAACACCTTGTCGCATTTCAGCCCGTCCGAGCGACGCCTGATCAACCCGCACTACTACAAAGTTGACATCTCCGATGACCTTCTGAACACCAAACTCGAAATCCTCGACACCCTCAACAAAGAAATCGAAGCCTTCAGCATCGACTAAGGCCATGTCCATCACTATTCTCATACATTCGACAGGAGCGATTCCCCTGATCATCGCTTCTGTCAAGAAACTCTTTGACTCCGACAAGCGAAAAGGAGATAATATCGTCCATAAATGCTCGGCAGCACCATCAGGAGACAAAAAGTGGAGAAAACGCTTCCCGAGAGTGCATGATGCACCCTTGGGAAGCAAAAGAGGCCGAAAATGCTACCGAAGGGATCAGGCGCAAGCATCCGGCTTTGACAGACTGTCATAAAAGATTCTGAATAGATTTAATGAAGGACTCTGCCTTTGGAGTAAGGGCATCAATCATTTCCTTGTCACAATAGACGAAGTCATCATAATCACTGCTGTGCCTTTTTTCAAAGAGCGTGGAGAATACTTTTCCGTCTTCTATCGACAAAATTCCTTTGGACACGAAATGAAGGCCCAGCATCGTTTTCACACCATTGTGAGTCTGTGCCGGAATATCATTCTTCAGCAAAAGAGCAACTGCAGCGTAATAGCAGGCATAGTACAAACGATTGACCGCAACGTTGAAGAAGGATTCTTTGGAAAGCAATTCCGCTTCCTTCAATGTCTCGAACGCTCTGCTGATTCTATAGTCAACGAGAGCCTTTTTGCTTTCCTGATCCAATGTCTCTTTCATAACACGATGCCCTCCCTGACGATATTGGAATAGAACGGGGTCTTAACCGGTCTTGACTCCCAGGATTTTCTCGACATAATGATAGGGTTGATTGACACCCCTGTCTTGATTTCCAACTGATATAGCGGCCAACGGACTACGTTCTCATCTTCATAAGTAAGATGATCATTTCCAAGCAGAACCAAAACATCAATGTCACTATCCTCCCTGGCATCCCCTCTGGCCTCAGAACCAAACAAAATGACCATCGCCGAAGGAGCAACTTCATTTATCACAGTCTTTATCTGCTTGACTATCTCCGGTCTTCTCATAAGACAACTATTCTTCTTATATTCACGAATATAACCATTATTTTTGAAAACACATAAAATCACTAATAATTCTAGGATTGTACGACCTTTGCAAAAGTCCAACGGACCGTAGCACTTTTGGGAGACAAAAAGTGGGGAAAACGCTTCCCAAGAGTGCATCCTACACCCTTGGGAAGCAAAAGAGGCCGGAAATGCTACCGAAGGGATCAGGCGCTAGCCTTCGGCAGACGCAGTGACCGGAGATTAGTCCTTGCTGTCCTCGATGGAGTCACGGACGGTGCGGAGGTACTGGCGGCAGGACTCGATTAGTTCCTTGGAGCGCTTCACGAGGGCGCCGATGTCGTCCAGGCTGGTGGCGGGATCTTCTACTTTGGCGGCGATCTCGTCCAGTTCGGCGATCGCCTTGGTGTAATCGAATTTCTTCTCTGACATATTCGTTGTTTTTTATTGATTGCTTATATTATTGATTCTATGTTGAACTGTCTCTTCGGTTCTTCGGCCCTTCGGCAGGCTCAGGGACCGATGAATCAGGGACCGGAGCATTGTCGCTTGCTAACTGATCTCACTGATTGCCGGGAGGGATTCGTCCTCGCTTCCGGGGACATTGCTCTTCAAATCAACCTCCACGACACCGCACTTGACGGTTCCGTCGGCGAACATCATGCGCACACGGTCTCCGACATGGGTCATGGTTGCGGAATCCATCTTCACGCCGTCACGATCCAAGGCCAGGACAAAACCCTTGCGGAGAATGTTGCGGGGATCGTTGGCGGCGATTTTCGTCTCGACCATCATGAGGTGCGACAACGCTCCGGAAAGCACGACACCAACACAGCCCCGGATCCGCTGCTCAATCTTATCCAAAGAGGAAGCGGCTTTGTAGAGACTTCTGTCCGCCCCGTGCAAAACCCTGTCGGACAATCTGTCCAGACGATGTTCCTGACCGGAGATCCTGTTCTCCACAGCCTTCGTCAGAGCAGTGCCAAGGATCTCCACCCTGTGCATAGCGTCCGACACACGGGCATCAGCCTGACGGCGGACACGAGCCTCCAGCAGGTCGATGCGGGAGGACATGGCTGCCAGACGGTTGCCAAACGACATCATAAGCCGAGACTCCAGAGTGCCCAGACGCTGGTCCTCAGCGATGTAGCAATCCAAAAACAGGTCCGCCAGAGCGGTCGGAGTCTTGACGAAAGTGTTCGCCACCATGTCAGCCACGTGATGATCCTTGTCATGGCCTATCGCCGTGAAGACCGGAACCGGGCAACGGGCGATGGTCACGGCCAGGTCGTAGTCATCGAAGCAGCCCAGATCCAAGTCCGAACCACCGCCACGCATGATCAGCACAGCGTCATAATGAACCGGCGAAGCCAAAATCTCCCCGAAAGCCGCCATTATGGAAGCCGGAGCGCCATCTCCCTGCATCAAAGCCTCGAACAGTCTCACGTTGAACACGAAACCATATTCATTATCAATCAGATGATGGCGAAAATCCCCGAAGCCGGCTGCTCCCGGAGCGGAAATCACCGCCAATGAATATGGCAGCGCGGGGAGTCGCAGACGCTTTTGCAAGTCCAGCAATCCTTCCCTGCCCAACCGTTCGATCGTCTCCTGCCTGCGGCGTTCGTTCGCACCGAGGGTGAACTCCGGATCGATGTCGTCTATATTCAAGGAAAATCCGTACACGGGATGGTAGCTGACCTGCACGCAGGCAAGGATTTCCATCCCTGCCTCCAGTGACGAGCCTGTCACACTTCTGAACCGTTGGTCGATGAGATTCCAGCGAAACGCCCAGATTGTGGCTCGGGTCTTTGCGACGACTCCACCACCCTCACTCTGAGAGAGTTCCATATAGCAATGACCGTTCTGCTTACGGCTGAGGCTGCTGATTTCGGCCTTGACCCAAAGCCGCTGAGGGAAAGTGCCCTCCACAACGGATTTCAGACGAGCTTGAAGAGTGAACAGGTCTATGTACTTCTTTTCCATATTAACAGTCCTTTCTCTTACAAATTTAACAAAAATCCACTATCTTTGTAAAAGAATCGCTTAGGCAGAAAGAAAGATGACCATTACTGAAGCAAAATTCGCAGGCAGCTGCACCAGAGTCAGCCAAAAGCCCTCCCGCAGACTGCCGGAGTTCGCGTTCATCGGACGCTCAAATGTCGGCAAGTCATCGCTGATCAACATGCTGTGCGGCAACCGCAAGCTTGCAAAGACCTCAGCCACACCGGGGAAAACCCAACTGATCAACCACTTCATCATCAATGACAGTTGGTACCTTGTCGATCTTCCGGGCTACGGCTTCGCCAAGATCTCTCAGAAAGGACGCGAGGAACTCAGGATGATGATCAACGACTACATCGAGAAATCCGAGGAGATGGTGGTGCTCTTTGTCCTGATCGACTCACGGCACGACATCACCAAGATCGACAGAGAGTTTCTGGCCGGGCTTGGAGAGAACGGAATCCCGTTCGCGATAATATTCACAAAAGGTGACAAGCTTGGTCCGAACGCCCTCAAGGCCCAGATAGAGAGGGACAAGGAGATCCTGTCGGATGATTGGGAAGAGCTGCCGCCGATGTTCGCATCCAGCGCCGAGACCGGAGCCGGAAAGGAAGAGATATTGGACTATATTCAACAATACATTAATTTATAGCATAGTTTAATGCACATGGAACACAGAATGGAATTGTTTGCCTGCAGAGCCTCCAAAGACTTTGCGTGCAAAGTTGTTGACGAACTGAACATCATCGGAGCTCAGACAGGAGAAAAGTATCATCTTGGGGCTTCCGAAGTGACCAAATTCAGTGATGGAGAGTTCGTTCCCTCTTTCACGGACAGCGTCAGAGGCGCGACCGTGTTCATCCTGCAGTCAACTTTTCCACCCACGGAGAATCTGATGGAGCTTCTGCTGACAATCGACGCCGCCAAAAGAGCCTCGGCCGACAAGGTCATCGCGGTGATGCCATACTTCGGATGGGCCAGGCAGGACCGCAAGGACAAACCGCGTGTTTCGATCGGAGCGAAGCTCGTGGCCAATCTTCTGACAGCCGCCGGAGTCGACAGGATCATGACATGCGACCTGCACGCCGACCAGATCCAGGGATTCTTCGACCTGCCTGTGGACCACATCTACGCGAGCAAGGTCTTCATCCCTTACCTGAGGTCCCTCAACATCGAGAATCTCGCCATCGCCGCTCCTGACATGGGCGGAGCGAAAAGGGCGAACGCCTACGCCAAGGAACTCGCATGCCCGGTGATCATCTGCCACAAGTCCCGCGAAAGGGCTAACGTGGTGGCCTCAATCACCGCCATCGGAGAAGTCGAGGGAAAGAACGTGGTGATCGTCGACGACCTTATCGACACGGCCGGAACCCTCGTGAAAGCCGCCGAGGTGCTGATGGAGAAAGGCGCCACCAGCGTCAGGGCCTGCGCCACCCACGCTGTGCTTTCAGGTCCCGCCTACGACAGGATCAACAATTCCTGCCTGAAGGAAGTGTTCGTCACCGACACCATCCCGCTAAAGGAAGGCGCCGACACCAGCAAGATAAGAGTGGTCTCGATGGCGGAGACCTTCGCGGCCATCATCCGCAAGGTCTACAACTACGAGCCTATCAGCACGGAATTTATTTTTTAGGAATATATGAAAACAGTTCTCGCGGCGATAATCCTCCTCGGAATCGGGGTCATCGGAATGTGTTTCAACATCATATTCCGGAAGAACGGCAAGTTTCCTGAGACCGAGATCAGCCGCAACGAGAACATGCGGAAGTTGGGAATCAAGTGCATGAGGGAGCAGGACGAGGAAATTTTCTCCAAGAAGAAGCCCTCAAAGAACGCTTCCTGCACCGGTTCCTACAGTGATGCCTGCACAGGATGCGGGTTCTATGAATATGAGTTCGGCGGCAGGAAGCCGAAGAAGTAGAACCGCGGAAAGTGTTTAACCATTAAGATGTAAAGGAATATTTATGAGTTTAGTAGCCATTGTGGGACGCCCGAACGTTGGCAAGTCCACACTTTTCAACAGACTTGTCGGAATGCGCCAGGCCATCGTTGACGAGACCGCCGGCGTGACAAGAGACCGCCACTACGGCAAATGCGAATGGTGCGGCAAGGAGTTCTCCGTGGTGGACACGGGAGGTTGGACAACCAACTCGGACGATGTGTTCGAAGAGGCCATCCGCAAGCAGGTAGTGATCGCCATCGAAGAGGCTGACGCTGTGATATTCATGGTCGAGGCCGCCGCCGGCATCACGGACTACGACGCCGAGATAGCGGACATCCTCCGCCGGAGCAAGAAGCCTGTCTTGTTGTGTGTCAACAAGGTAGACTCCGGAGAGAAGATGTTCGACGCCTACCAGTTCTACTCACTGGGACTGGGGGAGATCTGGGCCACATCAGCCGCGAACGGAAGCGGAACGGGCGATCTTCTGGACGAGGTCCTCAAGGTTCTTCCGGAAGAGAAGGCCCAGCAGGACGATGACCGTCCGGACCTTCCTCACATTGCGATCGTCGGGAAGCCGAATGTCGGCAAGTCATCCTTGACCAACGCCCTCCTCGGAGAGGACCGGAACATCGTGACCCCGGTCGCCGGAACGACAAGAGACTCCATATCGACTCTTTACAACAAATTCGGCCACGAGTTCATGCTCGTGGACACGGCCGGAATGCGAAGAAAGGCCAAGGTCAACGAAGATCTTGAGTTCTATTCCGTCATCCGTTCCATCCGGGCGATCGAGCATTCGGATGTCTGCATCCTGATGATCGACGCCAACAGCGGAATGGAGGCTCAGGACATGAGCATCTTCAACCTCATCGTCCGCAACCGCAAGGCCTGCGTGCTGGTGGTCAACAAATGGGACCTCTTCCTCAAAGACAGCAACACTATGAAGGAATATGAAGCCTCGCTTCGCCGCCGCATAGCTCCTTTCGATGACGTGCCGATCATATTCACCTCCGTCACAAAGAAACAGAGGATCATGGATGTGCTGGACGCCGCCGAGCATGTCTACGAGAACTATTCCAGCAAGATTTCGACCGCAAGGCTGAACGAGGCCCTGCTGCCTGAGATAGAAAACTACCCACCTCCTGCATGGAAGGGTAAATACGTGAAGATCAAGTACGTGACCCAGCTGCCGACAAGGTTCCCGGCATTCGCGTTCTTCTGCAACCTGCCGCAATACGTCAAGGAACCGTACAAGAGATTCCTTGAGAACAAGCTGAGGGAGCATTTCGATCTGCACGGATGCCCTGTACAGATATTCATGAGAGCAAAATAATGGCTGCCTATGCTGTTGGAGATTCTGAAAGCGTTCATAATCGGCATCTGCGCGTCGGCCCCGCTCGGGCCGGTGGCGATTATCGTGCTTCAGAAGTCCATCTGTTACGGGCATAAGGCCGGTTTCACGACCGGTCTCGGAGCATCGCTTGTCGACACAGCCTACGCCATAATCTCGATCTTCGCCTGGGCTTTCGCCCAGAATTTCATCAACACCTACGAATCTATAATATTCCTGATCGGCGGTCCGGTGATCGCCTTGCTGGGATATTCAATGGCCTTCAAGGATCCTTTCAGGAAGATGGAGCCGGGCGATGTCAAGGCACGCGGAGCATCACCGAAGGATTTCCTCCAGGCAGTCGCCACCACGATCTCCAATCCGGGGGCGATACTCGTGATGTTCGCCCTGTTCGCTTTCTTTCAGGTGGATGTGTCCGACAGAAGCTTCAGGATCTACCCGATCATACTTGCAGTGGCCGGAGGATCAATCGCCTACTGGTTCTTCTTCTCATGGTTCTTCAGCAATTGGAGAAAGGCTTTTGACATGAAAAAGATCATGTGGATGAACAGAATAGCGGGAATCATCATAATAATCATAGGGTTAGCCCTGCTTGGAGAAGGTGCGTTCGACTTGCTCTTCACAGGTGGAAAGTAATTTACGAATATGGCGGATAAAACAGACAAAAAGGGTTTCTTCGGAAACTGGATTGTGAAGAACATCATCCTTGCGGTGCTGTTTTTCACGGTTTTGATAATCTTCAACTCGATTCTTCTGAGCACGATCACAAACCACAACAAGACCATCGAGGTCCCGGATTTCACAAGCATGAGCCTTGACGAGGCGAGGCATGAGGCCGCCAGACTGAAGCTGAGAACCGAGGTGATCGACTCGATTTTCGTCAGGAAGATGGAGAAGGGCGCAGTCTACAGCCAGAATCCCAAAGCAGGCTCCAGAGTCAAGAAAGGCCGCAGGATTCTCCTCACGATCAATGCCAAGAACGCCAAGAAAGTCAGCATGCCGAATCTTGTCGGCTACTCAATGCGTCAGGCCAAGGCCGAACTCAGCTCACGGGGTCTGGCTTTAGGCAAATTGATCTACGTCGACGACATAGCGACCAACAATGTGCTGAGGCAAATCTACCGGAACCGTGAGATAAGGCCTGGAAGGCAGATAGAGACCGGTTCCGAGATCAATCTGGAAGTCGGGCTCAACCCGGAGGACAACCTGACCTACATTCCTGATGTCAAGGGGCAGAAATACCTCAGGGCAGTCGATGTCGTGCATGACAACTCATTGAACATCGGCCGTCTTGTGTTCGACAGGAGCGTCCGTAACTACAACGACTCTCTGAACGCCTCTGTGACCAGACAGACTCCGGAGGCTTCCGGCAATCCGATTCTCATGGGGTCTGACGTGACCCTTTACCTATCATTGGACAAGAAAGACGAATAAAGTGGACGAGGAGAGACTTTACAACGACCAGGAAGAAAATGTAGAGGACGAGGAGCAGGGAATGTTCGAGCATTTCCGGCTCAATGTCGATGTCGGACAGACCCCCATGCGTGTGGACAAGTACATGGCCACGCATCTGGAGGACACTTCCCGGCACAGGGTTCAGTGCGCCATAAAGGAAGGCTACGTACGGGTGAATGACAAGGTCGCGAAAGCGAACCTGATCATCAGGCCGGGAGATGTAATCCGGTTCGTGATGCCGTACCGCCGCCGTGGCCTTGAGATTCTTCCGCAGGACATTCCATTGAACATAGTCTACGAGGACAATGACCTCCTCGTCGTCAACAAGGCCGCCGGGATGGTCGTCCACCCAGGGCACGGGCACTTCGAAGGAACCCTCATCAACGCTCTCTCCTATCATTTGGGAATATCCCAGGGCCCTGAGGCCGCGGACGAGAGGATGGGCATCCTTGTGCACAGAATCGACAAGGACACCTCCGGACTACTTGTCGTGGCCAAAAACGACGAGACCCAGCTGGATCTGGCCCGCCAGTTCTTCGAGCATTCAATCGAGAGGCGGTACGTGGCCGTTGTCTGGGGCAACATCAAGGAGGACGAGGGGACGATTGACGGGAACATCGGGCGTGATCCTAACGACCGGCTGAGGTTCAGGGTTTACACTGGAGATGATGACCATGGCAAGCACGCTGTCACGCACTACAAGGTGCTGGAAAGATTTGGTTACGTGACCGTTGTCGAGTGCAGACTGGAGACCGGGCGCACGCACCAGATCAGGGTCCACATGAGCCACATCGGCCATCCGCTGTTCAACGACGAGCGTTACGGCGGCTCAGAGATCCGCAAAGGCACAATCTACGCCAAGTACCGCCAGTTCATCCAGAACTGCTTCGAGCTCTGCCCTCGCCAAGCCCTTCACGCCAAGACTCTCGGCTTCGTCCACCCAGGCACCGGCAAATGGATCCAGTTCGACTCCCGGCTTCCAGAAGACATGACCGCCATGATCGACAAGTGGAGAAACTACGTCAATTATGTCGGGACGGAGGAGTTTGGCACGGAAATGGCATAATGGGTAATCGACATAAATATTTTTACTCATAAACCAAAAACTGACTCAATAGTTATTTCATAAGTATTGAATAAGATAAGCCGAAGCCGGGTGAGAACCTCGCTTCGGTTTTTTGGGATCAAGTCCAAAAGCATGTGTTTAGCCGGGCGCTTCAACAGGCTCAGCGGCCCTGATAGTCAAGAGTTATTACTCCGGATAGAGCAGGTAAGGCACACGGCGGGCCTTAAAGGCTTCTACATCGGAGACCCAGCGAGCGGAGATTTCAGCGGCGGAGGAGCCGGACTCGATCATCGCGCGGAACCAGTCCACGCCGGCGAGAAGCTCGAAGAAGTTGTTCTTGCCGAAAAATTTATCGCCCATATTCAGATTCCGGTAAGCGTCGATGACATATTCAAGATTGACCTTTTCCCGCCAGATGTCGGCGAGCGGCTTGCGGCGAAGGTCAACGCCATGGCATTCCTCATCCACGAACTGCGGGCTCTTCGCCCCAGGGATGCTCCTCGGGATGAAGGAGAATGAATATCCCGTCATCGCCGGATGCCCGTAAGTCTCGAACGGGAACTGGGTGCCGCGGCCGAGGCTGACCACAGTTCCTTCGAAGTAGCAGGTTGATGAATATAGATACACAGCCCTCATGTCCTTGATGTTCGGCGAGGGCGGCAGTATGAGACTGTAGCGGGTCTGATGAGTGTAATTCAGGCACGGAATCACGGTCAGGTCGCAAGAGCCGTTCTCCAGCCATTTCTCGCCGTTGATCATCAAGGCCAGCTCCCCGAGCGTCATCCCGTGGACTGTCGGGATCGGCAGCCAGCCCACACCAGACTTGAACTTCATGTCAAGCACCGGGCCATCGACATAGAAACCGTTCGGGTTCGGGCGATCAAGGATGACCACCTGTTTTCCGTCACGTGCGCAGGCTTCCATCAGATGATGCATTGTGATGTAATAAGTGTAGTACCTCAACCCTACATCTTGAATGTCAATCACCAGCACGTCAAATTTGTTGGTTTTCTCCTTGCCTGGAATCCTGGAACCTTTCTCGTAAAGCGACAGGATCTCCACTCCGGTCTTTTCATCCACACTGCTGCCGACGTGCTCGCCGGCATCAGCATTGCCTCGAAAGCCATGCTCCGGAGAGAATATAGCACTGACATCCACGCCTTTCTCAATCAACGCATCGACTATGTGCTGGCCGTACTCGATCTTTCCGCCCGGCTCGGACGGCTCAAGAAACGGAATAAGGGAGATCTCATCAATAGCAGGGAAACACCCGCCATGCTCAGCAAGCGCGTCAGCCAGCTTGGAGCCGGTCACCTTGTCTCCGACAATTCCCGTCTGATTGCAGAACACCGCCACACGTTTTCCTTTCAGCAGCGGCAGATACTCCTCGAACCTCTCATCACCCAGAACCACCTTACTTGAATATGTCCGGGCAATGGACCCATTAGCCAACAATATCAATACAAAGCTGATAATCAGAAATTTAAGATCATTCCTCATAATCATGGATCATTTCACAGTCCAATATACAAAATTCCTGAAATAACACACAAAAAAAGGTTTGGTTATCCGAAACATTCATTATCATTGCAATGTCATTGAATTGTGACTTGGTAAAATAAAAACGGGCTTCTGTCCCTAAACAGAGGTCCGTTTTTTGAAAATCACCGAGGGGGTAGGTAACTGAGAGGGAGCCGATTGTTCTACGCCAAGTTATAATAATTCAATGAAAAAGAGAACAATTCAAATCTTCTTTCACATCTCCATTAAAGTCGAAATAATCAGACTTGTGCGGGTGAAGGCGTACAAACGCATCCGCTTCGGCAAGGTTGAAAGAGTACGAAGCTACTGCAAAGAGCCGCCGACGAGGTCGAGGATCTCTGAGGTGATCTTTTGCTGGCGGCCTTTATTGTACTCAAGGGTGAGTTCCTGAAGGAGGTCGTTGCCGTTGTCGGTGGCGAGTTGCATCGCTACGGTGCGGGCGGCGTGCTCGGCGGCGGCGCTGTCCAGCAGGGTTGCGAAAACGCGAAGACGGACAACTTTCGGGAGAAGAACCTGAACGAGGGCTTCTGGAGAGGGTTCTATGATCATGTCGGGAGCCTCGGCAGACACAGTCGCTTCGACAGGCTCAGCGACCTTACCGGCGTGAAGATCGGCGGTGGCGTCGGCAAGAGACAGAGGCAGATAGGTCTGCCGTGTTGTAGGTTGCGAAGAGGTGGATTTATAGTGATTATAAACCAGTTCCACCTTGTCGAAACGGCCGGAGACAAATCCGTCCAGCAGTTCCTGCGCCAAAGCCGAAGCCGTCTCATAGGACGGAGATTCCGACACCTTTGTGAAGTCCGAAGGACTTGGGAAGCCAAGTTTCCTCATCGCCTCCGCCATCTTGCGGCCGACGGAATAGACAGTGATGTCGGCATCCCGGATCCCTGAGGCACGATATTCATTGATCACCGCCGTGGCCTCCCGGATGGCGTTGGAATTGAACGCACCGCAGAGAGAGGAGTTGGAGGCGAAGGCGACGATCGCTACCTTCCGCACCTCTCTATCCGCCATTAATGAATATGAGTCCGACGCGGAGATATTCACAGAACCCATCAGGTCGATGAGCATGCCATGCAGACGCTTCTCGTACGGAAGCATATTCCCGATGGCCTGCTGCGCCTTGTGCAACTTGGCGGACGCGACCATCTTCATCGCCGAAGTGATCTTCAGCGTGCCGCTCACCGAAGCGATCCTATCCTTGATTTCCTTTAGAGATGCCATCTGACTTTATGAATATTTATGCTTTGGCGCCCTGTGCCAAAATAGATTTCACGACAGCGGCCGCCTCACTCTCTATGATCCCGGTGATGGTCTCATCAATCTTCCCCTCCGTCAGAGGATCCAGAACATCCTTCTGATGCGCGGCCCTCATCCTGGTCAGGAAATCAGACTGGAACTCCGCCACCTGATCGATAGAAATCTCACTCATGAGAGCGTGCGTTCCACAATAGAGAATCGCCACCTGCTCCCCTACCGGCATCGGTGAATATTGCTGCTGAATCAGCAGCTTGTTGTTCTTGCGTCCCTTGTCCAAAGCCATGGCCGTCACCTTGTCCATGTCCGAAGAGAATTTCGAGAAAGATTCAAGCTCATTGAACTGTGCCTGATCAATCTTAAGAGTACCAGCCACTTTCTTCATGGACTTCACCTGCGCGGCGCCACCGACACGGGACACGGAGATTCCGACATTGATGGCAGGACGCTGTCCCTGGTTGAACAATCCTGACTCAAGATAGATCTGACCATCTGTGATGGAGATCACATTTGTAGGAATATAAGCGGACACGTCACCGGCCTGGGTCTCGATGATAGGCAGAGCCGTGAGCGAGCCACCGGCCTTGACCTTGCCCTTCAATGAATCCGGAAGGTCATTCATCTGCTCGGCAACCTCTTGCTGGTCAATGATCTTCGCGGCTCTCTCCAGAAGTCTTGAGTGGAGGTAGAAGACATCGCCAGGGTAGGCCTCACGTCCGGAAGGACGACGCAGGATCAAGGAAACCTCACGGTAAGCCACCGCCTGCTTTGAAAGGTCGTCATAGACAACCAGGGCGGAACGGCCTGTGTCACGGAAATATTCCCCGACAGCGGCACCGGCGAACGGTGCGAAATATTGCAGGGCAGCGGGATCAGCGGCGGTGGCGGCGATGACTACAGTATAGTCCATCGCTCCCTTTGCACGCAGGGTCTCAACGATGTTCGCCACAGTGGAACCTTTCTGTCCTATGGCCACATAGATGCAATAGACAGGCTTCCCGGCCTCATAGTTGGAACGTTGGTTGATGATCGTGTCGATGGCGATGGCGGTCTTTCCGGTCTGACGGTCACCGATGATGAGTTCCCTCTGGCCGCGGCCGATAGGGATCATCGCATCAATCGCCTTGAGACCTGTCTGGAGAGGCTCGGTTACAGGCTGGCGGAAGATCACTCCCGGAGCCTTGCGCTCAAGAGGCATTTCCGTAAGGTCACCTTCGATCTTCCCAAGGCCGTCAAGAGGCACGCCAAGCGGATCGACTACCCTTCCGAGCATCTTCTCACCGACCTTGATCGAGGCGATACGTCCCGTTCTGCGGACTGTCATTCCTTCCTTGATCTCATCAGTCGGACCGAGAAGCACAGCACCCACATTGTCCTGCTCAAGGTTCATCACAACGCCCATGACGCCGCTCTCGAATTCGAGCAACTCTCCGGCCTCGGCATTGGTCAGGCCATACATTCTGGCCACACCGTCACTGACCTGCAAGACTTTGCCGATTTCCTCAAACTGGAGGGAGGTGTCGATGTCCTTCAGCTGCTCCAGAAGGACCTGGGAGATTTCACTTGGTTTTATGTTGTCCATACTAAACTATTCTTCTGTTCTTTTCAATGAATTGACGCCGGATGATGTCAAGCTGGCGGGAAACACTTGCATCCAAAATGGTGTCCTCTACCTCGAAGACGAAACCGCCTATCAGGGACGGGTTGACCTCGGTCTTGAGGATCAGTCTGCAGCCGGTCCGCTTTTCGATCAGCTCACGCAGGCGAGACTCCAGGGTCGGTGGTTCGACTGGGTCCAGCAGTGCGGGGTCAGCGACCACAAGCCGGGCGTGTTTGATGTGACGTGAGCGGTAATATTCAGTGATGAATGTCGAGAGAATCAAGCGCACGTCGCCGATGCGGCCGTTATGGAGCAGGAGTTCAAGGAACTTTCGCAGTTCAGGTGCAAGGCCGATCGCTTCGGCAGGCTCAGCGACCGATGTGAGCGCTGCCTCGAAGAGTTCAAGCTTCTTCACCGGAGCGATAGCCGGATCATCCACGGCACGCCGAAAATCAGGCAACTCGCCGAGAGCCTTCTCAATGACCTGCACCTGAGCCGCAACCACCTCGCCGGAGCCAGTCTCATCGACCAGCTTCAGCAGTGCGGTGGCATAACGTGTCGCGATAATTCCTGTGTTCATTGCAAATCCTTAATTAAGGTCGCTTCGATGGTTGGTGAGCTTAGTCGAACCACAAGCTCAGCGACCTGAACCGACATCAATTCTTCAAGTCCTTAGACGAGGAAACCTCATCCACCAGCCTATCCACAAGAGCGGACTGCCCGTCGACGTCGGAAAGACTCTTTTTCAGCACCTTCTCCGCCACGCTAACCGAAAGCATGGCTACCTCCTTGCGGACATCCCGCAAAGCGCTCTCCTTCTCGGCTGCTATCTGGGTACGTGCGTGATCCAGAATTCTGGTGGCCTCCTCCCGAGCCTGCACCTTCGCCTGCTCGACGATGCTGTCCCTTGAGGCCGCGGCCTCTTTCAGGATCCTGCTCTGCTCCTGCCTGGTCTCCTCGATCATCCGGGACTGTTCCTCGGCAAGATTGCGGAGTCTCTCCTCCGCCTCCTTCGCCTCCTTGATGGAATCATTGATCCTCTGCGCCCTCTTCTCGACCGAGCCGGTGATCATAGGAAAGCCCCACTTGGCCAGCACGAAAAAGACGATGCCGAAGATCAGCGTCATCCAGACAAGCAATCCGAAATCAGGAGTGATGAGTGACATTTGCTATTTCGCGATAAGACAAACAACGATGGCAAACAGACATGCTCCCTCGATGAGGGCGCTGACAATGATGGCCGTCATTCTGTAGTGGTCAGCCTTCTCCGGCTGACGAGCACCAGCCTCAAGGGAAGCCGTACCAATCTTACCGATACCGAAAGCAGCCGCGAAAGCAGCCAAACCAGCACCAAGAGCCGCACCTACTCTACCAAGAGAAAGGGCCTGAAGCAACATTGTAGAAAGTAACATAATTCTATGATTTTAAATTAACTATTCTGAATATTCCAAATTATTCCGAGGTTTCCGGCCTCTGCCGCGACAGCCCGATGAAGACCGCCGACAGCATAGTGAACACGTAGGCCTGAATGAAGGCCACAAGCAGTTCCAGACAATCCATGAACACGCCCAGCAGCACTGCCACGACCGTAAGGCTGCCATTCAAAGCCACTCCCAACTCAGCGGTCAGGAAAATCACAGCCACGACTCCAAGGATCATGAAGTGTCCCGCAAGGATGTTGGCGAAAAGCCTGACCATCAAGCTGAAAGGTTTGGTGAACATACCGATGATCTCTATCGCCGGCATCAGCGGCAGCGGCACTTTCAGCCAAGTCGGCACGTCCGGCCAAAGGATGTCCTTCCAGTAATGCTTGTTACCGAATATGTTGACGATGAAGAAGGTAAACAATGCCAACACAAGGGTCACGGCGATGTTTCCCGTGATGTTCGCCCCTCCAGGGAAGAACGGCACGATTCCCATCAAGTTGTTTATGAATATGAAGAAGAACGCAGTCAGCAGGTAAGGCGAGTACCTCTTGTAGTCCTCTCCCACGCAGCTCTTGATGACATCGTCCTCAATCATCGTCACAAGCATCTCCATAAGGCCGACCCCGCCTTTCGGAGCCTCCTCACGGGCGTCGTGTTTCCTGTACCATCTTGCGGTTCCGAGCACGATGAACAGCAGCAGGGTACAGTTGATCATCAGACCGAACACGTTCTTGGTGATGGAGAAGTCCCAAGGCCTTACCTCGGAGCCATCCGCGGCGCGCTCGACTATCTTGTTCTCGTACTTGCTGCCGGAGGGGGCGATGTGGAAACCTTCATATTCACCATGCGCCAAATGCTTGGAACTGAAGATGTGGAAACCGTTTCCTGTCTTGCTTATGACGATCACCGGCAGCGGGATGCTGACGTGATGGCCGTTCACCGTGGTGATGTGCCACTCGTAGGAGTCGCGGACATGGCCGTAAAGATATTCATCCATGTCGAAAGCCTTGGCTTGGTGCTTAGACACTTCGACAAGCTCAGTGTCCGAGGATTGTGGCTCTGGAGCCGGTTGGTGAGCCTGTCGAACCACCGGCGCTTCGACAGGCTCAGTGTCCGGTGAAGAAGGCTCAGTCAGCGTGGCGATTAGTTCACCATCGCGGTTGGTGAGCTTGTCGAACCACCGCGACCGTTCCTCAGCCATCAAAGACAACGGAAGCAAAAGGCAAATGAATATGTAGATCCACTTTCTCATCACAGTTCCACGCAAGCGACAACGTGATTGTCATTAATTTCCACAAAGCCAGAGGAGATGTCCACACTTTCAGTCTTCCCGCCTGTACGGAAAACCACACGCCCCTTCTCCAGCGAGGAGATCAGCGCGGCATGGTTCTTCAGAACCTCGAAACGACCCTTAGTGCCAGGAAGTTCCACAGAATCCACCACCGCATGAACCAACGTTCTTTCAGGGGAAATGACATCCAAAACCAACTCTGAAGTTTTCTCTGACATATTCTTACTTTAGTATATTCCTACTTCGCCTGAGCGAGGATAGCCTCGCCCTTCTTTATTGCGTCTTCCAAGGTGCCGACATTGAGGAACGCCTGCTCCGGCAGGTAATCGACCTCTCCGTCAAGGATCCTGCGGAAGCCGTCGATGGTGTCCTGGATGTCCACCATCACGCCCGGAACTCCCGTGAACTGCTCCGCCACAGCGAACGGCTGCGAGAGGAACCTCTGCACACGACGGGCACGGTTCACCGTCAGTTTGTCCTCGTCCGAAAGCTCGTCCATACCAAGGATGGCGATGATGTCCTGAAGTTCCTTGTTCCTCTGAAGAATCTGCTTGACCCGCTGAGCGATGTCGTAATGATCCTGTCCCACGATGTTCGGGTCGAGGATTCGGGACGTTGACTCCAAAGGATCCACCGCCGGGTATATTCCCAACTCAGTGATCTTTCTGCTGAGCACGGTGGTCGCGTCAAGGTGCGAGAATGTGGTTGCAGGAGCAGGATCGGTCAAGTCGTCGGCAGGTACGTAAACCGCCTGAACCGAGGTGATTGAGCCATTTTTCGTCGAAGTGATGCGCTCCTGCATCTGTCCCATCTCAGTGGCAAGCGTCGGCTGATAACCCACAGCGGAAGGCATTCGGCCAAGAAGGGCGGACACCTCGGAACCAGCCTGGGTGAACCTGAATATGTTGTCTATGAAGAACAAGATGTCCCTCGGGCCGTCTCCGTTGTCACTGTCTCTGAATGACTCTGCGAGGGTCAGTCCGGAAAGGGCCACGGAAGAACGTGCTCCCGGTGGTTCGTTCATCTGGCCGAACACCATGGCGACCTGTGACTTCTCAAGTTCCTTGCGGTCAACCTTGGAAAGATCCCAATGGCCTTCCTCCATCGACTTCACGAACTCGTCACCGTACTTGATGACGCCGGACTCAATCATCTCACGGAGCAGGTCGTTACCCTCTCTGGTACGCTCCCCCACTCCGGCGAAGATGGAAAATCCGTTGTGTTTTTTGGCGATATTGTTGATCAACTCCTTGATAAGCACGGTCTTGCCCACGCCGGCGCCACCGAAAAGTCCGATCTTTCCACCTTTCAGATACGGCTCCAAAAGGTCAATGACCTTGATTCCGGTGTAAAGGACCTCCTGCGAGGTCTTCAGATCCTCGAATTTCGGAGGCTCTCGATGAATAGGCAAGGAATTATCCTCGTTCAGATTGCCAAGGCCATCTATGGAATCCCCGACAACGTTCATCACACGCCCTCTGATCTGCGCACCTGTCGGCATCGAAATCGGCGCGTGGGTGTTCACAGCCTTCATTCCGCGCCTAAGGCCATCAGTCGAGTCCATCGCGACGCATCTTACGGTGTCTTCACCGATGTGCTGCTGAACCTCAATGACCAAAGGCCTTCGGCCTTCACCCCTGTCGACGTCAAGCGCGTCATGAATGCGCGGAAGCTGCGCTTCCTCATCAGTCACGTCAAAATGGACATCGACGACCGGTCCGATGACCTGGGAAATGTAACCTCTGTTCTTATTTTCTGCCATCTTTGAATATGGTTGTTAACGTGCCGCTCACGCGACAAGGTTCCACTGCTGAAAATTTTGAGCCAAGTTAGACATAATTCCCCAAAAAGACAAAAAAGCGGGCTGATTTTGACATCAGACCCGCCTTTATTCAGACTTTTTGATATATTCCTTAGAATATATTCAATTATTACTTGAGTTTTTTGTAGCCATACTGTGCTGTCTCGCCGAGTTCCATCTCGATCTTCATGAGACGGTTGTACTTGGCGATACGGTCGGTGCGGCTGAGGGAACCGGTCTTGATCTGGCCGCTGTTGGTAGCGACAGCGATGTCAGCGATCGTGGTGTCCTCGGTCTCGCCTGAACGGTGAGAGGTGACGGTGGTGTAGCCGTGACGGTGAGCCATCTCGATCGCGTCGAGGGTCTCGGTCAGGGAACCGATCTGGTTGACCTTGATGAGGATTGAGTTGCCGGCGCCCATCTTGATACCCTTCTCAAGGTACTTGGTGTTGGTCACGAAGAGGTCGTCACCTACGAGCTGACACTTGCCACCGATTGCGGCGGTGAGCTTAACCCAACCTTCCCAGTCTTCCTCGCTGAGACCGTCCTCGATCGAGTCGATAGGGTACTTGGTGATGAGTTCCTCAAGGTAAGCGATCTGCTCCTCGGTAGAGAGTTTCTTTCCCTCCGGATCCTTGGCAAGACCGGTCTTGAGCTGCTTGTAGTCGTAGAAGAACTTGTCACCCTCTTTGAAGCAGAACTCGGAAGCGGCGCAATCCATCGCGATGGTCACGTCAGCGCCTGGCTTGTAGCCGGCCTTCTCAATGGCCTGCATGATGCAGTCAAGGGCGTCATTGATGCCGTTAAGGGCAGGAGCGAAACCACCTTCGTCACCGACAGCGGTGGAGAGTCCGCGGCCTTTGAGGACCTTCTGGAGAGCGTGGAACACCTCAGCGCCCATTCTTACGCCCTCGGCGATGCTCTTGGCACCAACCGGACGAATCATGAACTCCTGGAAAGCGATAGGAGCGTCAGAGTGAGCTCCGCCGTTGATGATGTTCATCATAGGAACAGGAAGAACATGGCCGTTGGTCCCGCCGATGTAGCGGTAAAGCGGAATGTCAAGATAGTTGGCGGCGGCGTGGGCGACCGCGAGGGAAACGCCAAGGATGGCGTTAGCGCCAAGGTTGCTCTTTGTGGCGGTGCCGTCGAGCTTGATCATGGCCTCATCGATAGCCCTCTGCTCAAGGCATGACATACCGATGATCTCAGGAGCGATCTTCTCGTTGATGTTGGCGACAGCCTTGAGGACACCCTTTCCGCCGTAGCGCTTAGGGTCTCCGTCACGAAGCTCAAGAGCCTCGTTCTCACCGGTTGACGCACCGGATGGCACGGAAGCCACACCGATGATGCCGGACTCGAGTTCAACTTCACACTCAATTGTAGGGTTTCCTCTTGAATCGAGGATCTCCCTGCCTGTAACACGTACAATTCTCATAATAAATTGAAATTATTAACTAACTGTTGTTTAGTAATCGTCAAAAAAAAATAACTTACATCATCTTAGGCAATCTTGCCAAATCTGCGGCAACATACTTTTTGCCGCTTACTTAATTCTCAAAAAAAGGCCGGGGTTTGAAACCCAGCCTTTTTGTATTTTCAATTACCGCGCCACAATTATTTAACGAGGCAGACGGCAACACGGTTCTCTTCTGGAGTCTCGAACGGATTGACTGTGTCACCGAAGTACTCAGTGATGATTCTGTCCTTGTCAATGCCGGCGGCAACGATGGCAGCCGCGACAACCTCGGCTCTCTTCTCGGAGAGGAACTTGTTTCTCTTGGCTGTACCGGTGGCCTTGTCAGCGTAACCTGAAACGCGGACCTTGGTGTCAGGATTGGCCTTAAGAGCCTCGACAACCTCGTCGATCTTGAGCCGCTCGCTGTCACGGATGTCCCACTTGTTTATCACGAAGAGGATGTTGCGTGAGAGTGACTCGAAAGCTGGAACAACCTCGACCTTTTCCTCTACGACCGGCTCTGGTTCCGGTTCCGGCTTAACGACTGGAGCCGGAGCAGGGACAGGGACAGGCGCTGGAGCCGGTTTGGCCTTTCCGAAGCTGAAGGTAAGACCGGCGACAGCCTTGATCTGGAAATCAGCCTTTGAGCCCTTCTTTGAATTGAAGTGATCGTCAAGGAAACTGCAGTTGCCTTCGAGGTTGAGAGCTATGGCGTCTGTAAGACGGATGTTAAGACCGGCACCAGTTCTGAAAGCAGGAGACACCTTGTTGTCCTTCCAAAGATAGCCGTCAACGAATCTGTCAAAATTGTCATTGGCCTCGTCGTTGTTGAAAGCGTAATTAACACCCACACCACCGAAGATGTATGGATTGAGGGTTCTGTCAAACTTATAGCCGGCGAAGATCGAGGCCACATCGACCATGAGGTCAGCCGCGCCTTCGATATAATTGAACTTATAAACAGTCGTAGGGCCAGTTATAGCGCCTTTGGCCTGCCAGCCGTTGATATTGAGTCTCGCCCCGAAGACAGGAGAGAACTGGTAGCCGAAGGAAACAGCGGCTGACGGAGAGATAAGATCAGAGAATGAGGTCTCACCTACTGTGTGGGCCGCACCACCCTGAAGCTGCATGAACCAATAAGGATCAAAGTCCTTCTTCTGAGCGTTCGCCACGGACAGAGAAGCAACAAGCGCTGCGCTTGCAAGAATAGCGAAAATACGTTTCATAATATTATTGAATATAAATTTGCACAATTAGCGATGCTAAATTACGACATTTTTTCCAATCTGCAAAATATATCAATGATTTACGGATATGGGCAGAGCCCCCCTCCAATGAAATGCCAGGATTCTCAAGGGGATAAGCAAAGGAGAAAGAGAGACGGTTTTCAATCGCCGTCACTTACGCGGCGGGAGCTTTGTGGCGAGAAGGCGGACGCGGTAATAATCAGGGTCGGTGTTGGAACGGAAATATATCCAGCTCAAGAAACGGCCTTCGGGTTTCGCGTGGCCGTCAAAAGTCACACGGACAGAGCCTTTTTCACCTGGACGCACCGGCTTTTTGGGAACATCCATGGATATGCATGAGCAATCTGGTCTGGAGCCGTAAAAATAGAGAGGGCTCGAGCCTGTGTTCGTGAACGTGAACACCTTTGTCACGACGCAGCTATCAGGCGGGTACTCGCCCATGTCAAAGACTTCCGAGTCGAAACGCACTGTTGTGATGCCTTCCTGAGCGCTGAGAGCAAAGGCAAGGAGCGAGAGGAGAAGCAGGAAAAGTATCTTTTTAATCATGATTTAGAATCAAAAAAGAGGGGTGCGGAATGCGCACCCCTCCAATATATTCAGGGATTATGCCAGACTAATGCTGAGGAGTCTTCTCGACCTCAATCTCAACATTTCCTGTAACAATCTCACCCCAGCCATACTTGACCTTAAGAGGGATAAGGAGCTTAAAGCCCTTAACGATTGTACCGTTGTTCTTGTAAGTCAATGAACCATACTTGTAGGTGGCATCTGCTGGCTTCTGCTCAAGTTCAATAGTAGAAGGAAGAGCTATCACATCACCATCGAAATCTGCCTTGGCATTAGCAGTGTCGAAAGTAATCGTAAACGGTCCGTAGTAGTCCCAATAGTTGAGGTTATCAGCGAACTTGAAGCCTCTCCAATCCTTAGGGTCAAGGAGACTGGCGATGTCAATGATTGAGCCAGGATCGCCGAAATCAACGCCATCCTTGAACTTGTCGGCAGATTTGGTTTGGATAGTAACAGGCTGCTTAACAAGAGCCTCGAAGTGATTCTCACCATTGAAGGTGATTTTGATCTCACGCCCGCTAGTGGCCGTACCGCAAACATAACCCTTGGCACCGATATTAACAACCATCTTGCCGGTGTTAAGAAGCTTCTCAGCGATCTCTACACCCTTCTTATACTCGAAGGTATTCCAAGGAGCAGAAGTTAAGTCGTTCTTGATTTCCGCAATAACCTCACCGTTAGCAGAGAGCTGAGTACCGTCAGCACTGATAGTGAAGCTTACATTTGCACCGTCAACTTCGACAGGTCTGATGTCATTGCAGAAGAAGTAGTTAAGACCAGTAATAGGGGTTTCAGCAGAGTCAAGTTTGAGCTGACCATTAACAGTCTTGAACGCAGCGTTGATGCCAACATTGAAGACACACTTGCTTGGATCTGCGCTGCCAGACACAGGAACGGCAACATTGTAGATTACCTGACTGAGATCATCGCTCCAGTACCCACTGATGTAATCAGAAGTAGGAACATTGTAAGTCTTGAACTGGGAAAGATCAGCGGCGGTAGCGGTAAGCTTAACCTTTACAGAGATCTTGTTGTCCACAGAATTGAAGTACTCGCAAACGTGAGAAACTTCCTGACCAGCATTAAGATCGAAGAGTTCTGTTTCTGAGAGTGTCCAAGTAAGAGCGTGAGTTGACGCATCCTCAGTAACCTCACCAAACTGGCCAGCGGTAGCGTTGTTGGCCTCGAATGAATTGTAGAGGGTGTGGAACTGCTCCTTGGTAAGATTAAGGGCCTGGTAGATGGTTGAGTTAACCTCGGCAGCAACTGTCGCAAGAGGAGTTACACCACCAGCGCAAGTGAAGTTGAACTCATTCTTGGCTGGGGTGCCGCCAACTGGCTTAAGCTCATACTCAAGGGCAGCAACTTCGGCGGTCTTGATATAAATCTTGATGTAAGCGACCTTAACGACGTCCTCGCCCTTAACGAGAGAAACACGTACGATAGGAGTAGCGCCTACTGAGATGTTACCAGCTGCATCGTACATCTTTGCAGTGATAACATTAGTTTCAGGATCAAGAGACACAAACCCAGCCTGATCTATGCCGCCAATCTTGTAGTTATTGACAACCTCGAACTTCCAATCAAGACCGAGGGCCGTGAGGTCGTCAGCGGTGAGTTCTTCGCAAGAAGAAGCTTTAGCGATGTGCGCAGCGACAATAGTATTGAGATCAAGTGTGCCACCGAAAGCAACTGCGGCGTCACACTCAGCCTCAGTGGCGGCAGCGACAGTCCAAACATCAGACATTACGTTCTTGAAATGAGTGTCAGTAGTCTTTACGGCCTTAGGCCAAGCGATGTCAGGACTGTTGAACTCATTGCGGATGATAGTGGCATAGTCAGAAACGATAGCCACATCGTTCTTGACGGCCTTAAGAGCGAAAACAGAGATCTTGTCTGCGGCTGAAGCAGGGTTACCCTTAACCGTTACCTTAACCTTAAGGATGCCAGTCGCCTCATCAAAACTGTCGAAAGCGGCTTCCAGGGCAAAAGCCTCAGCGCCAGCCTTAGTGTAGTAAGGAACGTCCTTGGTGATGAATTCGAATCTGTAACTGTCGTCGATCTTGAGAGCGTTGGCATTCACATGGTACTCAGCGATAGCCTCAGTAGGGACGTAAGAAGACTCAGTGCCAGCAGTCCAAGCCTCATGCTCAGAATCCGTATCAGCCCCTGTAAGCTTTTTGTAAGTCATCGCTTTATACTCCATACCTTCAACGCCAGCCACGATGCACTGAGGGATGAAGACAAGTGAGGAGATAGCCTTTTCGATGTCAAGGGTGATATCCTTGTCCTGACCGTCAGCACCCTTAACATTGTGAAGAACGAGTTTACCATCCTTAATCTCAGCTTTAATGGTACCTACAGGGAATACAGTAAGTCCTGAATCTTCACCCACTGTGTCATTTTCGTCCTCATAGTAGGACCAGGTTCCATTGGCGTTAGGCTTGTAGAAACCGCCTTTGTCACCTTTGTCACCTTTGTCGCCTTTGTCGCCTTTGTCGCCTTTGTCACCTTTGTCACCTTTGTCGCCTTTGTCGCCCTGAGCTCCAGTGGCTCCGGTGGCTCCAGTGGCTCCGGTGGCTCCAGTGGCTCCGGTGTCACCCTTATCGCCTTTGTCACCTTTCACGCCCTGAGCGCCAGTGTCACCCTTGTCACCCTTGTCACCTTTCTCACCATTTTTAATGGTATAAGTCTTAGGTTCACTTGTGGTGATCTCAAGGCCATTCTCGGTAACTTTCACATCAGTGATGACGCATCCACTCTTGATTTTCGCCTCAAGCTGCTCGATGGTGGAGGTAAGCTGTGAATTCTCCTCCTTAAGCTTGTCGATGTCCTCAGAGTAGTCCGTACAACTGGTGTACGCCAATGTCAGACCAGCTACGGCCAACATCGAAACCAATCTAAAAAACTTTTTCATAAAGGATAATTAGTTAATAAAATGTTAAACATGTTACTCTTAGCAATAAATATGTTTTTAAGCCCCCGGCAGGGGGTACTTCACAACACTATGACAAATATATGGGTTTAATTTTTCATAAGCAAGATTTTCTATGAAGAAATTGCCCAAATACGGGCAAAAACCTATTTGCCACTAAGAGTGACACACGCATTGAGGGTCCGACGCCGCACCCCACGCACCCACACAAGAATATTCGTTTGCAACTGGTAAAAAAAGGAGTCCGGACGTCGAATGACGTCCGGACTCCCCGAAGAACGGCGGCGACCTACTCTCCCAACTGGTGGGTCAGTAC